>QQTW01001232.1_pt1 | contig 17626 bp, 17 predicted proteins | sample 1904831 | NCBI WGS metagenome assembly QQTW01 (sample SAMN09435610, study PRJNA476489) | Subsurface metagenome, whole genome shotgun sequencing project. | reverse complement strand
ATCCATCGACTTGAGAAAAGAGCACGCGACTGAGCACGTGACTAGCCGTGATGCCAATGGACCTTTGTCAGCGGAGCTTGCCGACCGATTCAAAAAAAATTCACCCACAGCTTCGAATATCAGCATCGCACGATGCTGCCATGTTGATATTTCACCATTTGTAGCGCACTTCTGCCGCTCGAGGTCCATCCCAGCGGCGTCATGGGATTTTCTTCCGTGAATGAGCCGGAGAGTCCGCTCTCCGGAAATGAGAAGTCGATGGTGGATGGAGGACCGATCAAGATCGTCGACCGCTCACGGACACCCACGATGGAACATCATCAGGACGTGCCAGAAGAACCGTCGTTCGGAGAGCTCGCGGCCATCAACGTCACGGATGTGGTCGACGTGCCGGCCGCCTTCGACCTGCCTCCACCACCAGGCATGGGCGATGTGCAGTTGCCCTCGGCGAATTCATTGGGGACCGTGCTCAACCAGGCCCTGCAGACGGACGATGTCCACCTCCTCGAAACCTGTCTCCAGACGCACGACCTCCCCGCCGTGCGCGCCACCATCCAGCGTCTGCAACCCGTGCTCGCGACGAGGCTGTTGTCGACGCTCGCCGAGCGCATGCATCGCCGTCCGGCACGAGCGGGCCCGTTGATGGTCTGGATCCAATGGACTCTGATCGCCCACGGCGGCTACCTGGCCGGGCAACCGGAGATCATGCGGCAATTGGCCGCCCTTCACGACGTGCTCCAGGATCGTGCCCGAGCGTTGCAACCACTGCTCACCCTCAAGGGCAAGCTCGACATGATCGACGCCCAGATGCAGCTGCGAAAGAGTATGCAGCGCGCCCAGATGCCGGAGGAGGAAGAAGATGACGTCGACGTCGACGACGAGGAAGCCGTCATCTACATCGAGGGCCAGGACGAGGGTCCCGACAGCGACGATGCCGAGGCGCCTGCCGCCCTCCCGGATCCGGATGTCGACATGGTCGATGCCTTTGCCGACGACGATGGCGCCTCGGATGAGGAGGATGAGGAGAGCGAGGAGGACATGCCCAACGGATTCGCGGTCGAGGGGCATGGGACGACCGACGGGAGCGCCTCGGACGACGAGGGTTTCATTGACGATGAGGCCGCCGAAACAGATGGCGAGACCGGAGAGGATGTCGATGACGTGGAGGACGACGATGACGAACTGGACGGCGGCGAGTCGCTCGACGACGAACCAAAAGCGACTATAAAAAAACCCAAAAGGAAGCTCTAATGGCGACGCGATCATCCGCGGTGACCTGATGTCTCTTCGAACCTGGACCGTCCCCAGGGCTACGCCCTTTCATTCATCCACCGATCATCACTCGACCAACCTCGCGATCATCCATCACAAGACGACTATTCCCAATTATCTTCCCGCGATCAGCAAAATTTCCCCATCCTATTTCTCTTTTGACTTGCCCTTTTTGAAAGATTTCTATCGAGCATAGCAAGCGTGCATGTCGGGCGGCAAGAAGATACATCCGGAAAGGCGTTGGGCTTCACTTGCATGAGGATAAGAGTGCGAGGGTTGCGCCTTCATCCACTGTGGATTGCTGGTCCTTGCATCGCATTGATATCCCGGGCGTTGATGTTTTGGTGCCGCTTTGTCGGTTCCGTTGACGCGTGTTGTCAGACGAGGAACTTGGAATGCATTCCAACCCTCAATTTCTACTATCCAAAAAGATCACTGTTTCCCTCCATGTGTCCGTGCAGTCTATGATCGCATGATGATTGCGTTCGTGTGCTGGAGTACGAATCGAACTACTTTGGTCTTCTGACTATTCTTCCCTTGATTCCGTTCCGTCGCCGTCAATCATCCCAGGACGACCATCCAACATTCCGTGAGCGACGGGTCAGCGGTGCCCGATTCAGCATCGCAACACAACAATGGACAAAGGAATGTGGATCGCGTTCCGGGGGTCGCGTCTGACATCTGACGACAATAATGAAGCCCCTTTCGCCTACGAACAAAGAAAATCGGGGGGAGAATGGGCCGGTGACAAGAATTCAATTGATCAAACCGGACAAAGAAGAGAAGATGACGCCGTCAATGATATATCTCTTTCGTTCCCCTTTTCTGCTTGTGGATTCATTCTTCTGCTCATCTCGGTGGAGAAGTTATAGGGGACAACGATGCTACGGCTTGGATCTGCCGACTTTCCACCTTCTGTCTACTTCGCCGTCGACAGATAATCGATCGACAAGGAACGATTTCTATGGACGAGCGTTTGGTCGTCAGACGACCACGATCATGGACGAGAGCCCAAGAGGAAGAAACAACAGCATCGCCGCGGTGGAGCCAGCATCGTCCCGGCCGGCGACAACAAGAGCCATGTCGATTGCGAATGCCGCCCAGCAAGCCTCACCGTTACCCTCCATCGTGGAGGGTCAAGAACAGCGGCGGATGACCGTGCTGACGCCATCACCTCGACCGCGAAAACGGAGAGCGTCGGTCATGACGAATGCCGAAACTGAAGGTCACCATCCTGTGATGCGCCCGCCGTCAGCATCGACATCAACGCACCAAGAAGACTATTCTCGCGCTCCTGGGCCCGCGGGCAACGACTCGAGCCCCCAAAACATCTGTCTTTGTCCTCCTGACCTTCACATCCCTCGACCAAGGAACGGTGAGCCTTCTTTGTCCATTTTGATGGCATGCCCTGCAATGGCCCTTTTATTGTGATTATCACTCCAACATTGCCTTCTCCGTCGTTGCCTCTTTGTCTTGTTGAACACCTGTTTGCTGCTGATGATACACCTTCTTCTATCTCCCACTTGACGAGGGAAAACCGCTGAGCTGAAGCACTGGTAGCATTCATGCTGTATCGACAGCATCACCAAGCGTCCGTCATCGCCCAGAACCCTGGGATCACCAACCCGGAAGCCTCCAAGATCATTGGCCGCCAGTGGAAGGCGGAACCGCAGGAGGTTTTGGATACCTGGAACGCCCTGGCCGAGGTGGGTAGCTTGGATAGAACACCTCGGCATCAATCGTCGATGTGAGATGATCATGCTGACCTTTACCCAGCAAGAGAAAATCCGTCATCAGCAACAGTACCCATATTACAAATATCAACCACGTCGAAACGGCAATCGACCATCCCCACTCGACGGCTCGAGTGCTTCCCCCGGCAAGGACTGGTGCGGCAAGTGCGGTGGACGCACGATGGCCAAGACTCCCGGCACCCCGCTGACCCCGTTGACTCCCATGCGACCACCGATGCTTCCACCGATCTCGACAGCGGTACCCGTCTCACATGCGTACGCTCGTCCCATGTCGGCGGGACTGCAACCGGCCACTTCGGCGAATCATCTTCCCAGGGTGCCAGGAGGATCGGTCATGGACGTGGGTCGCCGTCCCAGTGCGCCAACCGGTCTAGCGGGAGGACTGCTCGCCCTTCGGGATTCCATGGACGATGAAGGCATGACGCCATTGACCCCGTCCTCGAAACGGCGTCGATTGAATCCCATGGGTCCCCCGGCGTTCGATGCCGCCGTACAAGCATCTCGACGAGGCAGCCTGCTCAGCCGCATGGATCCTCCTCCCCTCCCCGCGTCGGCGTCTCAGCGCCCGTCGCTCAGCCACGGTACTCCCATCGACCCCTCTTTGACCCTCCCGCCGCTGCAGACGGCAGAAGCCAAGAGCGTGGAAGCGATGGTGATGACGATCCCCTACCTCAACAAGATCAAGGTCCTCGCCAAGATCAGTCCGAGTCTGCGACAGCCTGGTCTCGCCAGCCATGCCCCCGACGTGCGGGGGATGGTGATTGCCATCGATGGCGCCAATGCCTTAGCGATCGCTCAGACGACGAGATGGCTGGCAGACGAGCTGAGCAAAGATTCTGATCATGTCGTGCGGACGTTTGATGTGCCGCTCGAATGGCAGCCGCCTCGGTCCGTCTCTAGCTCCGGGAGTGTTTCCGAAGGGAAGACGGCGCGCTTCCTCGAGTACCTCGAGAGCATCGCTGCTTGGCATCGTCGGTCGGAAGAGGTGGTTCGATACATCACCTCCGCCCCGGACGCTGCTCGAGAAGGGCATCTCCCAGAATCAACGCCCTCCACAAGCGCCTCGATACCCAGAGCTAGCTGTCCCATCGCGCTGATCCCCGCCTACATGCTCACCCGCGCCAACCTAGCCGCAACGCACATCCCCATCAACGACGCCTACGCTCCACTCGACCATTGGCAATGGGCGGCGACGTTGTGGCGAGGGATCGTCGGCCCCGACGTGACCGTATGGATCCAGGACTGCGGCGGTGGTGATGAGATGGAGCGAGCCAATAGCAACGGCAACGGCAACGGGAATGGTGGAGCGGCGTGCGTGGAAGTTCGCGATGACGCTCGCGCGTTGATCGTGCGCAAGGAAGAATGTAAAGAGATCGAAGGACGGGTTCTGAGGCGATTGGCATTCGAAGTGAGCGAAGCGGTACGGGCGATTCGAAAAGGTGACGGGGATGGTAATACTTAAGCGGGGCTGACTGACGGGATGGGATGGGGAACATACGGCATCTTCACGAAGGTTTTTGGATCCAAGGGGCAGGACATGAGCGCGTTGGTGATTTTGGTTGCTAATGAGAGCGAAGCTAGACATATTGTCGACATGTAGAAAGATATTTGTTTTAGTATGAATGCAAGATGAGTTTGAATCAGTCTGAGGGTCTAATATATTCATCCAATGGATTCGTTACAGCTGAATCAGAACTCTAGAGGAAGCCCCGGTAGCGGTGATGAGGGATGTGAGTTGTCACCAGAATATCCTCTTGACTGGATCGTTGTGGAATGCTGATTAGTAAGTAATTGCTTGGAACAGTTCAGATGCTGAGCTATACTACTACTATCAGTAGCAGTAGTATAATGTATATCATAGTAAGAGACCCAGCCAGCATCCCGGCGAAGAATATCAACCAAGAGATCCATCATCGTACGAGAATCCATCGGGGGCTGCTGATCACGCTTGGGGCTCTTAGCCAGCAGTCTCTCTAATTTTGAGGGTGTTTTCGAGTCCGCAGACATGACTGCGCTTTTGAACGGAATGTCCTGCTCAAGGATACAGTCAACTCGGTCTATTTGCACCCTCGGTAAGTGTACGCCTCCGCTACTTGCACTTGGCTGTCGCCACCGTGCGATTTAGTGTTGGGAAGTCTCTTTAATCGCAAAAGCGCCACTTGCAGTTTAAATGAGTCGAAAGTGCAATTATAGAGGTCACTTTTGGCAGTAGAAATGCCAAATGAGATATATCTTTCTGGTCTGATTGGTCAACTCCCCGAAAATCCACTCATAATCGTTGCTTTTCAACCAATGATCGAGCAGAGATCTGAATGAGTAAGTGTAAAATCTGTTTCTTACCTGCACTCCGTTCATAATTGCACCCACAAATCATCCACTGAAGGGGTGCAAATAGACCGAGTTGACTGTGGACGTTCGCGATTTTATGAGTTGGTGACCGGATGAAGAGGACCCAGATTCTGCCGAATCCAGGTACCGCATTGACTTTGAGGCTGAGAACTCTAGCTCTGGGCGGTGAGTATCAAAGGTTCATGCGGCTCAACATGCGGCTCTGCTTAGACGTCGTCGACCGCCCCACCTGCCCACCTCCCCCTCCACGTGAACAACCACCGACGACAACCACTGACTCGATATACCAGCAATATGCTAAAGGAGACGGGAGGATGGAGGAGGTGATCTTTGGGACTGTCAGTAAGTTGCTCGTTGTACTCAATTTAAATATGGATGGTATTTGTTAACACATGTTTCAGCCGGCTTGGACGATTAGGCAGCCTCCACACGGATTAAGACGTTCCCGGAGCAGGTCTCGAGGGACGATGGAAGCGGAAGTACGACTCCAGAGCGTGTATATGGCGATTGCGTTGCGCTCTTATATATAAAACAAGGACGGATCAAGTGCCGCCCACAACACGTTGGCTTGAAGGACCTGGGGCCGTGATATATCTTCCATCGACAGACAGTCACCAAGTCGTCATCCTTGCGCGTCTGCAGGCCATCCTTGGCGTACGTCTGTCAATCTTCTTTCGCGCAGCACGTACCTTACGCGCTGGCGTCGGCTATGGAGAACGCAAACGAAGAAGCCAGGGCAATGGATCGCAACTCCGGACACGATGCCACAAGACCTCAGCAACGTAGCTCGCTTCGGGAGCGGCTTCGAGCCCTTTGGGCCTCCAGCGAAGCGAACAGAGCAAAGAGATCATCGAAACAGAGTTCTAAACTGGATTCTCCTCGGCGAGACAACGCTCTGATATCTCACCCGTCGACGTCAGGTGTCGCAGAGTCGAAACGGGAACACAGTAAGCGGGAAGTCATTGCATTGGACAGCGATCCGGAGTGGAACGCTCCCTTACCCAAACGGGCTCGGACGGCCGGAAAAGGTTATCCCAACCCCGCCCACCTTGATAATGAAATGCCGGATAGCGATTCGGATTCGAACATTCCGTCGCCTAAGCCAGCTCGCACGGACGCAAAGGGTCATGTCAACCTCGCCTACTTCTACAACGAGATGCTGCCGTCCCCGCATGTCGATGAGAGTACCATGGCAAACAACCTCCTCCTCGACGTCCTTTTGAAACGCTTCTCCGACGTCTCCAACGTGCCAGGCCTCAAGACTACCTTGTACGAGTATCAGAAGCGTTCAGCAATGGCAATGATCAGACAAGAGGAGGATCCGAAACTACTTCTAGATCCGCGTCTCGAGAAGCGTGTTTATCTCAATAGATCGGTTGAGTACGTTGACTGCGTGACTGGAGAGACAACGCAGGAGCCGCGCGAATATAATACGTGTCGGGGTGGGATCTTGGCAGAGTCGATGGGTCTAGGGTATGCTTGTCCAAACATGAACATGCTATGATCACGCTGACGATACAGGAAAACGCTCATCTGTCTTGCTGTGATCTTGGCCACCAAAGATCACTACCCTGCGATACCTGCTAAATTCGCACTCGCGAGCAGGCCCAAGTCCACAAAGGGTGCAAGATCGCTGCTGGACATGGCGGCGCTGACGGCGGTTCAGCATCATTTGCCGTGGACCGATTACTTCGAAGACCTCCAGAAAGAGATGGAATGCGGACCGGTCATCAATGCGCTGAAGCAGTATACCAACTCGTACATGATCCCACCCTCCACTTCGCGCAACCCACGCCAGGCCAAACAGAAATGGACGGGCGAGGTGCAGGAGATCTTCATGTCTAAGGGGACGCTCATCATCTGCCCCCCCAATCTCATCGCGCAATGGGGAGCCGAGATCACCAAGCACATCGAAGATGATGCGCTGCACGTCCTAACCGTGGATGATTATAAGAAGCATCTGCCTGCTCCTCAGTACCTAGCCCAGTATGACGTCGTGTTGTTTTCTCGCTCGAGATTCGACATGGAACCGCTCTTAAGGCCAATGGCAATCCACAAGATACCCCCAAGCCGCGCGCGCTGCATGGGTCCTATGAAGTGCTCAGCATGTTTGAGCCGGGAAAATTGGGACGCGTCGCCGATACAGAACATTCATTGGAAGCGACTCATCATCGACGAAGTGAGTTGGACGGATAGGGAAGGAATGATCCTTAACTGATAGCGCGTGCAGGGACATAGCATGAGGGCTAAGCGCTCGCAGACGGCGATGATGACCAAGTCACTCATCGTGGAACGTCGGTGGCTGGTGAGCGGCACACCCAGCCGTGCTCTTATTGGAGTTGAGATTGAGCTGGCGACGGTGGAGGACAACATGTGGGCCAACTCTATGGACGACACGCCGGTCAGTCCCGAGGACCAATCGGCTTCTCAAGATGGAAAATCTGGCGGGACTAAGGAGCGTCGGGCGAACCGCGATCGTATTGCTCTGGACGAACTCGGCGTACTCGTCACAAAATTCCTTCGGGTCCAGCCGTGGCATCTGTCCTTGGATGATCCACATTGCGCGAGATGGAACAGGTATTACGGTCAAAGCAGGGACGAATCCTCCAATTTGCTCGCTCCCGCCTTGCAGCGGACGCTGGAGCACGTATTCATCAAGCATCGGCCTGAGGACGTGAAGAAGGATATCACGCTTCCCCCGATGAGCAATCGGATCGTCTACCTGGAACCGTCGGTGTATGATCGGGCGTCGCTCAATTTGTTTGCGCTCAACATCATCTCAAACGTCATCTTGTCGGAACGCACGGGAGCCGACTACTTTTTTGATCCTCGAAACCGCAAACAGCTGACCAAGTTGATCAACAACATGCGCCATGGCAGCTTCTGGTGGTGCGGGTTCAAGGAGGAAGGAGTGGCTTCCACGATCAAGATCAGCCACAAGTATCTCGGTCGAGACGATGTGCAATGCTCGGCAAAAGATCGCACGCGCCTTATCGGAGCGGTCCAGGCGGCCGAATCCGCCATAGCGTTGCCGTTGTGGGCATCCTTCCAGAAAGACCAGGAGCTTGGATGCTTTGTATCTGATTTTCCTTCCGCGAGCCGTGGGCTGTGGTCCATCGACGACAAGACGAGTAACCCAATGTGTATAGGTCTGACATCGCTGTTGGCGGCGCAGGGCCACATCCGCGAGCGGCTTCTATATCCTGGTCAATTCAACCCGCCTGCTCCCGATTGGGACCTGGGGACGTATGGGCAACTGCGGCGCCAGCGGATGAGCCCGGAGCCTGACACACCTATCGGGTTTGGATCTGGAGATCAAGATACGCGCCTACGGGTGAACAGTCGACTTCTAAATGCTAGAGCCGACCGGGCTGATCCGGAGAAGCGAGCAAAATCTGGAAGAGTGTCGGACGGGTCCGTACAGTCTCGAGGCAGTAAACGTCGGCCATCTGGGCGCGGAGACCGTCCAAGTGATGTTGGAAGGGTTGGTGGGCAACATGACTTGGGTCACGTTGAGGAGACGCCTCCTACGCCCTTTGATCTGCCAGCCGACTCGCATCTGAATTCGACCGCCATAGTTGGGACGCCGTCCAGCAAATTCTCATATCTGCTGGATCAAATCCTGCGATTCCACCAGACGGAGAAGATTCTGGTATTCTACGAGGCCGACTATATTGTGTGTTTTATCTTACCCCGTCGGCATTACATACAGTTTGGCTGACCTGGCACAGGCGTATTATATCTCTCAGGCGCTAGATGTATGCGACATTCCGCATCTGATCTATGCCAGTGGGATTCAGGCGGCTCGACGGGCCAAGTATCTCGTGACGTTCAATCAGAACGAGCATTTTCGGGTGTTGTTGATGGACGTCCGCCAGGCGGCCCACGGATTGGACATTAGCTCGGCGTCGCGCGTCTACTTTGTCAATCCGGTGTGGCGGGCCGATGTCGAAGCACAGGCCATCAAACGTGCTCATCGAATCGGGCAGACGAAGCCGGTTGTTGTGGAGACGCTGGTGTTGAAGGGAACGTTGGAAGAGAAGATGTTGCAGCGACGAGCAGCCTGGAACCAAACGAACCCGGAACAGGCACCGTCAGATCTACTGGACGACGCGAGCATGAGCAACATGATTCACAACGTAGAGATTCTTCCGTATAGGAATGGTTTCGTGGGTGGTGCGCCTCCAATGGCGCCGCTAGAGAAGAAGGTGCCAGTGTTCGGTGGGCTAGGCCGGTCGATGACGGGGGATGGTGGTCTAGAGAAGCGTCTGTTGGGGGATAACGTCTGAGGTCTGGAGCAATTGTGAAGAGTTCGATGAAGGATTAGTGGCTATCATCCGTAGCGTGATGGAGATGGAGCAAGTTTCCCCCATATAGCTGATCAATGGTTTGTCGAGTGAAGTGTCTCAAGTGGTCGATGGTACCACTTATTGCGGATTTGTTCCAAGACGTCTGCATCTCCTATACCCTGTTTTGTACATTAGAGTAGAGACTAGCAGACGGGTGACCAAATAAACGGAACGATTCAGCAGTAACCGCTCCGCCACCTTATGATGAAGGGAGCTTCATAATCTTTATGGAGAACGCATTTTCGTCACATTTATGATGGTGATGTATCTTGCTTCTCAGCGGACTCATGATGAAGACTATGAAGCCCTCGTCACAGTTATGATGATGATGGTACCTTCATCATAAGGGTAGTGGAGCGCTCATTGCTAAACAGTTCCGTTTATTTGGTTTGTCATCTGCGTGAATAGATTCTCGATCTAAGCTAAGCTAAGCAAGTTGTAGACCATAGGATTTCAACAGAGTATACGTCAACCTAGTAGGGATGAATTATCGCAGACAACCGGCTCCATCCCAGATTTAGCGTAACAATCACCACGACCATCCGCTTCAAGCTTTCCCCCACCCTATATAACATCCCACCCCTGAGAGCTCAGTCTCGCGCTTCAGAAAATAAATCGAATTTAATTGTGTACTTTCGTACATAACTTTCGTACATTTTCTTAAACCCCATACCTCGGATTCTATTGAACCCCCCATATGAGAGGCAAGATATCTCATACCCGACATACAATTCCCAAGCTCCACTCTCAGATTCCAATAAATACCATTTCTGAATACACTATTTGACCAGGAGAACAAAGATCAAGGAGAATGGATAACATACGACCATCAACCAACGAAGAAGAGAATAACTCTGGAGAAGAAAAGGACGGGGTGATAATGATCATCGGAATCTCAGGATGCTCATCAAGTGGAAAGACTACCTTGGCGAGAGCTTTGAGGGATGTATTCAATCATGCTGGTGCTGGTGCTGGTGCTGGGGTGATTAGTTGTTCCAACGATAAGACGGGGGGAGATGGAACGGTAGAAGGAAATAAAAACAAGGAGGAAAAGGAAAAGGAGGATGAGATGGTGGTGTTGGTGCATGAAGATGATTTCTATCGGGATGAGGAAGAGTAAGTCCACTCATTCTTTAGAGCTATCTGTATTTACTCTTTCTTATGGAGTGAGTCTTGCCTACTTGATCGTGGAGGAGTATCATTGGTATGTTGCTCATTCATTCTCCCTGAACCGGAACCGCGTGGGACCTCCACCAATTTGGAGTTCCTGGAGCCGGCTGTCGTTCCTTGGATCATACGTGGATCATATATGGGCTCTCCTTACATTTCCTTGAAAGGTTGTGAAAGCAGAAGGTACGAAGCAATACATCTTGCTTCCTTTGCTATGCTCGTGTCCTTTAATTTGGAGCAGATGACGAACGTAATGTCTTTGTTATGGGGCACGGTTCCCATGCTCTTTTCTTGGAGATTGCGGCAAGACGCACAATTGTGTTGCTGGACCTGTACACCCTTCGCACGCTTCGTGTTGATTTCCTTTGCTGTGAAGCAGTAAGCTTCGGGACGAGAATTTTCTCCTCTCCTTCCCATGGCGAATCAGCTTCCGGAGCTCATCCTTTCCTACTCCGCCATCAGCCTAGGCAATGATCTCTCGTGCGCTGTTCTGAACCCCGGGCAAATGGTTTTGTATAGCAACATCATTCTCCAAAGATATTCCTTCCGCTTACAGTCTACTTTTATCTACTTTCTCTTCTTCAAACTCTCTCTCACTCTTTCTACTCTTCCCTATTCTCCCTCAATTTTCATTTATTCCCCTTATTCTTCCTCTCTTGAAAATCCAGCTCTCTCCCCAACTGCATGAATGATCACCATACTAACCCCTCCACCCCCAGCTTACCTCTAACTCCCCAAGGAACGGATAAAGACTGGGACACCCCTCTCTCCCTGAATTTCCCCTCCCTCCTTTCCACGCTGCGTCACATAAGATCTCACGGTGGGCGACTTCCTGCATCACTTCATTCTATCGAAGACCATCAACCTCAATCGCAATTCAAACTTCAACTTCCATCTACCTCTACCACTACCAGCACAGCCCACCTCGATTCTCCCGGTCACTCAACAACCACATCCTTCCTATCATCCCTTCATCAACGAATCCTCGACTCGGGCATACTTTCACCCTCCCGAGGCCGAAGACGAAGACGAATCAAAAGAATAGTTATCCTTGAAGGATTCTTGTTGTTTGCCCAGTCGGTACCTATAGAGACTAGAAAGGAGATGGAATTGAAATTGTTTCTGAGAGTTCCTTATCCCGTCGCGAAGAAAAGGAGGGAGGAGAGGGGTGGGTATGTCACTCGTCTTGCTCCATCCACCCCTGGTCCACCTTCCAAAAGCGCTGGCGGGAATGAGGACCACGATGACGATGAGGATGCTAAAGGAGGGGGGGATGCGCATGATGAACACCAATATGATGAGCGAGGTAGTGACACAGGTAAACATGGGCAAGATATTGGCGATGATAGTGCTGGAAGAAATGAGGAAAGGAGTGGTGAAGGTAATAGTGATAATGAAGGATGGTGGATCGACCCCCCCTTCTATTTCCAAGAAGTGGTTTGGAGGCATTACATCGAAGACCACGCGTTCTTGTTCGAAAAGGGAGATGTGGAAGGGAAGTTCGAGGAGGGGGTGTTGAAGAGGGAGGGTATCGAGGTTTTTCAACTCGATCCTGTTGTTACTTCTTCTACTTCTGAGTGGGAGGGCGTTGCGAGGAGAGACCCGAGTCAACATCCTTGTAACGACGAAGGAGAAGTAGAAAGAGAAGGGGAGGACGAAGAGGGAGGGGAAGGCGATGGTTTGGTTCGAAATTCGAGTGAAGAAGCTTTTGAAGGGAGGAATGAGGAAAGAGAACAGGAAAATATGCTACGAACGCTCAACTGGGCAGTGACTCTCGTCCTTGAGACTTTGCGTAGGAAGATGGAAGATGGTTCCTCCCATTCCTAAATTTGAGTTGTTATATGGTTCCATTGTGGGTATTTTCTCCCATCCATCCGTTTATCATTCTGTCTATTCTTTCATCGATCGTTATATTTGCTCCTCTCCGCTTCTATGTTTCCTTTCCCGAGGGTTTGCAAGCGTCGACGAGGACGATGACGAAAAACGAAACGAGGTTGTGTTCCTATCTCATTATCATCATGCCCTTGGCAAGGACGGTGAAGAAGGAGAATAAATGGTAGAAAATGAATGAATGCAAGATGCCATAGAGCTTTAAATTACATTAGAATGACCAAAACTTTCTTTTCTGATTTCTTCATGGAACGGGGAGACGAAACCCAGACGAGCGAAGAAAAGGGTTAGACGGCGGGACGATACCCTGAAGAGGAAGAAGCCCAACTCCACCTCCACCTCCACGAACCACTGCTGATCTCACTCCATCTATCATCCCCCGTATGGACCTTTCCATATCCTCTTTCTTCCTCGCAGCTAGGGTATTCAGATCATCCCATCTCCACCCCGACTCCTGTTTGTGACGCCTCGTCATCCCTCCCCCTCCAAAGCTCAAAACCCGCTGTCTCAATCCCACCGGTGCATTACTCCTGGAATTAAACCTCCCCATCTCCTCCCCCTCTCCTTCCCCATCGGTATCCTCAAAAAGAGGAGGAGAATAAGGTATGAATCTCGATATATCCACCTTCTCATCTCTACCGGCATGCATCACACCTCTTTCTGGATTTGAGGAGAGGTCGTGATTACCGCCGCCACAGATCTCTTCGCAGGTGTGCAGCCAGCTGGTCATGTCTGTTGTTGACCATTTTTTGGACCAGATTGTGGAGAAGACCGTTTCCTTTTTTTATTTCATTACTTGTTAGCCTTTTCATTTCATTGATGTTAGTTCAGATGCGAGTATGTAGATTTAGGATGAGTTTTGCGTGATGTGTTGAAAATTGGGAGGGTTGAAGCTGGTTAAAGATGAATGGATGAAAAATAGAGTGGGACGGAGATCATCTTTCGTGCTTTGTTTGTGGTTCTCGTCTCCTTTCTTTCTTGTTGCGGACGAGTGAAGGGATGAGAGACGCAAGCAAATTGTTCAGGGCCGGAACGGAAAAGTGACAGGGAAGGAAAGAGCAGGGTGAATTTGAATATTGGGCCGGTGCTTGTGGAAATTCAAAACAGGAGAGATGGTCTGAAAAGAAGCCCCTCGTCATCATTGTCATTCCGAGGAAGATTACGATAATCTTTATGGGAAGGATGATGATGAGAGTATTGAGACAGACTCTAGCGGTTACTGCTAGGCCTACAATACCCCGTTCCCTTTGTACATCCGCGTGGATAGACCGAGACGCGGTGCAATCGAGAATATGGAATGTAGAATAAAGATTGGGTGATAGGAGATATACTCGTACATACAGCGAAACAATCCGAAACACATCTCGTCAAACCATGTTTCGCAACAAGTACATCGGCGTAATTCTTTTGCCATTGCTTCCATTGTGCTGGTGGTGGATCTGCATCGGGGTTCGGTCTCGGATCCCAGTTGGGTGCGGCGTTATTCTGGTTTGGATCGGATCTTCGATGGAGTCGGAGCGAAGCTCGATCCTTTGAAGAGGCTTGGTGTATGGGAGGAAGTTGTTGAGTAGATGTGGCTGCTCTTCGAGAGGTGGTAGGTGGTGTTGCGTGATTACGTTGTTGGAGATTGTCTTCAAGGGGTGGGAGTGAGTCTAGGTGCACAGGTAGCGGCCATACGGGAGTAATAACGATCCAAGGAATGATGAACGTGGTTATATGCATTGCTAGAGCTGGAGCTGGAGCTAGAGTGATAGCTGAAGCTCCCCGACGAAGAAGAGGCAAAGGATGCGTGCCCTGGTGAATGAATATATTCGCAGCTGCCGCTTCACCGCCAAGGTCAGTTGCGTGGGTGACGGACGCCCTCGCTCGGATGCAAGTACGAGGTGCGATACCCGTTGCAGATACGAAATCGGAAGATGATAGCTCTTAAACCATCCCACCCCACGAGATCTTAACAGCGGCTCGGGACGTTGTTACTTCGCGTAGCCTTAGACGAGGTAGGACAGGGTGAGTGATTTTGTCCGTATCTGTGGTGGCTTTTCCCAGCGTAACCATGATTTCAACGAAGAACCTTGCATTGCGTGCTTGATCGACAAGGGTTCCATCCAGTCATGAATGGTTGATAAGTCTGGATAGGGAAATCTGGCATCGCCCAGCTTGTCCTTTCTTCTCTTTTTTGCACCCTGTCGTAACACACTACTGTACGAGTACTCTACTCGTATGTGGAGTACCGTACGAGGACAGAACGGAGTAATGCTCATCCCAAAACAGCTCGTCCGCCTGCTCTGCGCTGTGAGTTTCGCTGCTCTTCGCTGATCTTGATTTTCGGAAGCGTCTTGCCCTGTGCTTTGCTGGGCTCGGGCAGGAATCCAATCCGGACAAGGTACGCCAAGTATACCCCCATCAATTCCACCGTCACGCCAGCTCCACCAGACACGTCTTGACCCGTAAACTGCGCGTCTTGCTTCAACACTTTTGTGGCATTGGCATCGTCCATCTCTGGGGCCTTGGTGTCCTCTGGTAGGTCCGTGGTAGCGAAATGATAAAGTGGCAATAAGGCGTGAGGTTCTTGATGCTTGCCGTCTTCGTTCGCCACATACTCCTCGAGACGAGTGCGCCACGAAGAATAATCTACCTCTGGCACTTGATATCCGTACTCTTCCAAAGTGGCTAGAATATCGCAGAACCGGAGACGTGGATGGCTTGTCACATGGACTAAACCCAGAGGTTTCTCGGGAGGGAAGAAAGCTGATCCGACGACCGTCCGAGCAACGTGATCGACTGGTACGGAGTTGACGGTGTTTTCGATCCGCGGTCGAGCGGATAACTGCACACATCCTTTGAGCATGCGCACGAGAAAGTCGTCCGTGTTGGTAACTACCAATCATCAGCTGCTGAATCGTGTAAAGGGAAAGAAGATTTCATTACCTCCTGTGGTCGAATCACCGACGACATATCCAGGACGCACAATCGCACCAACTAATCCCCTCTTGCCGGCTTCTCTGACTAGATGCTCGGCCACCCACTTGCTCTGGCCGTATCCAGTGCTTAACCCAGTACTGCTGCCACTTAGGTCATCTGCTTCGCTGATCCCCGTCCCGCCAGAGGACGTGATATCCTCTGATAATCGCACGTAGTGTGATGAATCGAGCACGCTTGTTGAGCTGACAAACACAAATCGTTTCGGCTTACCCTGCGAGCACAGTTTCAGAGCTTCGATAGTACCCTCCACGTTGGACGGCCGCAGGTGTTGATATGGATAGACCCAGTGGACCCAGGCGCCGTTATGAACGACAATATCCACCTTGTCGGCCAAACCATTGAAATCTTGATTGGAGAGACCCAGCTGCGGCTTGGCCAAATCACCAGTAACGCACGAGACCCTAGATGACCAGGCAGGCGACCAGATCCCGTACGCCTGACACGTCTGAAGTACTCGTTCCATCCCAGCAGCGGCATCTGCGGCCCGAACATGTGCTATCACCGAGACTGGAGGCTTGGCGCGACTCAAGAGATCTCGAAGAATGTATGCCCCAAGGAAACCAGATGCTCCAGTAAGAAATATCGTTACTGGCTGAGTAGGGTCCAGATTGTTGGGATCGCTCGAGAAGCGCTCCGGAAGCGTGCTGACCAGTCTTTGCGCATCCGCAGCATAGTCTGTCTGCCCGGCTCCGTTGGCCGAGCCGTTCTGAGCTGGATGCTGGCCATTCATTTCGCCAGTGGAAGACTCAAGACCAATGCATTGGCGCCGGTCAATGTCACTGGCCAACGCTGCCAGGGTGGGACAACTGAAGATGGTGCCCATGCTGAGATCAATTCCCTTCCATCGCCGACGCACGGCAAAGATCATCTGCTGTGCTAGAATGCTGTGACCTCCCAGATCGAAAAATGAATCCTCCGGTGAGATGGCATCGACGTCCAGATGGGTAATCAAACTCGACCAGATCTCTGCCAGCGCACGTTCCGTCTCGGATCGCTTGACGTTCGATGCCACCATCGACTTTGATGCCGCCGCAGCAAGCTGCGCTCGGTCTGGGAAGGGCAGCACCGGCTTGTCAATCTTCCCGTTCGGGTTGAGTGGCATCTTCTTCAGCGGGATAATCACTCCCGGCACTGCATACGATGGTAGCTTCTCTCGTAGGTATCTCCGGAGTTCATCCCGTAGCGGTCGAAATCGTGATAGCATGCCTGCCATGTCGCCCGTCTCCCCATCTACATCTTCCAAGCCTTTCTCTTTGATCCACTGCGTCCATCTGCTCATCTCTGGCACGATGTAGCTTACCAACGCCGGCTCCTCGTCCTTGTCCTTTCGGACGATCGTCACATTTTCCCGCACCAGCGGGTGCTGTGACAGGAACGTGTCAATTTCGCCCAGCTCGATCCGGAACCCTCGAATCTTTACTTGGTCGTCTGCTCGACCGCAGCATTCCACGTCCCCCTCCGATGTATATCGTCCAAGGTCGCCTGTTTTGTAAAGGCGGTCTCGGGGTCCAAGATAGAACTCTCGCCAAGGCTCGTCTTGACGACTCCCCGCTCGCGCCTCATCCGCAGCTTTCCATCGTTGGACATCGACAAACCAGTTTGTGAGGAACTTGGTCTTGGTCAAGTCCGGCAGGCCCAAATACCCTTCGGCCAAACCGCCTGCGCGTACATATATCTCACCAACCTCTCCGATACCGCACAACAGTGACTGGCTCGACCGATCAACCACCAGCAGCTGGACGTCGATCATGCCCTTTCCTGCTGGAATGACATCTTTTAGACCCTCCAAGTGGGATGGATCCAGGCTTCGACTCCGGATCTCGTAGTAACTGACCGCTCGAGACGTCTCCGTGCTTCCAT
>QQTW01001231.1_pt1 | contig 17633 bp, 20 predicted proteins | sample 1904831 | NCBI WGS metagenome assembly QQTW01 (sample SAMN09435610, study PRJNA476489) | Subsurface metagenome, whole genome shotgun sequencing project. | reverse complement strand
GACTGACTGAGTTTTGCGAGATAAGACATAGGTGTTCTCTTTTGATAATAGGACTTACGCATTGACAGAGGTTTGATTTTGTGCGTCAAGCCTCATTTGGTTGGCTGAATGGAAGTTTTGCCGAGCCACCGCTAACCTTGCTGTATTCTTAATATGTGTAGCCGAATCGACTTATGCACACAAGAGTGCCAGCATTTTGGTGACGCGTAAGTCCTAACCCAGATAAAGAACCTGGATTACCCAGTTATTAACTCTAAACTTTGCTCAGGCCAACTCCACCTTCACGGCTGGTATGAGATTGGAAGTGGAATCTTCGCTTACAATGCCAGCTTTGGTCAATTTATATCTATTTCAGACTCGTTCGGAGAGTGCTAGTTTTCTAGTTAGTGATAAATGAGTATCCAGCGAACCTCTGCCCAGAGGATGATTTAGCCGATGAGCTAGATGCTGTAGAAAGTAGAATGTTGAATCTTGCGAAAATTGTATTTTATGAAACTGAATTATTGTATCAAACGAATTTCGGTGGTAGGACGTTGGATGGCTAACACCCTGCTTTGTCTGGCAGCGATCGCCTTTGTGTGGCAGGGTGCGTCTTTCTCGGACACCAACGCCATGGCTGCTCCGACATTGATTGCAGCAAACGTCGGCGATCAAATTAAAGGGGCAGCCGATGAAGTTCGTGCAGGCTCTAAGGATCTCATCCGAGATACGAAAGATAAAGTTGAGAAAACTGCCGACAAAAATGCCTCAAAAGTTGATCAAGCTGACGACGAGGGTACCGTCGTTGAACGCAAAGCACGGCGTGATCAGGCTCGAATTGAGAAACGAGCCGAGGAAGATGCAGCTCGGACTGAGAAAGCAGTAGACAACTCCATGAATGCTGTTCAAGGTGCGGTTGAGAAAATTAAGGATGCTTTTAGTAAGTAGAGCATTTTAGGGACAATATTGCTTCCCCATGAATGGGGAGCAAACCATTTGCGCTTAAACTTTCATTGGTTTCTTTATCCGGGGCGGAGTAGGCGGTCTGTCCCGGATTCGCTTCTTAATCCATCGCTGGTTATTGGCTTGTTTATTAATTGCTATAAATTTGGCTGAAAAATTTAGGTTAAACAAATAGATCCGTAATATTGCCCGCGTTTTTTTCTTGTTTTAGAGCTACCTTATTGCTGTTGACTGAGCAGCTAGTTCAATCACTAGCGCTTTAGATAGACGTCTAATTAGGAAAATCAGCAGAAATAACATGGCAATTATCTACGGTACCACAGGCTCTGACACCAGAAATGGGACTGCGGGAAATGACACCATATACGGTTGGGCAGCTGGAGGTAATGCAAATAGTGTGTCTGGTAACGACACTCTGACTGGGGCAGCTGGTAACGACAACTTATTTGGTGGGACGGGTAATGATAGCCTAACTGGTGGCATAGGTACCGACACCCTTACTGGAGGAGTAGGCAACGACATTTACGTTATTGATAGCACTGCTGACACTATTATAGAGGCGGCTAATAGCGGCACAGACACTGTTCGCTCTTCGGTTAGCTATACACTGGGTAGTAACCTTAACAATCTGACGCTGATAGGAACTGCCGCTATTAATGGCACAGGCAACAGCGGTAACAACGTCATCATTGGGAACGGTGCCGGTAACGTCCTCAATGGGAGAGGTGGTAAAGACACTCTGATTGGTGGTGCAGGCAATGACACATACATTGTTGACACCACTACTGATACTCTGACGGAGAACTCTAGTGCAGGTAGAGATACTGTCCAGTCTTCTGTTACCTACACGCTGGGTGCTAACCTGGAGTATTTGGAACTGACGGGGACAAGCACTATCAACGGCGTAGGTAATAGCCTCGACAACATCATCAATGGTAATGCTGCTAACAACATCCTGAATGGGGGAGCAGGCAATGACTTCTTAGCTGGTAGTGGGTTGTTGAATAACGGAGGCAGCGATACCTTAATCGGTGGGACTGGCAATGACACTTACAGCGTAGACAGCATCACCGACGTTGTTACGGAGGCTACAAATTCAGGCATAGATATTGTCCAGTCTTCTGTTACCTACACGCTGGGTGCTAACTTAGAGGGTCTGTTCCTCCTTTATGGTACAGACGATATCAATGGCACAGGCAACTCCCTGAATAATCAAATAACTGGTAATGGCGGCAACAACTTTCTGTCTGGTGGCGACGGCAATGACAGCTTAAGCGCTGGTTATGATGGTGATGACACTCTTACCGGTGGTGCAGGTAATGACAGCCTAAGAGGTGGTTCTTATGGTAATGCCACTCTTTATGGTGGTGCAGGTAATGACTTGCTAGTAGCTGGAGACTGGTTTTATAGCACTAACTATCTGTATGGCGACGACGGTAACGACTCCCTGCTTGGCGGAGCGGGCAACGAAATTCTATATGGTGGAACGGGTATTGACACACTTGATGGTGGCTTCGGTGATGATACTTACATCGTTGACAGTACCAACGACACTATTACTGAGTCCTTAAATGAAGTGATAGCTCCTGATGAAGAAGTATATCAAAATACAGATACTGTTGAGTCTTCAGTCGCTTATACACTGGGTAATAACCTGGAAAACCTTGTTTTGACTGGAACTAGCGCGATTACCGGGACAGGAAACGCATTGGACAATGGCATTACAGGTAATGATGCTAATAACTTATTGTATGGCGGCGACGGCGATGACAATATAGGAGGTGGGTTGGGCAAAGACACGCTGAGCGGTGGAACTGGTAATGATAGCTACACTGTAGACAGCACAACTGACACGATTACAGAGTACTCTAATCAAGGAACGGATACTGTCAACTCTTCTGTCAGCTATACGTTGGGCAACAACTTAGAAGATCTGATTCTCTCATCAGGTAGTAGCGGTATTAGTGGCACAGGCAACAACCTGGATAACAACATCTCTACTAGTGATGCCAACAACTCATTGTATGGTCTTGGCGGCAATGACACCTTATTGGGCTCCGGTGGCAGTGACATACTAGATGGCGGGACAGGTAATGACTACCTGCTGAGCTTTGGTGGTAGTGACAAGCTGACAGGTGGCACTGGTGCTGACAACTTTGGCTTTTTTGATTCAAGTGATGGTATAGACACCATCACAGACTTCTCGGTTGCTGACGATACTATCACTGTTTATCCTTCTGGTTTCAATGGTGGACTAACCGCAGGTGCTGTCATTACGCCTGCTCAATTTGTACTTGGCACAGCAGCAATTGATAAGAGCGATCGCTTCATCTACAACCAGAAAACTGGTGGTCTGTTCTTTGATTCCGATGGTATAGGCGCGGCTGGGCAAGTCCAATTTGCATTGCTATCTACTGGCCTTGCTATGACCAATGCTGACATTTTCGTTTTCGTTCCAGAATAGAAACTGTATATTAAATCAACCGCAGACGAATGATTAATGAAGTTGGGGTAAACTGATTGAGGTTGCCCCAACTTTTTGTAAAGGTAGTATTGGCAATAATGGCTTTTTACTTATGCTCTGATCATTATCCAGAATGCCCCTTAGGGTTGAAGTGCAACTATCAGCCAAAGTACAGCGAACCTGGATGGTGGAATTGCCCTAATAGATATTATTGCCAAGGTGTAACTGAAGCTTGGAGTTTACCCATCCAAAAAGTTTCCGCAAATGCTGACTATAATCGGGCAGAGGTTGAGCTATTCCCACCACCACACAACTATTCATTTAAATACTATTGTCAATACATGAGAGATTATGGCTATGCCGAAGCCGAGCCTTTGCCTTACCGTCGCGGAGAAAATAGCTGGGAAGTAATCACTAATAAAATTAGTGGTGGGTATGCTATGTCAGTATCATTAGAAAAGTTAAATAGAATTAGCTGGTCTGGGTATAAAAAAGATGATTGTGGTATTTGGTGGCACGGCGATAGAAAAACTTTAAGAAAAGTCTGGAATAAATACCAGTTTAATTGACGGTCAGCAGACTGAATACGGCGCTGTGTTGCAATAGGGGATATGGGATGGCTAAGTAAATCTTCAAACACGCTCTGATCGGCATTCTTGGTCTATAATCACAGCATTTGAGCATTTATTCTGCTGTGATTTCTGGTATTGACAGGATGTGATCGAGATCAACAACTTGGAAATTACCCTGACCGTATAATCATCTAGAATTGTCTCAATTTACCAGGCTAAATTTAAGGAAAGGCTAGAATGCTTGTAAAATTAATACTTTCGCTTCCGCAATATGCTCTGGGGCGGAGCTAAAAATTAGTTTATTTCTAAACCATCACCACCTGAACTAGGAGTACTTTATCGTTGCTGATGAACCAGGAATGGAGTCAAAGATGAACAATGTGATTCAGATGCCAAGAGCCTTCAATGGCATTTACGAAATCTTGATAATAATGCCAAAATTCTTTGAAGAAATACCTCCGGTAGTTCAAGCCTTGCGGGAGAACAAGTCTGTACTGTTAAACCTAACAATGATGGAGCGGGCTCAGGCACAGCGGGCAATAGACTTTGTTACAGGTGGTGCCTATAGCATTGAGGGTTACCAAGAGCGAATTGGTGAAAATGTTTTCCTGTTTACACCCAGCTGTGTTAAAGTCAGCTAGAGAAATAACTGAGCAGCGGAGTGTATTATTCACTTGACACGCTGACGCAGACGAGATACAAAAATATCAACCTCTGGTAATTTCATCTGGATGGTAATTAAGGCAAAGATACCGATGCCGACCAACCCTGATAGACATATTTGTAGTAGTTGAACCAGTACTCCCTCACCGCCCAGATGCTGACAGCCCCAGAGTGTACCCCAACTAGCTAAACCACAAACAAAGCTAGCACCGATTAAACCCAAGATAGGTAAAATCCATTCCTGCCAGGGTAATCCGTTGAGCTTGCGATTTAGCAACCATAAGAACATAATCATTGAGATCAAATTCACCCCCACAGTTGCCAAAATTAGACCCGGAGCGCCAAAGGGTTTAACGAGAATGTAGTCAAGCAGGGCGTTGAGAAGGATATTGGCCATACTGACGCGAAATGGTGTATTGCCATCGCCCAACGCATAAAACACTCGCACTAACACATCGCGCCCCAAATAAACAAACATCCCAACGCCGTAAGCCATCAGGACTGATGTCACCAGTTGAGTGTCCGACGATTTGAAGGCTCCACGCTGATAAACGACTTGCACAATGGGAAGTGCCAGCGCCACAAATAGGGCACCCAATGGCAGCATTGTGAGCGCGCAGAGAATTAATGCCTGGCGAATTCTGACTTTGAGATTAACCCAATCAGCTGGATCAGCTAGCCGAGAAAGCATTGGCAACAGGGGCAGCAAAATGACATTGGAAACAATGCCTAAAGGAGTTTGCACTAGATAGTTGGCATAGTTGAAGGCAGCACCAGCACCAGGAATAGAGGAAGCGAAAAATAAATCGGTGTAAACATTAATCTGCATCATGCCGGAAGAAAATGTAGCGGGAAGCATAATTTTGATTACTTCCTGTACCCCTTTGGCACGAAAATCAAACCGCAGGCGTAATCTGCCCAATCCTAAGCGCCACTGGGCTACCAGCTGCACTAACCACTGGAGGATAGCTCCTGCCAAGGTTCCCAAGGCTAAAACTAGTCCACCCAGTAGAGCGTATTGAGGTTCTATAACCTTGGAGCCAAGTTGTAGGGCTAAGAGCCCAAGGCCAATGATGATTGTAATGCTAGAAAAGACAGGACTGATAGATAACAGCCAGTATTGATTGGCTGTATTGAGTGTGCCAAACCCAATCCCCATTAATCCTGCTAGTAGAGCCATAGGGGCCATAATGCGGAGCTGTTGCGTGGCAATTTCATGGGCTGTCTGACTTAAGCCGGGACCCAGCAGGTTTATGAAGGAATCAGCAAAGATGATGAGACCAATGCTTAGTAGCAACAGCGCTCCGCCAACCAGTGTGGTGATGGTTTCTACTAAAGGAGCCGCTTCTGATTTGTCGCGCTTGGCCAAAACGCTGACAATAGCGCTGTGAATTGGCCCATTGACACCGCCCAGCAACACCAACATAGCACCAGGTATGACGTAAGCATAGCTGTAGGCATTAGCGGTATCACCTACACCAAAGGCCGCCGCGATCGCCTGCTGGCGTACCAGTGCGACGAGTTTACTAAGCAGGGTGGCGATCGCAACAATCCCAGCAATTCCAGCTAGATTTCGAGAGGGTTTCTGTTGGTTTGACACGAATGGTTAAAAAATTTTTCTTAAGTGGCTCACAACATTCAAAGATATCGCGGAAGTCTCCACCCTGTCACAACAAGCAATCTTATTTGTTTCACCTAAATCTCAGAGTGTTCAATCGATACAGTTTTATGCTTGGTGACTATGACATTGTAAGTTTCATCTCCACTTCAAACAACTAAGTTATGAGCAAAGACTTTGGATGTTGTCAAAAAACTGCCTTGGCAAAACTTGAGGCACATTTAAAAGTTCCTTTTACAAATAATTTACTAGAGTATATAGATTCCAGAATGCCTGGTTTCGATAATTATCAAGCAGCTTCTTACGTAGGATATATAATAAATATGCTGCATGATGACATTTTGGATAATTTGACATTCATCATTCTCACTCATGTGTACAATAATTTTCCAGATAAGTTTAAATATATTGTAAATTCTGAATGTGAAGTGCCTGAACAAATTCAAGGTTTTGTTTGGAGAGATTTGGTTGCATCAGCAGGAGGTAGCAAAGACTCTGTAGATGGGGGAGACGTTAGTGAAAAAGACTTAAGACTACTGGCTTTACTTACCAAAGATGAGCAGAAAGAAACAATATATGCTTTTTTAGCTAAAGTAGACCAAATGAAAAGACGTGGGAAGCTATGACTATAAATCCCCAGATGCTCTTTATGGTAAGTTGATAAGTAGAATGTTTGACTCTGCTTTTTGGAAGCGTCTCCGGTCTTTTCTAGCCTTTCTTAAGCGCCTGCTCATTGCCCGTCGTACATCCCTGCTGCTCTTGTTAATAGGCGTCTATTTACCCCTACAGGTATTTGGAGTGTTGGCAGAAGAAGTCTGGGAAAACGAAGGTGGTTTTCCTTGGGATGTGCCTATTTTGTTGAGCATTCACTCAACAGCCTCACCTCAACTAGATGTTTTTGCTTCAAAGTTGACCCAATTGGGGGTATTTTGGGGCGTGTTTCCTGTTGCCACTGCGCTCTCGCTGGCTCTGTTGCTCCAAAGACGATGGCGCTCACTAGCCTACTTGCTCACTACCCTGTTAGGAAGCATCGTCATCAACCGAACGGCGAAGCTACTGTTGCAGCGAGTGCGTCCCCACCTTTGGGAATCCCCCGCCCCCGAGTTTGACTACGGATTTCCCAGCGGTCATGCCATGTCAAGCATGACCCTAGTGGCAGCCTTGGTGATTCTAAGCTGGGGCAGTCGCTGGCATTGGCTAGTTTGGATTGTAGGAAGCCTATTTGTGCTGTCCATTGGCTGGACGCGACTATATCTGGGGGTTCACTATCCCAGTGACATTCTAGCAGGCTGGATGGCCTCGGTGGCTTGGGCAACTGGGGTCAGTCTGCTCATTAAGCCGTATCCGCCTACGAGTAGCAGCACAGCAATATTCACATCAAATTCAGCGGATCAACATCGATAGTCAAGCTAACTAACGAAGGGCAGAGCGATCGCACGTGGTTCCAATCTGGTAACCTTGGCACTGAATCAGCAAACTTAAGCAAAATCTGCCATCGGTAGCGATTGGACACCCGCAATATACTTGCCGGGGCTGGTCCTAATAGCTCGTAACCAGATATCGCGCCATCTTTGGGAGCAAGCAGCTCTGCCACCTGAGTAGCAGTATTCTCAACTGCAAGTGCATCAGTGCTGCTCAGTCGTAAGAGAATTAGCCGTCCGTAAGGGGGATAATTCAAAGCTGCGCGTTGTTCTAACTCTGCCTCAATGAAAGACTTATACTCGTGCCGCTGCACTGCCTGAATCACCGGATGTTCTGGGGAGTAGGTTTGGACAATTACCCGACCGGGCTCATCGCCTCGACCAGCGCGACCAGCAACTTGAGTTAGGGTTTGAAATGCCCGCTCTGATGCCCGGTAGTCAGCCAAATTCAGCAATCCATCAGCTGCCACGACGCCCACCAATATCACTTGGGGGAGATCCAACCCTTTAGTCAGCATCTGAGTACCTACCAACAGGTCAGCTTCCCCATTGGCAAAGCGGGTCAGCAGCGTCCGGTGTGACCCTTTCGTGCGGGTGGTATCACTATCGAACCTGATGAAGCGCAACTGAGGAAACTGCCGCGCTATTTCTTGAGCGACTCGCTGAGTTCCGCTGCCGAAGAATTTTAAGTAAGGGGAACTACATTCGGGGCAATTGCGGGGGTGCGATCGCGTAAAGTTACAGTAATGACACCGCAGCAGCTCGGGTGCTCCTTCTTCGATGTGGTGATATGCCAAAGAGACATCACAGTTGGGACATTCAAGTACATAACCACAGCTACGGCAAGAAACAAAAGTACTGTGTCCGCGTCGGTGGATAAATAAAATTCCTTGTTGCTCCCGTTCTAGCATTTGTTGCAAGGCGTCTTGGAGCGAACGGCTGAAAATGGAGCGATTGCCTTGCTGTAACTCTTGGCGCATATCTACCACTTCTATAGGTGGCAGAGGCCGTGATTGAATGCGCTCTGGCAAAGACAGGTAATAGGAGGAGGGTGTAACATTCACCCAAGTCTCCAACGATGGGGTAGCTGAACCTAATACCAAGGGGCAGAGTTCTCGCTCTGCTCTCCACCGGGCGACGGTGCGAGCATGGTAGGTAGGGATTGGGGAGTCTTGCTTGAAACTGCCGTCGTGTTCTTCATCTAAGACAATTAGTCCTAGCTGGGGTAGCGGGGCGAACACGGCAGAGCGGGTGCCTATCACTACTTGCGGCTCCCCGGTGAGCATCTGCCGCCAGGTGTCGTAGCGTTCTCCATCAGAGAGGGCGCTGTGGTACACACAAACCTTGTTGCCAAAACGAGCCCGGAAACGGTCGGTTAGCTGAGGTGTCAGACCAATTTCAGGAACTAGAACTAGAGCAGATTTTCCTCGTTGGAGAAGAGGTGCGATCGCCTGTAGATAAACCTCAGTCTTCCCCGACCCTGTTACCCCATGCAATAGCACATTCGCAAATCCATTCAACTGGGTAATTGTTGCCAATGCCTGAGACTGGGCAGTTGTTAAGGACTTGGGCTGATCCTCCGCCAGCAATGGTCCACTATCTGTCCGCAACACTTCCCGCTCCTGGATTACAATGTAGCCCTTTTGTTCCAGCGCCTTCATCGTTGAGGGACTGGCGTCAGAAATCTGCAACAACTCCCTCAGCCACATATCGCCGCCATGCCGCCGCAGTACTTCTAAAATTTCCCTTTGGCGAGTAGTCATGTCAGGCTCGAAACCACTTACCACTAATGTCACCGCTTTTTGGAGCTTCGGTCGATTGAGTCGGGGGGGGTTCTAAGTAACTTTCTACCAACGACACCCGCAACAACTCTCGTAATCCCCGACTGGCTCCTCTGACTTGACGTTGGAGGTAGGCGAAGCTGTAGTCCCCAGCGCTTTGAGCTTGGAGGAGTTCTAGAATTTGACGGGCAGTTGGACTCAAGAAAGCATCGGTACCCTGCTGATCTTTGCTTAGGCGAATGCGACGCTGCGATCGCCCAAGTAACCCCGGTGGTAAAGCAACCCGTATGACCTGTATGAGCGGCGTATAGTAGTATTCCGCCACTTGGTTCAGCAGGCCCCAGTAAGCTGCTGGGAAAAACCCAACGCTCACCACATCCTCGACATCCCGGATTTTGTCTGGTGTTAAATCGGGTGGGGGCTGGTCAACCAAACGAATGGCGATCCCTCCTAATGACTGCGAGCCAAACGGCACACTCAAAATATCCCCTGGTTGCACTTCTCGCTGCTCCGGCAACCTGTAAGTGTATATTTCTTGGACTCCTGGACAGTCTACTAAAACTTCAACCCACCGGCTTTGAGGCAAACCGGACTGGTAGGACGCCCCAGACTCAGCCAGCCCAAGAGTTGACAGACCTATACTAGGAATATACATACTGTGTGACGCCTTTAACTGTGAGAGAACTACGCGAGGAAAGTGAAAACTTGTAGGGGCGGGAAGGCCAGCGGGCATTCTACTGGTAATTCTAATATTTTATACCAGTTTATTCTAGCGAGCAGGAGTGGAGCAATAGTTGTTGTGCGAGTGCGTTTGTTTAGATAATCCATCCAAATTAATGTGTTGCTCGCTACACTACCTATTTGCCTTCTACCACATACGGAATAGTACATGTTTTCTCCCTAGCGGTAGAGAGTAAAGGCTTTCAGTATATGCGATTCTGTTTTGCATGCAAAGAAAAACTTAAGAATTCTAAACTACAAATCATTATTTGCGTATGAGTAAATTACTTTAGGCACAACCCCACTGAAGAATGTTCTCGTATTACATCGCCATGCGAAGCCGCGAAATTTCAAAAAGCATGGAAAGTGTCTAATTATATTTAATAAATGTAGCTTCAGTTAGTAGATTTTATATTTCTCGATTTGGGTGAATAATTCAAGCAACTGAACAACTTTATCAAGACTTATTACTTCAAACAGAATTTTTTTCTTAAACGTTTAAGAAGTACTCAAATTGATGTTTGAGCGCCATAACACAAGCAAAGTGCTAAATACAGGGATTTTGAAAAAGTAGCACAAAGCAATATCGCTATGTGAAAAATTATCAAGCAAGTCCACCCTATGTCAGCGGTTATGTACACAAGAAAGCAACAGTACCAACACGTAAACTCGCCTAGCCCTGTATTAGACCTAAATATGGATACCGTTGAATTCGATGCAATCGACGCTCTGCTACCGGGAGCAGAACCTAATGATTCTAACGGTGTGGATTCAGAAGACTCATCGCTCGATAGTTTAGAAGTGGCTGGAGAAGACTTTTCTGGAGTGTCAGAAAACTTAGAGTCAGAGGATCGAGATGGGGATGAAATGGCGGCAGCACGGCCTTCAGGATATAGCAAAATGAAGTCTGATGATGCCGTAGGCGCATTTTTTAAAGAAATGGCGCGTTATCCGCTGCTTAAACCCGATGAGGAGGTGGAATTAGCACGTCGTGTCCGATTTATAGTAGAAGTTGAGGAAATCCAAAAACGCTTACAGAGCGAGCTGGGTCGCCCTCCTAGCAAGGCAGAAATTACAGACGGAGTGGGGCTGTCAGAACGCCAACTTGAACATCGTCTCTATCAAGGGCGCGTAGCAAAACGCAAAATGATTCGCTCGAACCTGCGATTGGTGGTTTCGATCGCTAAGCGATACCTGAATCGGGGAGTAGCATTCTTGGATTTAATCCAGGAAGGAGCGATGGGTCTGAACCGAGCAACGGAAAAGTTTGATCCAGATAAGGGCTATAAATTTTCTACTTACGCCTATTGGTGGATTAGACAGGCAATTACGCGGGCGATCGCCAATGATGCCCGGACGATCCGGTTGCCTATCCATATCGTCGAAAAGCTGAACAAACTGAAAAAAGCCCAGCGCGAACTCAAGCAACAGCTGTGTCGCAATCCCTCGGAAGCTGAAGTGGCTCAATCTTTAGACATTTCCCCTGATCAATTGCGTCAACTGCAACAGCTACGGCGGAAGGCACTATCGCTTAATCATCGAGTCGGTAAAGAAGAAGACACGGAACTGGTGGATCTGCTGGAAGATGAGACTGGTCAATCTCCAGAACAGCAGATGAATGAAACTATGATGCGCCAGGAGATTTGGGAGGTATTGAGTGATGTGCTGACTCCACGGGAAAAAGATGTAATTTCTCTGCGGTATGGTTTGACCACTAGTGAACCTTGTACTCTCGAACAAGTGGGCTACATGTTCAATCTTTCCCGTGAGCGAGTCAGGCAAATTCAAAGTAAAGCCATGCGGAAACTGAGGCGACCCCAGATAGCTAAACGATTGAAGGGCTGGTTATTCTAAGCCATCATGTCGATTGAGGAGGCGTGAACAAGAGGCAGGGAGCAGGGGGGAGAACCCGAAGGGCGAACAAGAGTACCTATAAAGCTGAAACGCAGATAGACGGCGGTAGTTAGAAGTTTGCGCCGTTTGGAGTTTTTATTTAAGATCTGAAAGCTAAACCGTGGAGATTATTTATGTCTTCTGAGTTGATGCTACGTCCAGCTGAGCCAACTGATGTGGCAGTGCTGTTTCAATTAATTCAGGCGCTGGCTGAGTATGAAAAGTTATCTCATGCAGTTACTGGAAATGCTGATGCGCTCAAGGAGCATCTGTTTGGTTCTCGACCCTGTGCTGAGGCAATTTTGGTAGAGTATGCAGGGCAAACCGTTGGATTTGCTCTATTTTTCACTAACTTTTCGACGTTTTTAACTCAGCCAGGAATTTATCTAGAAGATTTGTTCGTTCTGCCTGAATACCGGCGTCAAGGGATTGGTAAGGCTATCCTGTCTTACCTTGCTCAGCTAGCCATAGAGCGCGGTTATGGGCGGTTAGAGTGGAGTGTTTTGGATTGGAATGAGCCCGCGATCGCATTTTACCGTCGCATGGGAGCATCAATTTTAGAAGACTGGCGAATTTGTCGCGTTACCAGTGAATCGCTGACTCAGTTGGCAGACCTCACTGTAAGCTGTTAGTTGTCAGGTTTGGTCAAAAGCCGAATTTTGACTTTTGACTTCCAGCGTAGTGAGGTATGCCCCATGACTATTTGGGTAAACGAACAGATTGATCCTTCAGGTCTCGTTTATTCTTGTATTGCCTGTTGTAGTGAGACTCAAGCCAATGATTGCCATGAGTCCTTTGAGCATAATTTGACCGACGTGCAAAAGGCAGAGGGTTGGATTGCTCGGCTGCGGACAGTTAACTCGTGGGATGAAGTGCCGGTGAATGCCTTGAAGCTGGATTAAACAAGAAGGAGTCAGAAGTCAGAAGTCAGAATAAGTATGGGGAATTAAACCCCACCCAAATAAAAGCCACTTGCCTAAAAGGAGAGGTGGGCGAATTAAACCCCTGCTCCCTATTGGTCGCCATCAGACAGAATTCCAGGAGAAACGAAGGGCATTGCCTTCTGTCTCCTGTCTTCTGTCTTCTGGTTAAAGCTAGATATGCTTGGGCCGACGCAGCGGCTTGGCGCGAATCGGTCCCAGGATTTGATTTATCAGCCGCAGCTGCTCAGCTGTTCCCATACAGATTAGCAAGTCTCCTGCCAGGAGTTCGGTGTCGGCATTCGGGCCACCGATCAGAGTGCCATCGGTGCGACGAATGGCAAGTACCAAAGCACCAGTTCGCGATCGCAGCTTTGCTTCTCGCAAGGATTGACCCAGGCAGGGACAAAAAGCGGCATCAAGCCGGAATTCTTCCATATATAATTCTCGGTCTGCACCCGTAAGAATGCCATCTACGAAATCCAACACTTGAGGTCTAAGGGCAGCAGATGCAATTCTCTTGCCGCCGGTTATGTAAGGGGAGACGACGGCATCCGCCCCAGCCCTTTGCAGCTTTTGCAGGGCTTCGTGGGTGCTGGCACGAGCGATCGCCCGGATGTCAGGATTAAGCGTCTTTGCCGAAAGCACCGTATAGAGATTTTCTGCATCCGAAGGTAACGCTGCCACCAAACCGATAGCCTGCTCGATCTTGACCTTCATCAGGATTTCATCTAGCGTGGCATCACCTTGAAGGGCAATGTAACCCAACTCTTGGGCTATCTGAACAGATTTAGGATCAGAGTCAATTGTCACAAAAGTGACGTCTTCAGCCTCAAATTCTAAGGCGACTTGACGCCCTATGCGACCGAAGCCACAAATAATGTAGTGTCCCGATAGCGATTCCATTAAGCGCCGTTGTTGACGTAGTCGGATTCCTTCTTGAAAGTAGCCTTGAATGAGGGCTTCTGTAAATCGGTTGACTATGTATCCAATGCTGATCACTCCCATCAAAATGAGGGTGATGGTAAACAGACGTCCTCGGTTTCCCAGTGGTTGGATCTCTCCATAGCCAACCGTAGCTAGAGTGATCACGGTCATGTAAACGGCGTCCTCTAAAGACCAGCCCTCAACCAGCCAGTACCAGAGTGTGCCAATTAGGGAGACACCAGCAAGGGCGATCGCCCCTGCCAATAACTCTTTTTGAATACGTCGATATTTTTGCTCTAGTGCCGAGTACAAAGGTTTTTCCCACCACTCCTACTCGTTAGAGAATATCCTTGCTAGGCTAAAACTAAGTCTTATTTGAGTCAAATTAGACAGAATATTTTAATAATATCAATTATGGTACTAAATAATTTTTAGGAGTAAGTAATGAGCATAGAAACTCTTGTTCAAGATCCTTCAATACCAGCAGAGTCAGCACCTGTTGTATCTAGCCCGTATGATCCAACTGGCTTTAATGATAATGTGATGACAACCTACGCGCGCTTTCCCCTAGCCCTGGAGCGCGGTGCTGGGTGCCACGTTTGGGATAGCGAAGGGCGGGAATATCTGGACTTTGTGGCTGGAATTGCCACTTGCACCTTGGGACACGCCCACCCAGCTATGGTGGAAGCGGTGACGCGCCAAATTCAGACGCTGCACCATGTGTCTAACCTATACTACATCCCTGTCCAAGGTCAGTTGGCTAAGTGGCTAATAGAACATTCCTGCGCTGAGCGGGTGTTCTTCTGCAACTCTGGGGCAGAGGCAAATGAAGGCGCAATTAAACTGGCGCGGAAGTACGCTCACAAAGTTTTAAAAATCGATGAGCCAATAATTTTGACGGCTTCCGCCAGTTTCCATGGGCGCACCTTGGCGACGATTACCGCCACAGGACAGACAAAGTACCAAAAATACTTTAGCCCTCTGGTGCCTGGTTTTAGTTACGTGCCTTATAACGATATTAAGGCAATGGAGACAGCGATTACTGAGCTAGATGAAGGCAATCGCGCGGTGGCGGCAATTCTTTTAGAACCGTTGCAGGGAGAAGGTGGCGTTCGACCTGGAGAAATGGCCTATTTCCAACGCATCCGGCAAATCTGTGATGAGACTGGCATTTTACTGATGTGCGATGAAGTACAGGTCGGTATGGGGCGGACTGGTAAGTTCTGGGGGTACGAAAATCTGGGCATTGAGCCAGATATTTTCACCAGTGCTAAGGGTTTAGGCGGTGGTGTCCCGATTGGGGCTGTGATGTGCAAGAAGTTCTGCGATCTTTTTGAGGCGGGAGACCATGCCAGCACATTCGGTGGTAATCCCCTTGCCTGTGCAGCGGCGCTGTCTGTGTGTGAAACCCTGGAAACAGAAAACCTGCTGCAAAATGTGCAAGAGCGGGGTGAGCAACTGCGGGCTGGGTTGAGAGCGCTTGCTGACAAATATCCGAATGCGATCGCGGAAGTACGCGGTTGGGGTTTGATCAATGGAATGGAGTTAAAAGCAGACACCCAGATTACCTCTAGTGATGTTGTCAAAGCTGGCATTGCTGAGGGTTTGTTGCTTGTGCCAGCGGGACCAAAGGTGATCCGGTTTGTCCCGCCGCTGATTGTGACAGAGGGGGAAGTAGATACGGCAATCCATGCGGTTGAACGAGCAATGGCAGCGTTGATGTCTTAATCAAGGCACCGTTGATATTCTTGTTGCAAGCCTAGCCTGGGGAGGATAACTGGGTGGTGCCTCCCCAGTTCTGGTGTAGCGACTTGTGCTACCTCCTACAACGATGACTGCGACTGAAGAAAACTATAACCATGATCAAATCGCGGAATCATCCTAATTCAGCATCTAGCAACTGTTGTAGTTCCCGACGACTCCTTGCTTGACGACTCAGTTTCTCATGAGGTTCAGCAAGACTGTAAGCTGGAATAGTGAGTTTTGCCTGTCCTACCTCACAAAGTTGCAGAATCTGTTCACAACTTGCACACTGCTCTTGCTCGAAGGTTATCTCTAAAACAAAATTTGTTTCAACATAAATATTCACGCAGCCGCCTCATGCTCAAACTTTCCCCCGGCTAAGGCAGCATACAATCCTGACTCAATCAACCATCGCTGAGAACTATCCACATTTTCAGGCAATTTCTGAGAGTGAATAATCTCTCCAAGCCAAGATGAAACAATTAGTTCAAGGCTTTGTCCACTAATTCGGTCAGGCGTCACCCCTGCCCGTTTAAAGTAAGACTCAAGAATAGGATGTGCATCAATAGTATAAGTAGGTTCACTCTGATCAAGATGCGCCTCAGCATCAGTCCATAGGTAAAATTTGTCTGGAAAGACCATCAGAAAATAAGGAGCTTTTGGAAAAGTTCCGTGTGCGAGGATATTGCGTCGGAGTTTTGCTGCCCACTCTGGTAATACGTTTGTTTTGCGCTTGACTTCAACCACAAGGACGAGTTGACCGTCGCGGTTGTCAACTGACAAATCCCAGCCATTATCTAGTCTAACAGCCATAATTAGGATCACTTTGAAAACCAACTACTCCACAATTTTGACGCAAAACACTGGCTTTTTGTCAAATACTCAAAGCCATGAAGCCGATTGAACTGCAAGAGTTCCAGGAACAGGAGGGGAGATATCTGCAAGTTCACGATATACCGCTTCTGGGATGAGGACGTGCGTGTAGAGTTCTGGCAAAAGACTCAAGTGCTGAATCGCTGCTAAAGATGTGATTGCTGACGTATCGCTGACAACAATCAGAGCCGCCCCAACTCCCGCAGATTTTTCAGATCAAGCTCAAAATCTTCAACATCGTATGAGTAAAGCGAAATGTTTCGCTGTTTGAGCAGAGGAGCGAAAGGCATTGAGCGGCATCTCAGCTAACTGACTTGCATAGCCCTGCGTTAAACGACCTGTTTGAAACAGATACAACGCAATTTCTAGGCGAAACTCATTTGGACTAAGCCGAGATGCTTGGATAATTTCGTCTGAGATTACAACACTCATAGCACAACGCTACTTATCTAATCATATTTTCAGCGTAACACCCAGCCACAATCTATGATGTTGAACCAGTGTTACGCTCCCTTTCAGCTTTAATCCTCGGCCTGCGGCTTCTGACTTGCCTCTTCAGCTTCTAAGGTGTTCAGTACTTCCTGCACTTCTTGTTGAGACCGTTCTTGTAGGGCTGACAAACAATGTCCTTTACCGCTATTCAGTAAAGATTGCTTGCGTAACTGCTGTAAAGCCCCGATACAAGACGGGCAATCGCAACTAAACAGGGCAACTGCAGCATCGCTCTCTGCCGCACTGAAATCTGTTCCGGGGTACTCAACGGGAATCTCAACCGCAGCAGAGGCAATCAAAGTCTGATTACTTAGGCGAAAGGATGACTGTTCTGGCTGAGTCTTAAGCAGACTACATGAGATTGAATTAGGGGTAGAAGCAGCGATCGCGTGTGTCGCAGTTCGGTTGACTTCAGCAGCAGATGCCAACTTTGCCATCAATGGCAGGGTTAACAGCAAACCAGCCAATGTGGGACCAGCCACTAAGTCCAACAAAATTTTGTACATGAGACACTTTCCTCAGCTCAATCAAGGACAATTCTACCCACAAATCATACCTTACCCTTGAATCTCCTATAGCCTTTCGATTCTTCTAGAATCTAAAG
>QQTW01001230.1_pt1 | contig 17636 bp, 17 predicted proteins | sample 1904831 | NCBI WGS metagenome assembly QQTW01 (sample SAMN09435610, study PRJNA476489) | Subsurface metagenome, whole genome shotgun sequencing project. | reverse complement strand
AAGGCTAGAATCCGGGTTTCTTTAAGAAACCCGGATTCTCTGAACCCCTCAGAACTAATGACATGCACCACTAGTACCTCACCACATAAAATATGAGGGGTGGGCAAACTTAAAATTCCTTTCTTTTTCTTTCTTTGTGACCTTTGTGACCTTTGTGGTTCATTTTTTTAGCCCTCAAAATTAGTGTGGTGGAGTATTAGTATAATAGGACTTAGGTAAGAATAACGGAAAACGAACCACAAAAGCTTGCCCTCGAACCCTTCACTTCGTTCGAGGGTAAACTCCGTGAAGGGACAGTCCTTGCATAAGTTCTATATAACTGTCATTTGTCCGTTGTCATTAGTGATTAGCGAAGATTTTAAGCATTTTACATTATGAGCGGATAGTTGGTTTTATTTCCGCTAATTTACTTATATGTGGATGATTTCAGTTCAGACCAGATCGGCAATTGGTTAACTTTCTGTAGCGTTAACTCTACAAAAGTAGTTTTGCTTTCTCCCACAAATGCTTGACCAAAATAACCTTCAGCACCATCATGAGTGTGAGAACCGCTAGCTATAACCGTATAGCGCCCTGAATTTCGAGCTTGATTAAAAGGAGAACCAACTGTCAAAGGCCAACGTGAGGCAAACACGAAGTAGCTAATATCCTCAACCCAATCTCGACGACCTTGTAAATGGTACGTATGGTTAACTGCATTGAAGCCAGTGTTACCATCAAAGTCACCTCCAACAGAGACTACTGTTAAATCGGCGTTGAGCCACTCGTCGAGATAAGAAGCAGCTCCAAGAGCAACCTGCACGCCGCCACTAGTGCCAATTAGAACTAGTTTCACTTTTTGCTGGGATTTGGTAATTGGGTGTGTAGTATTCATGCGCTTAACTATCGCCGTAGCGATCCCCTGGTTGTAAATGGGACCGTAGCGTTCATCCGCAGAAATAGCAAACCGCCAAAGATTGCGAATTTTGATTAGGATATCTGCATTTTTCAGCCAACCGTCTGCATTTTCAGCAGCACGCCACAGAGGAGCCAGAAAACGTTCTCCACCCAAACTTTCGTTCGCGGCGGAATAGGGAAATACATTGGAAACCACTATGCAGTTAGGATGAAGTTGCACCAAGCGATTTAAAAAAAATTCCTCGCCGGGAGTCAACTCGTTAGCAGAGAAATCTCCCACTCCTGGCAAAAAGATAATGTAGCAGTTAATGTTTGTGGTGCTAACAGTCTTAGAATCATCACCAGGTAATAAGTTCTGACTCTGATTTTTTTTTAAACCTAAAGTCTCGGCGCTTTGACTCAGCCACCATACTAAAGTTCCCACAGGTGAAAGGGTTCCCCAAAGTAGAAGTAATACTCCTGCCAAGATAAGTAGCTTTAAAGTTTCACTTCGCAACCGTAAGAATAGCCACTGAATAAATTTAAACATTTTTTAAGGTTCGATGCCCCAAAGTATTCTTAAAGAGGGATGAAATGCTAGCCTTTCATCGGTAAGTTATTCTAATCAAACCAAAACCTCCCTAAGTTTTTCATCCATCGTGAGTAGTAGGCAAAATGGCGCTAGTAATAATAAGTCAAAGCAGGGAGTCTACAAGACACTTAAAAATGCTCTTTCATTAAATGCCAATTTCTATGAAAATGCTCCTAATACTCCACAAACCCGGAAACTAGCTCTAACTATTGTAAGTTTGGCAGCCTTTTCTCATGCTTTAGGTAGTGCCGTTATTTTGTTAATTAATCGAGCTACGTTTCCGATATTGTTACTAGCACTTTTGATTGATATACTCTCAATAGTGATGGGCTACTACTTTTGGACTTTCACTATTTGGAAACTTGGGCAATGGCTGAAACCAATTGACCCAACTTATAGCGATTTGCTAAATCCAATTGGCTTTGCTTATGCACCACAAGTACTAAGCTTTTTAACCTTAATTCCCTTACTGGGACGACCAATAGAGTTGATATTGGCAGTGTGGAGTCTGCTAGCGGTAATAGTAGCAGTCCGCCAAGGATTAGATATTAGTACTCGAAAAGCAGCATTAATTTGTTTGGTAGGCTGGCCTCTAATTCAAATTGCAGTTGGTTTTGTACAAGTTTTAGAGCAAAAATTGCTGAAATGAGTTGTTCGCTAGATACTACAACCGAGCATTTTTTACTTATTGTCTGATGGCTAATCGGTAGTAGTACTAAAATTGATCCACCAGCAGTTGCTGTTGTGTTTAACTTTTTTACTCGTATACGGGAAGACCGCTTATACAGCAGTCTTATTTGATTTGGAAATATAAATACAGAGGAATTTACCACAGAGGCACGGAGTACGCAGAGAAAGAGAAGAAGAGAAGAAGAGGGATTTCACAAATGATTTAGGATTACTATAGTAGTGCGATCGCTCACTCGGTAGCATTACAAATCTATAACTATTGGATTCATTCTAAAAATATATTCGCTTTCTACAGTTTCTTGCGATAATTCCTCTTAGGCGTATTTCATACATCCAGCTGATTTCAAGCAGATAATTGAAATTTAGGCGCTCAATATTGGTTTGCTTAAGGGGGAGAAATGACTTTCAAGCGATTAATTTTAATTTTGTCAACGGTTGTGGCAATTCTGCTAGCTGGTTCGTCCTTATTTAGTAGCTGGCAAGAACCACAGTTTCAGGGTCGCTTGGAACTCTTTCAAACAGATATTGTGCTACAAGCTGCAACATGGGAACCCCAAGATGATAAAGATAATACCTACGCAACCGCACGAGATGCAATTTTAGGTGCGAAACCGCTAGAGATTGCCACAGATCAGTATGAAGAAGCGCAAAAATCAGCGCAAGCAGCTTTAGAAAAGATTGAGAATCAATTAGTAAAGTTACGTTCTTTGCCTCCCACTCCAAAACTCCAAACATCCTCCCTCGGACAGTTGACATCGCAACTTACGACCAATTCGCAGCAGAAGCTTTTACTTAAATCGATTGCCGAACAGCAAAAAATCTTAGCGGAAATCGATTTGCGACTGGGAATCTTACAAGCAGAGCAACAAAAAAGCGAGACCGCAGTTAAAACGTGGAATGAAGTGACGCAAAAGGCAAAAATTTACCCAGAATTAGGTGATACATCCAAGGTTTTGGCAGAATTATGGAATAATTCGCCGCGTTTGCTACCCAATGCAGCAGAACTAATTAAAGCGAATTTAGATGGTTGGTTCCGGTTTACTGCAATGAAGCAACTTTACGAACTTCAACAACGCGACGATGCAATCGTTTCCCTCAAAGCTTCGCAACAAGCAATTGCCGAACAAGCTTTACTCAAGTTGGCAATTGTTGGAGTTCTACCCAATTTAGCTGCTTTACTCGGTATTGGATTGCTAATTATTTTGATTGCTCAACGTTTATGGAAAGGAAAAGAATCGATACTCGCACAAAATAGCGAACTAACTTGGTCAACACCTTGGGATGGTGAAACAATTTTACAGGTTTTTGTAATTGGCTTTTTCTTGATGGGGCAATTACTCATCCCTTTGGCTTTTTCTATCCTCCCCTTGCCCCGTCCAACTGGAAATATCCGCTTTCAAGCATTGTACGTATTAGTAAGTTACCTATTAGTAGCTGCCGGTGCTGTAGGTGTGCTGTATCTATCTATCAAACCTTTTCTACCCTTGCCTGAAGGTTGGTTTCGTTTTCGTCTGGGTGGTAAGTGGTTTTTGTGGGGTTTCGGTGGCTACTGCGTGGCATTACCGATTGTGCTGCTTGTGTCTTTAATTAACCAACAAATCTGGAAAGGACAAGGTGGTAGCAATCCCCTTTTACAACTGGCATTGGAAGGGCAAGACTTGGTAGCTTTAAATATATTTTTCGTTACAGCTGCTATAGCTGCACCCTTATTTGAAGAATTTTTGTTTCGCGGTTTCCTTCTCCCATCCCTGACTCGCTACCTACCTGTCTGGGGATCGATCCTCTTGAGTGCTTTCTTGTTTGCCGCCGCTCACTTAAGCTTGTCAGAAATTTTACCTCTGTTTTCTCTGGGGATCGTGCTGGGGGTGGTATATACGCGATCGCGCAATCTCCTGGCTCCGATGCTTCTCCACAGCCTCTGGAATAGCGGTACTCTTCTGACTTTATTTACTTTAGGCAGTAGTAACAACTAGTGCATACTCCCACACCCTTGACATATAATGGGACTCGTGTATTAATGTATTGCAACGAAAGATAAAACAGCCTCTTATTATGTATATAAACGAGCATGATTGTTAACTAAGCTACGAAACTAACCCTTAAAAATATGTTAAATATATAATAAAGTACTTAGCAAAACATTTATTATTAATTGTTAGCGGGTATTTTAAATATGAGTCCGGGTATAGTATTATTCTCCTAAAGTCGGTTTGTGTTCCTAACAAATAATTTTTAACCTTCGTTAGCATTTTTTATACTAGTAATTTGGCGCAGTCAAGTAAGTATTAATATTGTTCTTATGTTCCGGAACAAGCTCGGACTAGAGAGCGTCTAAACTAGTATCCTAGTTATAACGATGAAATAAAAATCCGGAAGTCAAGCCATTAACTTGTAGAAAGTAATATAGTCGTAGCAGTTTTGAAGTTTTTGGCTTTGAATTGTTTGAGTAAAGCTTTTGTTGCTCGCAATTAGTAATTCTGCTACATCTCGATTTGTCTTCAAATTTAACCACGTCAAATAAAACCCCGATTGTCGCAAACGCTGTTTGACGACTAAATAGCTTATATGCTTTCAGCGTCTCCATCAAAACGATGACTCGCTGAATCAAAGTATATATGTATGAATAAATTTAACTCAAGAAAGTTTTTGCGGTCTTTGTTGTTAGTTATCTAATCAATGACTAATTACTATCTTTGCAATTACTAATAATTCAAAGCGTTATCTTTATTTATTGATATTTATTTGGACGCACCTACTAAGCGAACGCAGGTTTTATTGGTGTTTCTATTTAGTTACTAGTATTAGTTAAAGTTTATTTACTAAGTAAATAAATTGGCTTGATATACAAAAAATAAATTTATACATTTTCAAGGAGTAGTAGTGGTATGACAAATGTTAATCCTAGTCACGCAACAAAGCAATTATTGTCTGGATACTGCGGTATTATTTTTGGTGGATTGGGTATCCATAAGTTTGTGCTTGGATATTCAGCGGAAGGTTCGATTATGCTGGTTGTTTCTTTAATTGGCATTATTTTTGCCTATGGAATCCCATTTTTATTAATGCAGCTTGTGGGTTTAGTCGAAGGAATGATTTACTTGAATAAATCTCACGAAGAATTTGTTGATACATATTTTGCTAATAAGCAAGGTTGGTTTTAGAAAGCTTGCAATTGTTCTTAAAGTGAGTTTTGTTAATTAAACTTGCTATTTATATTTTTCTCTAAAGGCAAACAAAGTTTTGCCTTTTTTTAAGTAATAATGCTGATTCTGAATGTTGTATTTGACAATTTTAAAAACTGTAGTATATACTGAGAATATTCTCAGTATATTTAATGAGGTCATGTCGCTAACATTTGGCTAAGATTGAGTTTAAATACTTGAAAATATGTTAGTGTTAGCGGAGTAATCTTTACGGGTAATAGTTAGATACTATTAGTTTTAAAGGTATTTAATGTCTACTTAATTAAAAAATGAACACCTCCAAGCAGCATGTCAAAATAAAATCTTATTTTCGGCTATTACCGTATGTTGTAGCTGGAACGATGATTTTTTCTTTGAACTCGCTGGCAAATATGAATTATTTATTTCGAGGATACTTAACTTTACTGGAAGCTCAAACTGTAATATTAATAGTTTTGTTTGTAGCTGGCAGGTTAACCAATAAATCCATTAGCAGTAACCATTTAGAGTAGTTTGATAATTTTTTGCCGGAAGAATTACTTACTCAGAATCAATGCAAATTATCAAATGCATTACATGTACAAACTCACTTACTTAACTATTTTTCTGAACTAGTGAAAACAATAAATTACTAAAATAAAGGAGTATACAATGAAAAGTAAAGGAACAGCGGCAATTCTATGCTTTTTTCTAGGTGGTTTAGGTATTCATAAATTTTATCTAGGGGAAAATGGGCTTGGAATTGCATACCTATTATTTTGCTGGACTTTGATTCCAGGATTAATAGCATTTATTGAGTTTTTCTTGATTTTATTGATGTCTGATGTAGACTTTAATAAGAAATACAATCCAGGACTAGCTGGTAATGGTTACAGTGGTGGAGCAGTATCTGCTCAAGATGCAACCAAAGCTTTAGCCGATTTGAAGAAATTGTATGATTCTGGTGTAATTACCGCAGAAGAATATGAAGAAAAGCGGCAAAAACTTTTGAAATCTTTGTAAATGTAATATTGATTTTATTGTGTTGCAATCATCTTGGTTCAAACAAACTCCTAGTTGGGTATGGCTATCCTTAATTCCTGTTTTTGGTGGTTTATCAATTACTTATGCAGGGTACAAATCAAAAACCAATACTTGGATTGGTTTAGGGATAGCTTTAACTGGAATTGCTTTTATTGCTAGCAATTTAGCAGGGTTAATATGGATAGCTCAAATAGGACTGGCATTTTACATCAAAAAAGATTTTTTAGCGAAAACATATCCAAAGACTTTACCGATTCCTCAGGAAACTGAACTGGCCAAATTAGTATCTGCGAATCGAGGTAAAATTGATATTAATGAATGTTCCAAAAATGATTTGGTAAACATGTTAGGAATCCCGATTGTGTATGCAAATAATATTGAATCGCTACTAAACGAAGGATATGTATTTACCCATGCGGAAGAATTGAACGAGATAGCTGGCATTCCTGATAATTATGTGGCTAAAATCCTGCCAATGATTACTTTTAGTTATAATTATAAAAAAGAAGCAGATTCGTCTTGGAGACGATTGAACGCATATACAACCGAACAGTTGATTGAGTGCGGGTTGGATAGTGCGATCGCAGAAAAAATTGTTGCGGAAAGGCAGCGAAAAGGTGACTATAAGTCATTAGTTGATGTCAAACAGCGTACTGGCTTACCTCTAAATACTTATCGGCATATAGCTTAATAGATAATAGGTTAGAAATTTGCATATCTAATCTAATATAGACACGTTACAGTAGAGACATTCCATGTCTGTCTCTACTGTTGTTTTTTATATGTTCCCCTGCACATGCAAAAACTGAGAAATCAGAAATTATTATTATTACCATGCCTATTGATTGGCTTGGCATATTTCGGTACGATATCGAGCTTGCAAGTCGATGACTTTTGGAAAAGTCAGATAGCCTTGGTCCCCGTTCAGCTTGGCTTGGTAATTTACTTTACTTATATACGCTTACGTCATAGGCAATCTTCTACCGAGTCTAAGAATTTAAATAAAAATTAATTTATTTGACAATATGTCAATATCTATGATTTAGCCTACGCTCAAATAAGAGGCGTTGTTTGCCTCGCGTTGAATATCGTAGCAAATCCCGGTAGTTTCCATGCAACTTGTCCCAAAAACCGATCGATCCCCAGAAATTACTCAACCAACAGAAAAAATTACCCTCGATATTGGAGGGATGAAGTGTGCTGGCTGCGTTCGTTCTGTCGAGCGACAGTTGACTCAGTACCCAGGGATCGTAAATGCCTGCGTTAATCTAGCAACTGAGGTCGCCGTAGTAGAATCGGAGGTTGGCACAGTTAAGGCTTCAGCACTAGCGCAGCATTTGACCGCAGCCGGCTTTCCAACTCAACCCCGTCAGCGGCACGGCTCATCCCTTGAGACAATCGAAGACTCCACCGAACGGCAGCAGCGAGAAATGCGTTCTGCCTCAAGACAATTGTTAGTAGCTTTCTTACTACTGGCACTTTCAACTTTAGGGCATTTTGGTCATGTTTTAGATGCAGTACTGCCAGGATTGAATAATATCTGGTTCCACTGCGGATTAGCCACACTAGCATTGTTAATTCCAGGACGACCAATTTTAGTTGATGGGTGGTTGGGGGTTCGACGAAACGCTCCCAACATGAATACCTTAGTTGGTTTAGGAACTTTAACTGCCTACATTGCCAGTTTAGTAGCGCTACTATTTCCGCAACTGGGGTGGGAGTGCTTCTTTGACGAACCCGTAATGATGTTGGGTTTTATTCTACTGGGACGAACTCTAGAGAAAAAAGCCCGCAACCGAGCAGCAGCAGCTTTTAAAAATTTATTAGCACTTCAACCGCAGGTTGCACGATTAATTGGTAAACCGAAGGGAGTCGGGAGTCGGGAGTCGGGAGTCGTGGGAGATAAGGGAGACAAGGGAGACAGGGGAGTATTATCTTCTTCCCCTTCCCCCACTTCCCCCTCTCCCTTCAACGGTAATGTTGTCGAAATTCCTGCCGAACAGGTGCGGGTTGGAGAATGGTTGCAAGTGTTGCCAAGTGAGAAAATCCCTGTTGATGGAGAAGTAGTTTACGGGCAAACCACTGTCGATGAGTCGATGCTGACTGGTGAAGTTGTACCAGTGATAAAGCAACCGGGCGATTCTGTAACTGCTGGTACGCTTAATCAATCTGGCGCGATCGCAATTCAATCTACGCGCACTGGAAGCGATACCACATTGGCACAAATTGTCGCCCTTGTCGAAGCCGCACAAACCCGTAAAGCCCCCGTACAGAAGTTAGCTGATACCGTCGCCGGCTACTTTACTTACTTCGTCTTAACGGCTGCATTATTAACTTTTATATTTTGGTACTTTTTCGGCACTCACATTTGGGGAAATATCGCCATAAAAGAGGCAATGGCGATGAATCACATGCACGCGCAGCATCTGCCCAACTCCCCACTCATACTAAGTTTAAAGCTTGCGATCGCAGTTATGGTCGTTGCTTGTCCCTGCGCTTTAGGACTTGCCACCCCAACCGCGATTCTAGTGGGAACGGCAATGAGTGCAGAACTTGGTTTGTTAATCAAAGGTGGTGACGTTTTAGAAAAAGTCCACAAGCTCGATACCGTGGTTTTTGATAAAACGGGTACTTTAACGACTGGTAAACCTACGGTAAGCGATTGCATTTTACTATCAAATACTAGTCAACTACTAACCACTACTAAATTATTACAGCTTGCCGCCGCAGTCGAACGCGGTACTTGCCATCCTCTCGCTATAGCAATCCAACAGGAAGCAGAAAAACAGCAGTTATTAATTCCAGATGCCATTAATTTTTATACCGAGCCAGGGTTAGGAGTATCGGCACTGGTTGATGGTGACTTGGTGTTGCTAGGAAATGCCGACTGGCTAAGTTGGAACGGGGTGATTGTGGATGAAGCTGCACAATCTACAGCGCAAGCACTCGCTACGGCAGGCAAGACAGTGGTTTACTTAGCAGTTGCAGGTAACTTATTAGGATTAATCGCTGTAACTGATACTTTAAGACCAGAGGCAAAAACCACGGTCGAGCATCTGCGACAAATGGGTTTGCGCGTCATGATTTTGAGCGGCGATCGCATCGAAGCGGTCAGCGCTGTAGCGCAACAACTCGGACTCGACAACACCGACGTTATCGCAGGTGTTCCCCCAGCGAAAAAAGCTGCTGCAATTCAGGCATTACAGCAGGGACAAGGGGGACAAGGGGGACAAGGGGGAAATATTTCTCCCTTGTCTCCCCCCTCTCCCTTGTCTTCCATAGTGGCAATGGTCGGTGATGGTATCAACGACGCACCAGCGCTATCACAAGCTGATGTGGGAATTGCCCTCCACTCAGGAACAGATGTAGCAATGGAAACTGCGGAAATTATACTGATGCGCGATCGCTTAACTGATGTTGTAAAATCGATTGAGTTAAGTCGCGTAACCTTTAACAAAATCCGTCAAAATTTGTTCTGGGCATTCGCATATAATACAGTTGGGATTCCCCTAGCTGCGGGTGTTTTACTTCCAAAATTGGGTTTTGTGCTTAACCCTGCTGGTGCTGCCGCATTAATGGCTTTTAGTTCTGTCAGTGTCGTTACTAACTCACTGTTGTTACGACGATTTATTCCTCGCAGTCCGAATTGATTCTAATAGGTAAGATTACCAACCAAAATACTAAGTTTAACCAGCCTCAGGTTAAACTTGGTCGATGGTGATTTAAAAATGCCTTTAAAGCGACAGTCAGCGCAGTGAAAAACGATACTGTTTTACACTGCCTTAGAACTGTGAAATATCAATGTGGGTTCAGTTCTACATCATAGACTCTAGTTTCGAGAATGGCACTAAATAATACTAAACAACCCTTAATCTCACAACCCTCAACCGATTTTAGCGACGATTTGTCAATGGTAGCAGAAACTAATGAAAGCCATCTACTAATCATCGAAGACGATCAAGGACGTAAAGAATTTATACTTGAGCGTCCAGTCTATTCGATAGGAAGAGACCGCGAATCCGATATTCGCTTACATTCGCAATTTGTATCGCGCCGTCATGCCACACTAGTTAGACTACCACGCGATGATAATAACCAAAGTTATTACTACCGAATAGTGGATGGAGATCCGAAAGGAAAACCTAGCGCTAATGGTTTGATGTTAAATGCACGTAGAATACCTGCACACGACCTCAAAAATGAAGACGAAATCGTTTTTGGACCCCAAGTACGGGCAATTTACTACTTGTTAAAGGATACGGATCGAATCGGGCAAACCGATGCAACCGAGTACGATATAACGCTAATAAATCCCAATATACCTGACGAGGATATGGAAGATTAACGATTTATTGTGTTTATTGCATTATTCTTAGGTTGTCAAAATCAAAGAAATACAAGAAACCTGGTATCTATTTTCTACCGAAGCCACCATTCGGATGTGAATAAGATACCAGGTTTATTGACGTTAGATATTTGCCCCAAGCTTAAATTATCCCGCTAGGCTTCCAATTAGATGCCAATGGCGACTTTGTTCGATTTCCTGTTTAATGAATTCAAACACTTGTCGGCAATGATTCTCAAGTTGAAGTGGGAGTTCTTCATTTTTAATCACAATATTCATACGAGTTTCTGATTCGGTGGCTGTTGTTTTGTCAATTAATATTTCCACTGTTACTAATTTTGACAATCTCATACTACCAGGGACTTCACGCGCCATGATGTAATCGGCACTGTAATATTGTATGTCCAAGCCGTTTACTTGCAGAAGGTCTACAACTAAGGGTTGGAGATGATCGATAGGAACTGAAAGAACAAATGAACACGTATAGCGAGCCATACACAGCCCTAAGCCTTGCAACACTCCGTCCATCGTATAATACTCAACCATTCTTATGGCAAGTAATTTTGGATTCATTAGAGAAATATTGTTGTTATTCAGGTTTTATCTCGAAAAATAAGTAGAACGGCACTAAAAAAGCTAACTAGTACAACTGTCACTCATTCCGTTGTCATTAGTCATTGGTGAGGATTTTGGGTCAAATACATTCCTTAATGTAGTTGGTTTTATTTCCGCCAACCTACTTAAGCCATATAGAATACATTGAGTCGTTAGCACTCAACGTTCTAAAATAAAAGTTTGGCATAAGTGAAGCGGAATAAAATATGAAAGTCGCTATAACTGGAGCAACAGGATTTGTGGGTAGTCGTTTAGTCGAACGACTCCAAAAACAAAATGTCAATGTAGTAGTACTAACTCGTAATCTCGCTCATGCTCAAAATGTATTTCCTGCAACAGCATTTCCAAATGTCGAGATTGTTGCAGCTACTCCAACTACATCAGGTGCTTGGGATGTAGTAGCTGGATGCGATGGTATTGTTAACCTTGCGGGTGAATCGATTGCTGAGGAACGTTGGACACCCGAACGCAAGCAAGAAATTCTTAACAGCCGCAAGCTAATTACTGAGAAAATTGTCGCAGCCATTAAAAACGCTAACCCCAAGCCGACTGTATTAGTTAATGCTTCGGCAATTGGTTATTACGGTACTAGTGAAACTGCTAGTTTTGATGAAACAAGCTCATCGGGTAACGATTTTTTGGCGCAAGTTTGCCAAGTATGGGAAGCAGAAGCACAACTCGTCAAAGATGCTGGGGTGCGATTGGTAATTCTGCGGTTGGGCATCGTTTTAGGCAATGGTGGGGCTTTAGGTAAAATGATTACCCCATTTAAGCTTTTTGCTGGTGGTCCCCTTGGTAGCGGTAAGCAGTGGTTTTCCTGGATTCACTTGGATGATGTTGTCAATTTGCTCGTACAAGCGTTAACTAAGCCAGAAATGGAAGGTGTATATAATGCCACTGCTCCTAATCCTGTGCGGATGGCTGAACTTTGTAAAACGATGGGTAAAATCATGAATCGTCCGTCATGGTTGCCCGTACCTGCGTTTGCACTTGAAGCTTTGTTAGGCGATGGGGCAATAGTGGTTTTAGAAGGTCAGCAAGTTTTACCCAATCGAACTTTAGCATCTGGATTCGCGTATCAGTATCCTAATTTGGAATCGGCTTTAGTGGAAATACTGAAATAATTAGTTAGTTGTATAGGAATCCGGTTTGATTATTGAAAAAATTTAGGTATATGTAGGGGAGCGCTAGTTTGTTGCGGAGGTTCCCTCGTTAAGTGCAACTGGCGTTGCGTTATCGCGTTCGCTCAAGCGCGTTCCCGTTCACGAACGCGAGTGCGTGTCCCCTTGGGACTCAGTGTGCCCGTAAGGGCTTAGGGTAGCGTAACGCACCAAAACCTCAAGAACGGTGTGTTACGCTGTCGCTAACACACCCTACGTATCTACTGTTTTGGATTCAATTGAATAGCCTTTTTTGCGTTCTAATGCCATGTTGTTACTCCGTCGAAAATTTCTTAGAAACCCAGCTAATAACGCCGCTGAGGATAGCACCCCCCATTAAAATACCAATGGCAGGGTTGAATACGGGTAGCCACAATTTGTGCCATAAATCTAGACCAAGTGGAACTCCAATGGCATTGCCGATGACTGCTAAAACAAACCATCCAAACCCGAAAAACACTAAAAATACATCAGCAACAAGTATTAAATTTAGCCAGTTTAAAAATTTTTCTTTCATAAATTAGGGAGTGGGGAGTAGGGAGTAGGGAGACGGGGGAGACAAGGGAGACGGGGGAGATAGGGGAGATAGGGGAGATAGGAAAAAAGCGAGAGTAGATTCTTCCTCGTCCCCCTCGTCCCCCTTGTCCCCCTTGTCCCTACTCCCTACTCCCTACTCCCTACTCCCTACTCCCTAATTTATTCAAATAACCAATTTTTAACTTTTATCAAACTCTGCCAATCAGGTTTTCGAGTTAAACCATCTTCGATGCTTTGTTTGAGATCGTCTTGCCATTCATTATTAACAAACATCAACTGTTTGGCAAAATCTACATGTTCGCGCAATCCTTTTTGTTTGGTTTCCAGCATCGCTACTGCTAGATTTACCCGCGCTTGGGGGTCTTGAGGATTGATTTTAACAGCCTTTTGGGCTGCTTTGTGTGCTAAGTTGGCTTTGTCATCGAGTAAATACAACCAAGCCAAACAAGTCCATGCCGCACTGCTTTTCGGAGAGCGATCGCACAGTTCTTTAAAAACCGGAATCAAATCGGCTACAGGTTCTCCGGCTTTATAACGTTCTAACCCTGCATCAAACAGGGAGTCCAGTGTTTGAGTCATAGCATAATACGAGCATCAATAGTCAATAATCACAAGTTACGCTTGGACGCACGACAAATGACAGCGAACAAGAGAACTACGGACAATGATTACACACCAAAAGACTTGCCACAACCACAGGTTTGAGCGGCGTTTGGGTTGGTAAACTGGAAACCGCCACCAATCATGGCATCGCTGTAATCGAGCATTAAACCGTAAAGATATAATAAGCTCTTGCGATCGCAAACAATTTTAAAGCCATCATAATCAAAAACTTCATCGAGTGCTGTCACCTTACTTGAGTCTTCAAAATCCATCAAATAAGACATTCCCGAACAACCACCCGAACGGACTCCTACCCGCAAACACAAGTCAGATCCTTGTTTGTCGCGCAACAATTTTACTTGCCGCAATGCGGATTCGCTCAACAGAATTCCTCGTTGCTCGGTTTGAATAGCTTGTGTCATTTGTTTTAAACTCCTTTTAATTGGGGTATAGGGTGTAGGGTTTAGGGTATAGGGAGGTAAGAGTTAAGAGTTATTGTGTTAGGAGGCGCGGAATCATTAATTTATGTTTTCTAGCCCCTAATCCAAGCGTCCCTAGTTTTTGTATTCATTCTAGCGAGATTAGGGGAAAAGATTGCCAAATTGTAAATACTACGTAAAAAAGCGCCTGCATATTTTTATTCTAGAATTGAGAGATTCAGTGTATTTAGATCGGTATTTTTAGACTTTTAGCCAATGGAGCAGTACAACCAAAGTGCAACTACCCCTAAAAGCGCCATACGTTCCGTTTTATTCGAGGCTCCACCGAAAATTCATTTTTTATTCGATTGTTTTAATTTATTTACTCTATGACAAGTTTTAATCGCTCTACCAGTCGCCGACTGAAGAAATTACCTCAAATTCCTTCTGTATGGGAGGGCGATCGCCGTCCGTTGTCCAAAACGCAACCTCCGCAATCCGAAGAAGCGGAGGGCGAGTGTATTCTTTGGGTAGATGGCTCGCAAGGTATTGTTCGCGGTATGGATATGGTATCGTCCGAAATTGGACCCGAAGCAATTGTCCGTACCTTGATGCGAGCGATGGAAAATCCCCACAGTCCAGCAAAACCTGCGCGTCCCCAGCGAATTGTTGTGCGCGATCGCGAAATTCAATTTTATTTGCGCGGTGTCCTTCAAGACCTGGATATCGCCATCGATTACGTACCCGAATTACCCTTGATTGACGAGTTATTTCGGGGATTTGCCGAAATTATCGATAGCCAAGTTCCCGACTTACCACCGGAATATGCCCAGCAAATGCGCGAAAAAGCTTATGCAATTTGGCAAGCTGCACCGTGGGAATTTTTGGAAGAACAGCAAATTATCTCAATTGAGATTAATAAATGGGATATTGGCACTCTCTATGCCTCTGTAATGGGGATGTTGGGGATGGAGTATGGCATTTTACTATATCGCTCCGAGGAGTCCCTCAAGCGCTTTCGTGCCTCTGTTTTAAGAGATGAGGAATCAACCCAAAATTTAGAAGAAGCGTTTCTCAAACAAGATTGTTTATTTTTGACTTTTGAACGTGCCACAGAAACCGAAGACGATGAAGATGAATTCGACGACCTAGCCGATTTGCCATTATCCGAAATCAACCCAACTTTTGGTAACATTCACCCTTTAGAAGGCTTACGTTCTGTTTTATACGAAGAAGAAGCGCTTATTGTTTACGTTGCTCTTGAAAGTTTGTTCCGGTTTGTACGCGACAACCGTCGCCAACTCGACGGCAATGAGTTTCCTTCTCTAAGTCGTCGCTATCGTATCCCGCTCCCCGAATCGGAAGATACGAAATCTCTCAGTGTTAATATTGCTACTATGCCGGAGTTGGCAACCGAATTAGAGGAAATGGCTGGCTTTGATGACGATGATGATTCCGAGTTGTCTGGTGAGCCGATGTTTCGGTCGTTACGCGATGACTTGATCCCCGAAGACTCTTTTCTGAGTTTGGGTGTAGTTTCGTGGGAAATGTTGGACTATCTACGCAAGGGTGTCGTGTATCAAAAAGCAGGTGAAATCAAACCAGTTGGTGATGGTTTGCCTGTAATTTTAGTCCAGACTTCGCGCCCTAAAGCTAAAACTGCAATCGAAAGTATTCAGGAAGCAGGAGGACTAAACGCGATCTGCTTTAATCCAGGTGCCGATCCTTTTGGTGGCGATCGCTATGACCTGGGATTGCTGCAAACTCAAAATAACGAGTTGTTCCTGTTTGGCGAATTTGATGATGACGACCCAGTTCATGTTGAAGCTCGCCAAAAATGGAACCAACGCTGTAAAGATACTAAAGGCTACTGCGGTTTGATTATCGCCAAAGGACTCACGGGTGCAAGTCGCGGGAATCCGCAACTCCGCGACATGATGGCATTATTTGAAGCGCGATCGCTTTCACCTAAAGAGTTAGGCATCGGTACTTTGCAACTCATGCCCGAACTTCAATTTGAATAATTTTTTAAGTAAAAACTATACTTAATGGCTAATTTTATATTAATTATAATTTAGCTAGTTTAGTTATGATATACAAAAATATTATTTACACCGTGTAAGTTTAGATTGTCGTAGGGGCACGGCATTGCCGTACCCCTACTGTATTTTATGCAAGCTCTTGCTACTTATGATTAACATCAATGGTTCAAACGGCGAAGGTGGCGGGCAAATTCTTCGCACATCCCTGAGTCTCGCGGCCATTACAGGTAAACCTATCACCATCAATAATATCCGCGCTGGACGCAAAAATCCAGGTTTGGCAGCGCAGCATCTCACCGCAGTTAGAGCTGCGGCAAAAATTTGTAACGCAGATTTGCACGGTGATGCTTTGGGTTCGACAACGCTACAATTTGCACCTCAAACTGCCGTACAACCGGGAAATTATACCTTTGATGTTACACAAGCGCGAGAAGGAGGTTCTGCGGGTTCTATAGCATTGGTATTGCAAACAATTCTTTTACCTTTAGCACTAGCAAATAATGACTCGCAGGTGATATTAAAAGGTGGTACTCATGTTAGCCACAGCCCTGCGATCGCCTATATCGAGCAAGTATATTTACCTATGTTGCAACCGATGGGTATTAACGCCGAAATCAAACTTAACGCTTGGGGGTGGTATCCTCAAGGCGGTGGAGAAGTCGAGCTACAAGTAAAAGGCAATACTGAAGAGTTGCGTGGAATCAACATAATTGAACGTGGCGATTTGCAGAGGGTAATCGGTATAGGCGTAGTTACCGAACTGCCTTCAGATATTCCCCAACGAATGGTAAATCGTGCAGTAAATTTATTACAAGCTGAAAGTATCAAAACAAATATACAGCCATTACGAGCAAAAGGAGTTGCCCCAGGTGCGGGTTTATTTTTAACAGCCGAATATGAGAATAGTTTAGCTGGCTTTGGTGCATTAGGGCGATTGGGGTTGGCTGCTGAAAAAGTCGCAGAAATTGCCTGTGAGGAATTTCTCAAGTTTCATCGAACATCAGCACCCATCGACGAACATTTGGCAGACCAGTTATTGTTGCCAGCAGTTTTAGCTGCACAACCAAGTCAATATCGAGTTGCGGAAGTTACTTTGCATTTGACAACTAATGCCTGGGTAATTGAACAATTTGGAATGGCACGGGTAGTTGTTGATGAAAGTGACAAAATCGTTAGAGTTTCACCAAAAAATCTCGAATAACTATCACCTTTTATTATCAAGAATGAGAAGAAAATATTTGTAGGTTGGGTGGAGCGACAGCATAACCCAACGTCAAGACTTTTACTAATAATGGAGGACGGGCAGGGATGCCCATCCCACAAGATTGGATAATTTATTTTTTGATGTTTAGTTAAACATCATTCTTCGGAAGCAGTCCAAACAAAGCTGCAACACCTAACGCAACCGCAGCTACAGCACCCCATTTAAGCGCTGGATTCATATCAACACTGTCGAGAAAACTCGGTATTACCAACTTGCCAAAGTCACCTTCGATTTTGTCGTAACCTTCGATAGGTTCAAACAAATTATCGGGTGCATCTTCCGATTTAG
>QQTW01001229.1_pt1 | contig 17642 bp, 17 predicted proteins | sample 1904831 | NCBI WGS metagenome assembly QQTW01 (sample SAMN09435610, study PRJNA476489) | Subsurface metagenome, whole genome shotgun sequencing project. | reverse complement strand
CAGCGATTTGGACGGCGAGCAACAATATTTATAGCTTGTCTGACCTCGATCTTCAATATCCCGCTTGATTGCATGGCGGCCTTCGCTAATTGGCCATTTCCCTTGCGGAATATAACCTGGGTCGGTACGAATGACTTGAAGGACCCGAGCATAGCATACCGCCATTGGTATGAGAAGCAAAAAGTATACCACAATGAAAGCTATAGCAGCCGTTCGGCGCAGTGGTACGAGATCTGGAGGTAGGAGAAGGTAATGTACTATAACCCGTTAATAAGGATGTTCAACAGCCTGTACAGGCAGGATGCGAAAGCAGAATCCATGAACGTACCACAGACTAGTGACACCATGACCCAGGTCGCATAGCCTCCGACGCCAAAGAGAAATACAGGGACCACCAGCGCAGCACTGCGGTTGATAGCCCGCACTTGTTCGGGATTCGACGCCATCGTCAAGCGTGCAAGGGGATCCACAAGAGGTATGAGGCCCGACCGCTCGCAACTCTACTGCTCGTAAGCAACATCTTGCTCACGCAGATCGATTGCGTCGATTATCCACGGTCTCCAGGATGATAATGTCGACATGATCGTGAGAGGTACCGAGGGATGCCGGCCCTGCGTCCTGCGAGCCCTCGTGAGAGTCGATCCATCCAAGGGCATGGATGTCGCCGTACGGAGGAAGGTTGATCCTTCCTGAAACGACATCCGAAGTTCCTCCGAACATACCCGTTCTCAACCACCTCTGTTTCACAGCCCATCAACTGCAAACCTTTTCCTTCAACCTTCTCAATGCTCTCTGCGTAAACGCGACTAATATTGACCACAGCATCTCTTTGTCTTGTACACGAAATGTGAGACATTCCGGACTGGCCGAGGCGGTGTAGAATTGGTAGCCGAGCACAGCCTTATGTTCATTATTCTGCCTTGGTGCCTACTCAGGCAGGCAACGAGGTCCGATTACGTTCAGCCGTGAGGCATAATCGAGCTCTTCGTGGCAGTGCCGTTGATATAGGCAGCCCGCAGTCTTAGGTGATTGATTGCAAGAGGTTTTACAACGACATGCGGCTCAAAGCCGGTGACCGTTACAGCCCGGCAGGGTTTAGGGGGAGGGCTGTTATGTTCCCAAGGTTGAATGGGTAGTCGCCATGGTACGAAATCACACGTTCTTGATGAGCATCAGGACCTACTAACCATTTAAGACTCCCCGTAACCCATCTAGAATTGGGCAGCTGCTCTTTTCACCAAAGATCCCTAAAAGCTCATGCTCCTCATCTAAAAACCTTGAGCTCGTCTTGAGCTCGTAAGCGTCGAGCGCGTAGGTAGGCTGGTTGATATTTACACTGCCCCAAAACCTATTTCCTTCAATTCATATCCATAGCAAGTTTTTGGCACCAGCGCGGCGGATACTGCTCCGTTAGCTTACTCACCGTACCTTGTACAGTACAAAGGACTCCGTGCTTCTTAGGGAGTTCTAGGAGCATTATTCGCCGCTGTGTCAATCAAATTTCCGAATGTTTGCTGATTGGATGAACATGCCCGAGTTAGCTCTGCCTGCGGTCCACCTTACCCATTAATTATACCTCATCCGATCTGCATGGTGCGGCGGGGCTTGGTTGCCTCCACATTCAAATTTTCCATATATGCTGTGTGTTGGGCTTTCGTACATCGAATGAGAAGGACTAGGCATTTCCGGCAGTTCATCATACGGCCAATAGCAGCAGCGAACAGTCTGGCTTTTTCTCAGCTGATGTCATTGCCTTCTGACCTGCACTACTGGGTCTTCCCAACCAAATTCTAACGTCATTGCTTTTTTCTGTGATACCCTTTATCTGGCCCAGAGTTTCTGATGGTAAAAACGACCAGGTAAACATCCAGAGCTTTGGACTGCACTGTTCACCCTGCACCAATCAATATACGGCTTACGAGATTATGATGGGGCTTTGATGTACGAACCCCACACCCAAATTGTATGCAATGTCATTAGCTGGCTTGGTTTCCAGGGGAGCTCGCCATCCCGCAAGGCATCCCAGAGCTCAAAGATAACTAAGAGCGGGATTTTCAAGGTATGCCCAGTACGCCTACTTTGAGTGTTGATATCTAATCTCGTCACTTCATTGAATTACCGAAAGAGCTCCATAGGAGCATTTCAGCATTTCAGCGCGTAGAAAACTGACCTCCTAACGTTGAGGCTCTGCGTTTGTGGCGGTGCACGTATTGAAGACCTGCCTACCTAGGTAGTCAGGTGAATTTCAGGCCTGAATCTTGCTGGGGTCAAACAGATGCGTGAGGTTTCTAGAGGCACCTCTTCAATGTGAGCCCTGATCAGGCACACCTGAACGTCATCATTGCTTTGCCTACTCGACCAAAGTGCCGGCAGTCGACTCATTGCTGTTTTGTTCGATCCACCTTCAAGCAGGTTGTGGCACATTTCTCTGAAATCAAATCAATGGTTACACCTCAACGAGTCAATGTCGGGGTTGCGACTTGCGCATCTGATTGAGCAGTGTTGCTGCTCTTCTCCTCGGCAGATCAAACACTGCCACTCTTCTCAAATGCCTCATTGATTCACTGGCTCCCAATGGGAGCGTTTCAACACGTATTTGGTTTGTGAAACACATCTATACTGCATATCCCGAGAGACCACGTCAAAATTCCAAGTTTTATCCTCCTGCTCCGAGGCAATACAGGGCACCAAAGGGGCTGTGACTGATCTGGAGACCTGTGATCAAACTCCACCCGACTCCGGACCCGCCGAACCTGACTGGGTTTGTCTTCCAATGGTGATAGCAGATTACTTTGCTTCAAGCAGGGCTTTCTCGCGATCATTGCGGAACGAGTTCCTACTTGTCAGCGATAAATGCCTCTCGTTGTGCGCAGTGGGGCTTGGATGTCCTTGATGCCCAGCGAAGGCTCCTTATCTGGTCGCCACTTGGAGACGGGCTCAGTGTGCGAAGCCCCTCTATCATGTTGAGGCAATATGGAAGAGAGTCATCCGTGCTATAAGTATCGCGTTGAAGATGCGAACATGTTCATGAACCATCGCGTTTCTGATTCAGATTCTACTGCATCGATCAACGAACTACTCTGACTGAAATCCTTTCTTCATTTCATTGCTCCCGATGTCAGCCGGAAACATGTATGGCCGTCATGGTAAGGTTGCTCCCTATACGGCCCTTTCTATGATGTCGGCGCTCATGAAATCTCATCGTGATCCAAACCAACGATCAGAGATTCCATGGACGAATATCAGACCCTGGCGTCTGAAAGGGCGTGACTTTGCTTGAATACGATTGCTTATGCCATCTTTAGGCGCCCTGGCCGAGCTCGAACTCGCTCCGTTGTCGCAAGCTGAGCCGGTGGGCTCGGGCCTGCAAGAAGGGACTCTGGCCGTCGACTGGACCGCTAGCGGAAATACAGGTCCTTCTAGTCTAGCAAACAGCTCCTCCCCTCCACGAAAAGGGGAGCCAGCATACATTGGCCCGGCTGCAGGAGAGATTCTCTGGTGCTGCTGCCAGTGCGGTGGAGGACCCTGGCTGCTGGCCAATGTCGTGGCTTGCATTAGCTGCAATCACCCTTTCTGTGAACATTGCGGGACATGTTAACTAGTCTGCGCTCAAAGTAAGTGTAACCACGTTCGCATTTAATGGGTTACGGAAGCTTATGTATAGCTCTTAAGGCTTTAGCACACCACCAAACTAACGCAAGCAACGGTGGTTATTTGCTCAAGTAGGAGTTTCCTGAGTTCGCTGACGTTTTCCCATGGAGTATATCTGTTTACGTGGCAGTGGTATACCCCTTCCTTCGGCATGGCATCGCGTTCTTGACCAGGTCGCTTTGTATCTAGAGTGTCTATGGTCTTTTTTCGAATGCTGTTTACATACCCCCTTAGTGTATTACACTGTTCTGCCACAAACATCAATTTAATAGGTTTAGGATTCAGCTATAGCATCTCTCCTTATTTGATATCTTTAAGTCTGAGAACAGTGTCTCATCCCTACTTCTAATGATAACTCAGCAGCACAACATGCTGCTATGTAGTTAAATGAATAATATCAGGTCAGTCAATGTCCGGATTGAGTAAGCTGGCACGCTTGAAACAGAACTGAGGTATCTCCAAGTGTTGACCTTTTTAAGTTTTGGAAGCTGGCTCAAGCTGTCGACCCTTGCCTCTTCGAGCAACACGTAAGCCCAAGGAGATGTGACATGCTCTTACTCAAAGAAATTGGCAGCAGGAAACCCCGCAAATTTACCCCTGATCCCAACATCAGCACTCGAAGTTTATACAACGCATACGGCGAAGCTGGATGCATTATGCCGCTCGAGGTTCTACTCTAGTTCGAGAACACGGCATACCCATTCATTCGGGACGCTGATTGTCGTCATCAGAGCATCCCGTCGGTAGCGAAGTGCATATTGAACCATTTAGTGAGACAGTTAGCACGAGAAATTCGTATGAGTCAGGGAATGCTCCCGTTTTAGTGCAGAATCAGGCCACTTACCGGACTGTCGCTCGCCGCGATGCCACGGCGGGAAGAGCTGCAAGATTATCGTACTGCGTCTGGACCAAGAATAGGTGCATGTCGGCGATGAAGGCCGTTCCGTGATGGCTGATCAGGGGCCGAGGATCACAATGCTGCTGTTTGCAAGCGCAGATGCTGTGATGGATGAAATGAGAGTATCGCAAGATCCGAGTAGCTAGTCATTCTTCATCGATCGTGTGGGCGGGTCGAACGCTAGGTAACGTTACCTAGAGAGCGATAATCCCCCACGCGCTGACGGTCGGCAATACCACACGGCACCGCACTCCTTCAAGTATCGACTGTTCGTTGGCTGCGGGAGTCAGATCTGCGGCAGCGGAACTGCGGTAGAGCGGCACGTTTTCTGTCTTGTTTTTTTTCCGACAGCGTTACATTTCTTGGTTTTTCTTCCTTTTTTTCCTTCTATCATTCCCAGTAAACTGTGCCAAGGAGGGATTTTCACTTAAAGCGTATAAAGCGCGGGCGCGCATGACTTTTGTGGAGATCAATTACTGCATAATCATGATGGAGGTAGCGAACTTCTTACTCAATCCGTCATGGCCACGGCTACCATGCTTCTTCCACAATGCGGCTCGGTGTGCTGCAGAAGCGTCTAACTGTATAAAGGCGCCTTTACCAAGATGTTGGTACTCAGCGGAGATCGACCTTTGAGCAGGAAGGCATCGTCCGGGTCCAGGAGCTGAATCCTTCGAAAATTGTGATCGTCTTGCCCGTCCATACGTTGTGAATCCCTCTGGCCGAGCCGATACCGCGGTTATGAAGACAAAAGTGCTTTTCGGCAGCGCCAAATGCTGGATGATTGTTGACTCCAAGTTAAAGATAGAAGACACATATGCACATACAGAATAATGGAACTGCAAGTTCACTGAGCCATCAAGATCTCCACGCATAGAATCAAGCGCCAGATACTGCAAGCAGCTGTTGCAAAAGAAACAGTGAAGAGGTAGGTTGCTAGTATAGACTCTCGTGTACTCGTCCTCGAAAATGGAAAGCGGCACTTATCCAGTACGGCTTCGAGTCCCTGCTGCAAAGCCGGCAAAATTGCCGCGCTGTGCGCCCTTGCATTCGGTACCTCATGATCTCCGTGCTCCTTCAACCATGCCGCTGAGCGAAAAAAAAGTCTATATCATTACTGCGTCGTTAATGCATCGTTACTGCATGGTCCAGACCATGCAAATCCATCCAGGCGGTGACCGTTATCAACACCAAACTCGCGATGTGCTGGCACCGCAAAAGAGGCCAGTATTCATTTTCGTCCCGAGAAATCTCTCCCTAGAGCCTTAGTGAAATGCACCTCAAGAATATTTCCACCGTCGCCGCACCATTAATGGGTGGATCCTTGCAATCGAGCTCGATGGTTGCAGGTGAATAGCTCCAAGGCTGACCGTAGCGGCCTTTTCCGGAACCACAATCCTGCCACCCCTTGGTACCAGCCGACCGGTCGAGTATGCCTTGCCATTCTCTGCTGCAGGCGGAGCAAGGTTTCTTTTCCTGACGATAGTGTCGTAATTCAGCTGTTCGTCTAATACAATCTCCGCCCAACGCTTTGAGGCATAGCATGATCGCCGTGATGATCGAATATCCATTGGGATTGCAGCGTTTTGGAGTTTGCCGCTTAGCAGTGCTGGCACACTGCACACCATCAGCGGGTGGCACAAGGCTGTACAGCGACCATGTTCCCACCATTTCGGGGAGAGCATCAAACGACGGTCGACGGTGGATGCTTCGTGTCACAGAAGGCAATGAGCTGAGTTAGCCCTCGTCTTTCATGTCGATTGAAGAACTTTCGCGGCTCGACTTGTTCGGCTGGCGGCGCCTTGCATTAATGAACCAATTACCGACCTGGGAAGTCGTTAGCATAGCTATTCCGCCTACTGCCAAAGACAGCCAAGTACCTGGTTCATTGTGAGGCCTGTCTCGCGGCAGAACCTCATCTTCTCGTCCTCTGAAGGGTAGGGCGAGTCTCGATGTTCGTCGTACCATTTCTTGAACATTGCGGTAGCGTCTTTTGGCAGGTTGCCTCTCCTCTTGCGCTGGAATGGTCCATCGGATGCGCTTGGTACGTCCCAGGTGTAGTAGGATTTCTCCCGATGAGGGTCGCGCGGGGCATCCCCATAAGGGTCGGCGTGTTCGTGATAGGGATACGCGACGCTGCTCGTACGGTGATCCCATCTTCTGTCCAGTCGATCCCCATCAGGTTGAGCCGGTTCATACGCTCCATGACCATATCCACGGACGGCGTGAGGGTTCTGAGCCCTCAATGGCGGACCATAAGGCGAGCTTTCCGTGGAAACTTGACCTGGAGCAAAGCTCGAGATGGGCGGAAGGCTGGCGTTGACCCGTGGTGATGCGTAAGGCGTTTCCAAAGCAGGGGCGCGCCCATGCTCTCGTAAATGAACACCGGTGGAATGTCGTGAGCTAGAGATGTGCCCATTGCTGGAGTCTGAAGAGGCCGACCCCATGCCCACGGACGTGTACGAGTACTCGCTCGGCGAACGGCCTGCAAATCTGGTGCGATTGGCGTCTGCGCCAGCAGAGCTTGCGTAGTCGCCGTTGTAGCGCATCCGCTCCCGTTTGCTGCCGTCCTGATAGATCTGGTCTCGAGCCCGCTCGAGGATCGATTCGACTCCCGCTCTCTTGTTGTGCAGCGGTATAGGCTTGCTGGCGTAGCCATGGCTCGAGGGTTCCCGGAAGGAGTACGCACTCTGGCCATGATCTGGAGTCTGCGGAGGGGAAAAGTGGTCGGGGATGATCTGTGCTCAAATGAGCGAGTCAGGACATAATTATGATTTGACAACATTACATACCTGTCGAATAGGAGGAAGGTTGATACCGGACCGTGGGTCTCCCCGCGAATGGGGCGGTGACTGTGGTGTGCGCTGCATCTGCCCTTGGTTACCACCGAACTCTCTCGCAAACTGATCCTGAGTAGGCGCCAGATGTGTAACAGGTGGATGACTACCCAAATGCCAGGCGGAACCTTGCATGGGAGTCTCCGAGCGCTCTACACTGTTGGGCTCTCTCGAAGAAAATTGCCCTACCACTTGGAAAGAAGGAAGTTCCACTCGACCCCTTCGAGGGTCTGGCCTTGTGCGAACATCGCGGTGCATCTCACTCTGGCGAAGTGTGAGGGACTCCATCCGTGTTCAGTCAATGATCGAGAGAGACTGTTGAGGCTTTCGGCGGTTTTGACTAGACAATCTCATTAATCAAGTGCCCTTTATGGTGAGCAGCACAGCGGAGTGAAGACCAAGTGAAACCTGCAACAAGAACAACAGCAAGATATATATACTTTGATAGGAGATTTTCTGTTTGCGCTCAGAGTTCGCAAGGCAACGATCCAAAAGATAAGCCCTACCAGAGATCGACCCCTTCGGTACCGAAGATTTCAGGATTATGTGAGGAACTGGGTCGAGACTTGCTCAACCGAAGGCCAAAATGCCTTGCAACCGCAGTTGGAGCGGAGGATGTTAGTTGGACGACTACTTATCCAGATCAGCGACAGGCCAAGAAAGAAATATGCGAAGGTCCGAAAGGTGTGAGCAACCATAAATACCTTGAGCTGTGTGGTGAGCTCATCACCCTTCAGATATCAAAAGAAAATATGCGCATTCGCAGCGGAACGATTTTCCCAGTTGGGACTAGTAAAACCGCGAACGACTGCAGTGTCGTCCCCGAATTCAGGCAGACGGAAAGGCGCAGTAAGCCGTGGAGATGGTCGAAGGCGAGATCGTGTGCGACGTATGTGGTGAGAGTGTGAATGAGACACGACGTCGGTGAAGGGATTCAGAAAGCAGGAGGACTTAAAGAGGACTTAAAAAGTGTAAGGATGCAGCGGGCCGCACTTTTAACAGCCGGTCATTCCCGTCTTTCACGGTCAGACTGGGGAGCGTTGACTTCAGCTGTACGCGGTCCGCAAATGGTTGATGATCACTGACAACCGTAGCCCTGGTTCGTTCGACTGTTACACATATGTGTGGATGTCTCGACCCCGGATCAATTGCGCAAGAGTCTCGAGCGGATGCTTGCTGCTGGATATCTATCCGTGGGACCGTCAGGTCACTTCTATCAAGGCTAGCGTGTCAGGTCGAATCGCTGATCCCGATTGCCTCGAATCCGTGCCGGCCGGTCAGCCAGTGGAAGTAGCGACCTCTTCCGAAACGAACCCAGCCGAGGGGGCCAGGAGCTCTGATTGTGGGAAAAGGGTGATGCGCAGGATGCACTTGCTTGGGCCCTCTGTTGCAATAGTTTGGGGTCGACCAGGAAAGAACGAAGGGCTGCCAGCCTCGCAAGCTTTGAACCCAAAGCCAGTGGCCCTCCAAGGCGCAGACTTGCCTCGAAACAGAGCACGACAGCGGGGCTAACGTGGCTGCCCTGCAGAGCATGGGCCTCATGTTGCTCGAGAGTGAGACATGCGTCAACATCACCGAATTGGATGACGCCGAGGATCATAGACGGCACGCGCGTCTAGAAAAATATATCTGCCGTGGAACGATGCTCTTACTCAGCATCACCCACCAGACCCCTGCTCGTCAGGGTGCGGTGACGGGCTTCCTGCTCGAGGTCTGCCGAAAGGGACGACAGGCCACGATTGGTGCCAAACGAGCTGTTCCAACAATCCAACTTCTGAGAAAACATGGTCAACTGATTACGGCACGGCAAGCATTTGTGAGCGGTCAGCCACAGCCGTAACTGGAAAGCTTCAGGTATGCAGCCTCGGGCCACTGCGGCGTCGGCCGAATTCTTAGGGTGGGGAGGAATGCAGATTTCACCTACATAAGATACCAAGCCATGCACCGATAGTCAGTCATCTTCAGACCTCGCGTACATACAGACATGCACGTCGACGAGCGGAATGTGAAGCGGCGGCTGAGATGAAAGGATGCCGTGGCACGTGGTAGTACAAGCGTGCGTTCGTACAGTAGCTCAGAAAGAAGATTAAACCCCGTAATTGACAGCAAGTAAAAAGAAACCCATTCGGAGTCATCGATCATGTCATCAGCATTCCAGTAGGGATGGGTCAGGAGAACTCCGCGTGTTAGCACCTTGGCTGGCGCGGAATGCTATTCATGGCTCAGCCTCTTGACATCTGGACTCTTCGAAGTTCCAAGCTTGGGAGTTGTTCGATAGCGCGTGTCTCGAGCCCGCGGACTGGAGATGCGCAACATTTCCTGGCGGTAAGCAGGCACACGTACCCCCTAGCTTGACAGATGCGTGACACAGTTGGCCTATCGAAATGGCGGATAGTCGGACTTGGAGGAGCGTCTCCGATTGAACGGCGAGTCCGACTGAGGAAGTCGGATGGTGGATGTCAGACTGGATTTGCGCAGGGATACGTCGCTCGGCACCACACGGCCTTCGATCGAAGATTGCACTAGGACTTAATAGCGGGAACCCACCCGTGGCGTGGCTGTCTTTTGAGTTCCTCCAATGGTTGGTAGTCCGTATTCCGTCCGGAACACTCCGTGCGAATGAGAGTTACGAGATGGTGGTTGTTGTAGGCATGTAGGTTCAGCACCTGATGCTCTCGAGTCTTTCCACTCTTGCAAGAAAGTTGCATTCTGTTACGTGACGGATCCTTACGTGTGTAGCGTCCTGTCAGCAGTGCGTTCAGCTCCTCGTTCTCCTCCACACCCTCCATTGAAGGGTGGAAAGGAATGCCAAGGACCCGGAAACATCGCTCCGCTAATGGTGGTTCTCCAGCCACGGAGGTGTTGCTATAATTATTGTTTTAGGATGCAGGTTCGCCCCCGTACCGTAGTCTGGTGCGTGTTGTATCTTCAGCCTGTGGTCCCTGTGCGCTCCGCCGCTCGCACGTGCATTGCGAACCTTGCCGTGATGTTCCTTTGGAGCGAACCGAGTGATACATTGGCTGGAGCCTGGAGGCAGAATGAACCCCCTCTTGCCTTCTTGCCTTCCTGCATCCTGCAATGCGCTGGCCCGTGGTTGGGACCGAATGGCAACCCCGGCCGAGCATTCCCGTACCGCTATGTACAGAGACGTTCCCATGTCTCTCTTGTGACCACGGAGACAAAGCCGGTGCAAATCGGCTTCGATTTCCTGTTATACGGTCCCAGCTCCTCATGATGAGCCGACTTCGGAAGAAATCAGTCTCAGCGTGAGTGCTGTCACGACCAGTCTGTCCATAACATCCGCTTTTACCCTGAGGGCGCAGGGTACTAGGAGTGTTCTCGTAAGCGCTCTTCGCGCCATCAGTCGGAAGCGGCTCGGACGCAGATTGGTCGTAGATATCGAGGCCACAGATGGGTCGCTCATGCCGCTAAAACGCCTGACAGCCTGCAATTCTCCGTAGTTGCAACTTGGATCGCCCAGCAAAGATCCTCTTGCGCCATCAGTCTTGCATATCCTCCGTCCAGCCGAGGATGCGATTGGTTGATCCCGCATCTTCCTCCTAAGCGGCATATACTCCCCTCCCTACGCTCAGGTCATCCCGATGGTTGCTCTTCCGCGACGGAAACATCCTTCCATACCGACGAAGTCCGGCCCGTGCATCCCCGATAGGTTTCAAACCTTGAAGATTTGACAGGCGCCAAGTCGATGCTTTCAGATCTACGTCGAATCGCGGATCTTGTGCACGCGGACTTTGTGATCTTTCCACTCCGAGCTACAACTCATTTCTGGAGTACGAACTTACTGTCGGCTTATCTGGAACTAGTAGCTCTGCAAGCCGCAAGCCGCAGGACATATTGCGCCATGACGATCTTCATGTCTGTATCCGCCAGTGCCTCGAATGGTGCTCTGCTTCTCCAATTAGCGAATTCTGTCCGAGTCTGGACGGATGTGCTTCTGTGGCATTGCTTGGTTTCTGAGGGCTTGCCAGAATGGATCTATCTGGCAATCCCAAGGAACAGGATCGATTTCGGTTACGTGGATTTTTTGCAGACTCCAGCCGGCCTGCAGCTCGAACAATGGCTAGATAGACGCTAATTGAATCAGCTGCTGCTGCATCGCACATCGCCGAATCTGATCAGATAAGTTGCCACCGCTCATGCTGAAGGTTAGTCGACTCGCTTGACAGGCCAGTACACCAACCATGCGCTGCGCAACCATCCTAAAACCATACGCCGCGCGGACAAGGACACCCTGATGTCTGGGGGCACGAAACGGCGCCTACGCTACCAGCTCCTCATCAAAGCCATACCACGAGCTTCCACCTGAGCGACGACCGAGGTGGAAGCGGTGAGACCCCTTACATAACAACAGCAGGGGAACGAGCCAATGAGCTGGGGTCTGGCTGAAGAGCGTGAGGCGGGATCCGTGAGGCGGATCCGTGAGCCGTATCTGTGAGCCGTTACCTACGTCTTGCCAATGCGAAGTGAGACCTGGCCAACCGACGTAGCAGTGGTCGCAGGACATGAGCTTCCCGGAATGCAACCAATTGCTCCCAGGACCACGATCCTGGGACCTGTAACACCCAATTGGCAGGATCGTGCGCTCTCAAGCTTTCGGATCCCCGGTCTGACGAGAGGGCGGAGTTGCACGTATCACGAACCCGTCCCGGCAACCAGGATCGCTCGAGGTCAGTGACGAGATGCGCATACCCGTCCGAGCGGGTGCCCGAATCCAGCCATGTCGGGTGAAGCCATCGCTGTTACTCGGAACCGGGAACGGGCGTTGTTCGCTTTGTGAGAGGAGCGGCTCAGGTAAGAACGTGCGGGAAACGGTATGGGTTCGAATCGAAGAGGCTGCCGGGTAGCTCATCAGACAACCGCGATGATCGCATGAGAAATGGCATTCCCAAGTCCCGAGCTCTTCTGATTCGGGCTCACTGATGGCGTGAGTCTGGCTTTGCGCCCCAAAGTGGAATTCCAATAAAGACCATGTCGGATCTTGCGAAGCGGTTTCGCGATGAGCCTGCACCGCGGTGGAGACGATGCAGAGCTCTAAACCACAATTAGCCTATCGGTCCGAGAGATGCGGAGCTAAATCTTTTCATGACTTTAACCAATCAAAAAATTCTCCACTCATCATTGAATTTGAGGCGCAATCGAAGCTAGAGCCTCCCATGTCGCACTTCTGAGTGTTTCCCACTAGGGTAGGCGTAGGTGGTGTAGAGACTGAGATATGACATCTTCGGACGATTTAGCCTCAAGCCCTCAAGCCGTCCTTTGATCGATCCGGACGGATCATGCAGAATATCATCCAATATCTTGAGATGCGAGTCCTCTCCTTTCGTCCGCGTAAGTCATCCAACGAGTCGTATGCCAACATCCATCCATATTGGTCTTCAGCGTAAGAGCGGTCAGCGTTGAGTTTGGCTGCTTCGAAAAAGTGCTCCGTAAGTGGTCAACAGCTAGAAGGTTCGCAGCTATCTCTGCACCTCCGGTCGGCGCTCTAGGCCCGCCTGCAACCCATGCATAGCGCTGCGCCTTGCAAAAACACATACATATGTATGTCAGTGTACAGTGCGTCTCCCAACAATGGACCGTATGCCGTTGAAGTCGGTGTGCAGTCTATTTTTAAACCGATGCGATGCACAGAACTGTACCCCGTCTGGGCCCCTGCACTGATGACGACTGGCTCGAGCGCTGTTGTCGAGACGTTTGGATCCTTTGACATCGTCAGTGAAGTCCCTCACTGATCGGCACTAAGATTTCTTTGACTGAAGAACGAGCTCTACTGGAGAATACTCGATACCCACCAATTCCACATTACCACAGAGAATAGCCTATTCAAGACACTGAATCGTCTGCGCCGTCCCGGTATATCCGCTCCTCCACTCAAACACCGCGGAGTTATCCACATGTCGCCGGCCGCAGTGATCTAGACCGCGATCTGATAAGGGTCAACGACATGCACGACCACATGCATCGCATCGAGGAGAAAAAAATGCCGGCGCGGCTTTCTGCGCGGGCAGACTCCCTCTAGACTCTAGTCATTCGCAGGCAGACTCCGGTATGTAGTCGGCCGGGACGTGTGGACGAACTACCCGCGGAAGGGCCAAACCTGCGCGTCGGTCCGTGGATGCTCAGAAAGCCCGTTGCTCGTGAAGGAAGTACCCATATGTATGTAAGATACGGATGTATACATGTCAGAGCGGCCATGGTTAGTTTAGCTTGGTCGGGGATCGAGCTCAAGGCTCGCCGCACCAATATCTGGCGTTAGATCTGGTCTGACGCCACGGCCGCTCGTGAACAGTCAGGCCCGCATCTGATCGTCGTGGGAGTCGATGTTGTGTGGTGGGACAAAGGGGCAGGCCATGCAGTGAGCTTGCGCGTGGGGGAGGATCTTCAGATGTGAGAGTTCGGCTCCCCGATGATAGGCATTCGGTGGGATGGATGGCAAAGGGATCTTCTGGATGCGGCTGATATGCCATGATCCTCCGACGTCAAACGCAATGCACCTTAAATCCGTGCAAGAGCACATGTCTCATCCGATTCTCTCGATGTTATGTTCTCTCATAATCTTCCAATTGGAACGTCCCTTGAAGAAAGGGTTGCCATGATTAATGCAGATACACTCCACGCACAATCAGGTGACAACCTTGATAATGAGAAATATGATTTATATGTAGTAGCGCTGATCTAACTGTATGCGAACAGGTGTCTCGTTCCAAGTGAAGTCTGATAATGCGCGAAAGTATGCCCGCAAAGCGGCTGAAACGATGGCAAGGCAGACTGCCTTATCAAACAAACCATCCGCCCAGCTACCGCAGAGAGCCGGCGATCTCCACCGAAACACCAGCCTATCCACCGAGGCCCTTCCTTTTGCCTCTCTTCTTCCCTCTGACCTCGCCAGCATCGAGCCTAGCAGGCTGAGCAGCGACGGCGTCGCCCGGGCTAAGCACACCGCCCGCCGCTCGAGCCGCGCCCAAGGTGATGCCGCGGGACCCGAAGCTGGCGCTCGGGCCGGCAGCGGCTTCCGCGCTGCCACGTGAGACGACGCTCTCCCGCGTGGGCGACTTGGACGGCGTGGACGACTCTGTCCCGCCGACGTCGTCAGACGACCACCAGCCCTCGGGACGGGAAGTCGACGACGACGCGGTCGTCGCTGTCGTCGTCTGCTCGGTCGCATGGGACGGCGCCGACGCGGAAGGCGACGCCGGATGCACCGGCGACGACGGGATTCGCGTCCTGGGCAGGCGGTCTGCGCCTCGAATGTTCTCTGCGTTCGGATGCGTCGGTGATGTGGGACCGGGATCAGTCGTCGGAGGAGCTGCAGTCGAGTCGTTGGGATCGAACCGCAGCGTCACCGCCGAGTCCGGTTTCGCCCGGTCGTCGTCCGGCCACGTTTGCGGTTGAGCTGCCGTCGAGGGCAGAGACGCGGGCTCGCGGGAGGCGGGCAGGTCTTTCGGAGGGAAGGAGCCTGCATAGGAGTCCAATGCATCCAAAACGTGCGGGAAGACGCAGGTGTCAACATCGGAAGCCCACAGAAAGTCCAGATGCTCATAGTGACGGACTTCCGTAGCCACGGTGTGCTTGGGCAGTTCTTTGAGCATGACGTCAATGTCGACGAGACTGTCGCTGCCGCCGTACACGAGGACAATGGGCGTCTTGATGTTTCTTGTGGGAAACTTGGCCACCTTGTAGTATTTCCCACCTTTCGTGAGGCTGAGAGGGGCCTGCACTTCGTCGTCGTACATCTGAAAGGCTTCGTTGCGCATGATCTGAAACCAGTGGACCACGCTCTTCGTCGACGTGAAGGAGTAAAGATGTGGATACGCAGCCAGCTTCTGATGCGCAGTTATGTTGTGCGCATGCCAGCCAAATAGGAACTTCAGGGATAAGTCTATGACCCGAACGAAGATTGGAGGATACAGGATAGCCTGCCACATCGTAGCTGAGCTCAGTATGGAGCGACGACCGAATGCCAGAAAGAGGACTTCCGGTGAAGTCTTGATAAAAGAGTCTACGATGCCGTGCGAAAGCCCACGAGGGGACATGGCCGGCGCCAGAGCGATAAAGACATCTACCTTGTCGTTAAGAGTAGGATGAATCGAAAGAGTTGCGAATGCCTGAGCTGTACCCTGAGAAAAGCCAACATATGACAGAGACGACCGGCCAGTAGTTGACAGTATGTATTCGATGCTGTTAGGAATATCGTGGAAAGCGAATTGATCTATGGAGAAGTCCCAGAACCGTATCTCGGTCGGTGCGCAATGTATAGATTTCTTCGAGTACTTGTTGCCCCTGTTGTTCCCAAGCTGAGTTGCGTCAGCTGCCATGAAACTTTTTGCATCTCTGGTGAGCTTACCCAGACGTCAAAGCCCCTTTCCACCAAAACGAATGGCAAGCTTCTCTCCTTTTCAGTCAAGCAGACCCAAACTTCGCTGTTCATCATGATGCCGTGATGCATATACACCACCTTCTTCTGCAGGCTTCCCGGTCCGCTGTTGACCCTCTTGCCCACCTCGTCATGTTTCCAGCCGAGTCGATGAAGCCCCAGCAGATACCCGTCCCCGGTCTGAACAATGTGCTCCTCAGCGTAGTACCCGAAGAGCTCGCATAGGTCAACAAAGTCCGAAGCCTGAGCAATCGACGCCACTACAGCTTTCTTCTGGTTCCTTGACTTTCGCCCCTGGGGGGATGATAAGAGATTGAAGAGGCTTCGAGACCCATTGTAGCAGAAACGTATGATGGGTGCCGGAAGAGCAAGGGTGACGACTCGTACGAAGAGCTCGAGGCCGATCAGGATGAAAGAAGCCATGAGGGCAAGATATTCGCGGAGCTGCAGGCGACCGATGAAAGGAACCCTAGACATTATGATATCCCCTCAATTGACTCGTTCGGGAACAACAGATTGATTCATTACGTCAGTCAAACAAAACAGCTGGTCTGAAGCTCCAGGCAAGACCAACGAGGGACACAAAACCGCACCGAGATGAGGAAGCAGAAAGAGAGCGGGAGACAGTTTTTGAGGAGGGTTCGACTTCGCAGTGGGCTGAGAGTTGGTTGGGATTGGACAGGGAAAGTGCACATGCAGTTGTCTCCTGGAAGCTTGACGATTTGCATGTGAATCTTCCGGAGTTAGACCGCTTGGCCTGTGCTGCGCTCCTGAGGCATCCAGCCATTTAGCGTATTCGAAATTTACGCTGGTTTGGCAGAATTAATTTATCTATTTTGTGTGCATCCTTACTTTCTTAGATTTTAACCATATCCCAATTAACTTGAAGGGTTATTTTTCAGTGAATCCATTTAATAGTATCTTTTCTACTACCTGCTAGTTTAGTGTGAGGAGCTTGGCAGCGTACGTAGGGTACCTAGGTAGGGAACCCTATAATGTGATATTAGATCACGCCACGTTCACATGTCTCCATCATCTTATTAGAGGAGCGATATTCACACCCCTTAAACAACTTCTCGCACTCCTTTGACTTATATATTCGCACCCTCCTCCTAAAGCAGCAGGCGGTAGAGATAACTTTATAAGTTATCTTAATTATATAATAATTAGCCCTGATAGCCCCCGCTTACACTACCACTCGTTCTAGAGACCATTATAGAGACTATTCTAGAGGCGATTAATAAGCTAGCTAGCTTCTCCTTAGCTAAAGAGCTAGCTAATAAGTTTTAGGGCCGCTTTAGGCGGGATGGTAGTATTATAGAGCGTAATATATAGCGTAGAAGAAACCAGCGTAGTAGTTGTTAGAGAGGGTTGTTCTACTAGAGGAGCTAGGCCGGCAATGGCCTAGGCTCGGGGGTAGCGCCCATATAAAAGTTCTCTATATCCTAGCTCAGCTGTAGATAGCTAGAGGATAGTATTAATTATTCAGAATACGGGATACATTACCTAGTGTCTTTACTAATAGGTTATGAGCCCTCCTTTAAGGAGTATAAGCTGAATTACCTAATCATGAAGCTACCCGGTAGAGCTAGTTTCCCTTATAAAATTATAGGTAGAGGGTGTTCCTAAATTAGAACGATAACCCGGCGGATTCGTTAACGATAGCTCTATAACTACTAGGACTAGCGATAGCGAAGCTAAAAGGGGCCTAAAATTAGCTAACTTAATAGAGAGTAGTAAAGCTAATGCTACTTACCTATAGTCTTAACAGGCACGTTAATGGCATAAAACGACCTATTAACGACGATAATATCGTATAGAAAGATGCTAATATTAGAGCTCAGGGCATTATCTTTAGTACTAT
>QQTW01001228.1_pt1 | contig 17643 bp, 20 predicted proteins | sample 1904831 | NCBI WGS metagenome assembly QQTW01 (sample SAMN09435610, study PRJNA476489) | Subsurface metagenome, whole genome shotgun sequencing project. | reverse complement strand
CAACTGTGTGGATACGTCTTCATTTCGCTCAGCCGGCGTCGGGGCAGGGTGGTGGAAAGAAGTGTGCGGAGAATGGAAGTCCAGAGAGAAAAGCGAGAAATGTGACGGTGACTCCGCTCCTGCTAAATGTGCAAAACATCTTTTTGTGCTGCTCAGCTCGGTCAGCACGCAGCACAACGAGCACCACCACTACCACCACCATGGAAACGCATGGTGCTGTGCTGCAATGCAAGCTGCCGCGAGTTTGAGCCTCCCATTACTACAAGAACAAGGACCTCGTGCGGCGCGCATTCCCGAGGACCACGAATTTGGCAAGAGTTACACGACTCTGTGTTTCAGGCAAGACGATACGATTGTCCGACCACGTTGAGGTGTGGCAGTTCTGCACCTTGGAGCTACTTTTAAGGAGCAGCACATCGCTGCGGTACAGAGTCGAGAATGAGCTCAATCGGCAAACATGGGGATGGAGGCAATATATTGTGGAGGCGAAAGTGGAAACATTGTGTAGGGTGCGCTGGTGTCACGAGACACTCGTATCTTGTCATTCGACGGACGTCACTAATCTAATAGCTCGTTTGGAGCATTTAGACCCGGAGTTGAGCATTCTGCTACGATTGAGATGTTTCACATCTTCTTCGCTAGAGTATGACGCCACAAAATACCGGCAAGGTACCAGGTAGATGCAGAAACAAGAACGTTACGAAGTCGAAAGAGCCTCGTTGCATGCAGCACAGGCACCAAGCCAACTGCTCTCCTTCTAGTAGCAGATGTTGTAAGTGCATGGCTCTTCAAGGAATCGCATCCAGCAGTAGCTAGGAGCATATTATGCAAGGGCAGGACAGCTGCCACCGTCCCCATTCGATCATTATCGTAGTATTGCAGAAGTGTCTTGGCCCCCACGCCAGGGTTACAGTAGCTCTATGGGGAAGAGGCTGCATTGGTGGCTGTCAACTGGATTTTGCACAGCCGGTGTGTCAGACATGAGAACGGGGAAGGGGGGTATTGAATTATCTCATACCAGAAGCAGGTAGGTGAGGATAACTATGTAAAAGGCTAAGTTAGTAGCAGGATGGTTCTTGATGAATCTGATCAGTGATGAGACTGAATGGTGAAGATGGACAATTGGGCGATAAGGATCCCGGCTTCACTGATCTTCGAAGGATTGATTGGCAGTGGGTACTCGTACATAGGGTGTGCAACCTTTGTCCATCCTTCCCCCGTCCTTCTGCATCCACTTTCCTTCTGCGCGTGGAAGGGTGTCTGAAACGGGCTTGGTTCCAATATCCCCAGTTATTACAGAGCAGTAGCTTAGTTAAACACCTTTCTCCTTTCAGGGCTCTATTTCGGGCCAAATTCCTTCCCAGATTCCCAGATTCCCAAACCTGCACCACACCTGCACCCACCCTTCAACCTTCAACCTTTCTAGCTTTTCCCGCCCGCGGATCTCCCTTTCCCATCCCATCCCATCCCTCCATTCGTTCCAACGTCCTGATCTACTGCTCGTCCACATTAGACCTTTCAACACCTATTGTCATTTGGACGTACATTTTACAGTTGTTGCCGCCCTCTGTAAAGCATTCGACACACTTCACGATCGTTTTCTGTGCTCGAGAATTCCTCACGGCGGCTGGCTCCCACCTCCTGTAGGATCTTGCGCGGCTCCAACATTCTTACCCAACTTGGCGCTTGCTCTGCATCATCTCCTCAAGTCCAGCCCATCAAGTCCTATTCTCGTCTGAAGCCGACATCGCGCAGTGTTCTGGGTACGCAAAGAGGGATCCGACAACAAACACGGCCACAATCACGCTCTTTAGCACGATCCTCCGAACCTATTCTCCTTCATGCAATCTTCTAGGTCTTTGCATTCACCATCACTTGAGAAACACTACAACGCAATGGACAACCGACGCGGAGGAAAGTTCAGCTTTGGTCACATTATTGGAGATCCCTTCGCTCTCGCAACCATCTCCATTGCGATTGTGAGTTACCAATGGCAAGCCGGCGAAAGGCCCACGCTGACTGTGAAACCAGCTTGCTTGGCTGATAGCATTCATCTCATCTGTTATTGCTGACATCCGATTGCCGTATCCCAATTATGCTTGGTGGGCTATTGCGTACATGTTATGCGCCATCATTGGTGTCACCGTGGTAATAGCATCGGATGCAGCCAGCACCTACAGCGTTGCAGTAAGCATAGCCATGATGGATCAACGCAACAGTTACTGACCCTTACAGATCGTTGGATATCTTGCCGCTGGACTTGTTTTCACTACCTCATCAGTCCACAATCTTGTCTACGAACCTGAAGGGGCAAAAGAGGCTGCAGCTGCAGGTTTCATCCTTCTATCTATGATCGCGGTATGAAATTGTTTTTATCAAGCTTTTGCAGCCGCTAATCGAATGGCATACAGATTATATGGATGTTCTACTTTGGCTCTACTCCTGCCGCATCTCACAGAGGCTACATCGACTCTTTCGCCCTGCACAAAGACCAGCGAACATCGCTACGAAACTCCCGGCCTGTTTCTAACAACGCATACGGCAATTTCAACCATCCAGAGATAAGCGGTCCAGGTCGTCAGCCTCCTCAGATGTACACATCTGCGCAATTGAATGGTTTCGAAACTTCCTCTCCAGTCACAGGTTTTCCTGGTGGCGCTGTGGGAGCCGATGCGCGGAATTCATCGCAGCCTCGTCTTGGAGCCACAAATGGCTTGGGGACAACTGCTGGAGCCGCACCACAGACTGAGCAACCAACAGCTGAGGTCAACCAACCGACAGAGTATCCATACCGAGCAAAGGCCATATACAGCTATGAGGCCAATCCAGATGACGCCAACGAAATCAGCTTCAGCAAACACGAAATTCTGGAGGTGTCAGATGTGAGCGGAAGATGGTGGCAGGCTAAGAAAGAGACTGGAGAGACTGGTATCGCCCCCAGCAATTATCTTATTCTGTTATGATGCGTCAGCCGTGAATTCCTGATATTAGCTGAGTTTGCGTCGCCTCGAACCTCACCATATGGATACATACCCTGGGTCTCTGCTTTAGCTTTCCCTTATTGGAATAGCTGGTTGGCGCATGGTTCGTGGATCACGCCCTTATGATACGACGCTTTGCTTTTTTCGCTTCGACTGGGCCAACTTTAGCTTGTCCCAGTCTAAGAAGATGGACGAAGCTTTGGACATTTGCTTCGCCTTTTGACCTGAACAGCTGGCTTCCTTGGGCTTCCGCAGAATTGTCAGCAGCATTAACTTTCACCAGCGTTTCAAGTTCAGAACCAATTATTGCATATTCTTGCGGCCTGCGCTGCCACCTAATGTTGCGAAACCGTGCGCGGATGCGGTGAATTGGATGGTTTAGCACGAATTTGATTTGCTTTAATGTTTGGATGGTGCAAGGCGCTTGGATTGATGGATTGGAGCAGAGAGGACGGTTGAGTGCATCTCCTGTTCGAGTATGGGAATTGAAGCATGCAGTACAGAGAAAATTGAACAGCAGAACAAATGAGCAGTACAGAAGATAGCTTGTCTTGTTCTTTCGTTTTCTGTACAGACTTTCCTCTGAAGCCACTTTTTGCATTTTTGGGACTCCACTCACGTGGGAGTAAGATGACTCGCTTCACACACATATCTCTTCGCGTCCTGCGCATGTGTCTACCTCTCTCATTGCACCTTTTCGCGTCCCATGAGAGACCGCTCCCTCCCACGCCGCCTGTTTCTACCGGCCCATCCTTCCATCTGTCTTTCTCCACGGATCCCCAGCATATCAGCCCGGCAGTTGCTTTTAATTCGAGTCTGTCTTCTGTCTCGTCTATTCTAGCTTGGCCACCTTTGTGGGGGGATCCGTGTTCGTGCTCCACGCCTTCAAGGTATTATTATATAAACCTGGTACAACGACTGCTTCTAAGTGTGCGTGGAATCTTCCCCCAATTTCTCCTATCGGCGTGCCTACTCTATATAAACTACCCCGTCTTTTCTGTGCTAACCGCAAATGAAGGGAGAATGTCGATCCATTGTCTTCTCCTCTCAGGAAAGACATACCTAACACTGAGATGGTAGATGAAGTACCCAACTCGTCGATGTATACGTGAATGCCCACCTCGCATTCCATGAACTGCCATCCCTTCCTCCGGCCCCACTAGGGGCTCGATGGTCCTCGCGTTTGGATGTTGCAAACGTCCGTCCATCAAGCCTTGAAATGAGCCAGAATCACAAACAAAAATGTCCCGACATTGAGGAATACTACTTATCGCCCCTCCTCTCCTTCAACAATGTCGTCTTTCGCCTCTTTCTCGTCCACCACTACCTCTTTCTCTCCTGTTGGCTTTTTGAGAGGGGAAAAGAGGGTGCTTGACGATCTACTCCCCCATTTAGTACCCCCTACGGACACCCCTTTCTGTTTTGTCTGCTTCGGAAAAAATATCGGTGCAGGGCATTACACTTGTAACTTATGATACCACGACGTCGCATTCTCTATCCTTCTCGACAAATTTCATCCTGGTATTTATGCGTTTATGTACTTTAAATACCAGAATCATTGGTTCATATGATATGTAGTTATTTCTGCAGGCGGCGCAGCCGCTTTCCAGGGATAAGTTATGCCACTGCTGCGCTTAGAGCATGTATCATGGGCATAGTAGCTTAGATATCTCATGCTTGCTTACATTTCCATTTCAGCAGTATGGTTCGGCAATATTGTAGTAGTAAGCTTTAGTATATGGACCCCTCCTCCTGGGGGTATCGGTGATGCAGGTAGTGCTCAGCTCGGACTTTCTGTCCTTCGAAGCTACAATTTCCGATTCAGGCAGATTCTTCCCAACTTAACCTCTTAAACATGTCATACACATAAACCAGTCAATCCTCCTGCCAGGTACAAAAGTGATCACTGGTCCCATCTACAGACATAGCTGTCAACCAACCAATCGAACTGGGGAATCAATTTCACAGAGAATTCACAAGCCGGAAAAGGTTGTCATCACCAGTTCTCCCACACAACATCCGGCAGCACCGTCCTCATGATCCGCCAATGACCCACCGCACTCCTGCGGTGCCACCTCTCCAGATGCCTCGTCTGGCCCCTCTTCAATACTGGACCCTCCAATTCAAAGACCTCCTTCTTGATCTCCAGCTCCGGCTTCGGAAAGAGGTACTGCTGACGGGCACCGGATTCCAGGAAGTCGGTCAGGAGGGGCTGGCGGAAGGTTAGGGGTTTGTCGCTGGAAGAAGGATGCTTGCAGAAGATGACCATGTTGGTGAAGTCTTCTGTCTTTTCTGAGGGTGACTCTGACGGTGGTTCTTCGGGTAGTGCTTCCCGGAAGATGCGGCAGGTGGGGAAGACGGAGAAGATTGTGCGGATTACATGGGAGGAGGCGGGGAGGGAGAGGTCACCTGCGTAGTTCTGGATCGTTGTTAGCTTTCTTGAAAATAGCAAGAGTAAGGAAGGGTTACAAGAGGGTGAGCGTACGATTGCGATGACACCATCTTCTTTCAAAAGGTACCTCAGCCCAAAGAGAAACTCGTGAGTGAACAGATCAACTGGTTCAGCGCCGCCAGTGAAGACATCGTGAATTATGTAGTCGTATTTCGTGGTTATATTTCTCGCTTGCGCGTCCTCCACAAGATGAACGGCATCACCGATTATACGGGTATGACTACTTGGTAAGGCAAAGTATCTGATCGCGAAGTCGTAGACGACTGGGTCAAGCTCAACAATGGTTGTATTGATGCCATGGGCAATCAACGCTCCGGGAGCTGTTCCAATTCCTAGGCCGATATTCAGTGCTGTGCTCTCTAAGTCTGGACGACGTGGTTGGCCATTGTTTGTCTCCACCAAGCGAACAGCTTCAAGCATTGTAAAGATTGCATAAATGGGTTCTTGTGCTCTTGCAGGCTTTCTTCCTTTGCGTGGTGGAATTTTCCATTCTCCGCCAAGGAGACTGTGGTCGCATCTCATTACTCGGTAGTGAGCTGCAGTGTTGTCAAGCACTGAGACGTATCCAGTAATGGATTCTTGGCGGTCGACAAGTGTAAAGTCATGGAGTTGCAACGTCGTATTGAGTAGTCCTGTGGTCCGTTGTAGTGGATTATGAACATTGTACGTCATCGTGAAAGCTATGGACGGGAAAATTGGCCACATTACAGCTTTCGGGATAGCAAGCGCATACATAATAGCCATTATGACTTGCAAGCCTATCCTCGAAATGACGACATTCGATCCGATATTCCGCAAAAAGATGCTTGTTGCAATTTTCTCCGTGGTCGTGAAAACGAAGTAAGTACCAATAGAAGGGCCATATTCAGCAACGGTACTTCCGAGGCCTGAGAAGTCGACTTCATCAAGAAGGGTGCCGGCTGCAAAGAGTGATAGTAAGGTCAATGGATAATAAGTAAGAAGCTCAGTGATAACTGGCCCATAAAGTGGGCCAAGAGCCGAACTGTACCTGAACAGTAGAAGTTGAAGACTGGGTATCCCGAATGCAAAAACTGGCAACCACCTAACGGAATCAGGAGGGAGGATTTTTCGTAACTGCTTGCAACCAAGAAACCCGATCAGGGAGGCGAGGTATTTGCCCAGGTTATGGTACAGGGCAGACGGTACAGAGCCATAGACTGGAGTCAACGAAAGCCATGATATCGGTGAGTAGATGGCAGCAAGAATGATCAGCTTCAAGGCCCTGTGGAAAGATATATTGGATAATGGTGAAACCCGAGGTGCTGATGCTGGTGCCGGTACTGGTGGGTCATTTTTGAAGGGACCTTCTTTGTTCTTTGCCCTTGGGGCTTGTGCCATGACCCTCTTATGCCTGTGGCAAACTTTCGCAGTCAGTCCAACATAGACTGCCTGGGATTGTAAAACAAAAATTAGGATCCAAAGCGAACGGTAGATGCGACCAAAACGAATATTTTGGGGACTATCATTATGTCACGGCCCCAAAGCGTCAAGAACAATAGTAAAATTTTGACTTCAAGTCATGTCCGCAAATCTAGCCACAGAGAATTCTCACCTTGGTAAGACAGTGAACTTGTAAGCTCAAGATGAGGGTTGTTTTTCTATTGTCGGTAACAGACTATCGACCATTGAAAAAAGGGATGCCAAGACCAAGAAATCGGCCCTCTTGCTTCTTCAAGTCTAGCCCCATTTTTTAAGCCAATGTGAATTGGCCAAATTGTAGAGCGGACAAAACCCAGAGTGTCCGCCCATGCATCCAGGATTTGGTCATCGCTAGACATCCATCAAATCGCTATGCCCTTCTTTCCGCCACGCATGGGCAGCGCTACTAATTTCCAGAGTGGAAGCGACCCAGATACGGCCATGACCAGCGAGGCCCCCTCCCTCTCACCAATCTCTCGAATCCGCATAAAGAATCGCAGAAAACGCTATCTCGACCTACATCCGGAATATTTCACATCTGCGAATCTTGAACTCGCAGGTCTGCCCGAGTTAAATGATGCCGAAGTCACTAACCTGTAGCACTAACAATTCACCCAGATCCGCTCCTCTATGACCGTCTGATCCGTCGGTTCCAAACCGCCGCTGAGCGCGAAGCCGAGGGACGGCGGAAAGGATACAGTGGCACACTCGAAGCGGATTTGCTTCGATCAGAGGCTAAGCTTGATGCACTGGCCCATCCGGATCCGAATCAGACGTTTAGTTACAGACGGGGACCAGACGGGGAGATTTTAGCAGAGGAGAAAGATGAGGTCCCAAAGGATAAGGAAGAGGGTTATGCGAGGTGGAAGTGGGAGATGGAGATGCGATTCGTGAGGGGTGGGGATGGAGATTTTGAGTATGGGAAGGTGGATGAGAGTGAGGAATACGATGATCGGGGGGTTGAGGAACAGGAGGCGGAGGAGAGGTGGTTTGATGAGGAAGAATCAAATTTCGTGAATGAGGAAGGGGTGAGGAGGTCGAATAGTTCTAGTAAAGAGCTGCAGGGTGAAACCGGTATACAAGATTTCTGATATAGGGTAGAATCCGACCATGTCAGCCTCTGCCGCAGGGACAAGTAGTGTCCCTTAGGCGTTCATGAATATCTCCCAACGGAGACTGTTTTGACAACCTGCAATCTGGGTATCCAAGACGTTGGTACATCACTCCTTTACTGGCAACAACAGTCGAACAGTGAAAGCAGTCTCTCGCTTGCCGTTTGCGGTCGTCAATGTGCGGAACCAAACATCCAAGTAGTAATCTTCCGTCACGAGAATGACACAAACTTCGGGTCCTTCGGCAACCCATCATGTCCAATATTGTTCTTCTTGAAATTCTGCTCCATATACACCCTCCTCGCCTCGTCGAATCCAATGCCACGATTCTTCATGATCCTCTGCACCTCGCGCTTCCCTCTGACATCTAGCCCTGCCCTCGAGTCTCCCTCCATGACATTGCCGCTCAAGTCGAAGTCGTTGGATGTGAAACCCGACTCGACGTCTGACATGAAGGAGGTGGGAAGTCGGCTGTAGAAGGGTTCGGTGATGTTGGGTGGGAGAAGGTGAAACCACCTGGAGCGGGTGGCATAGAGGACTGGAATGGATTACGTTAGTTTCAAAGGGCTTGATGGCATGGAAGGAGAGATCTCATATACATACGCGTTCCAGCCATGAGGAAGAGGAGGGCCACTGTGTAGAGCAGGTAGCCCATGCTGAATGAATCGTGGCAGGGCTTCTTGGGGTTATTTGTAGTTAATCAAAGGTACGAGACAGTTGTTGCAGGTTCAGTAGGCGCCTTGAGTAGCCGCTCCCTATCAATCATGCGTGCATGGTAGGCAGTGATGCTGGGGAAGGCGGTGCAGCCTAACTCGCATTTCAAACAGTTGACGTTGCAAGCTTGGAGGATGCGTGTCGACTCGGCAGCCGGGGAAGAGAAGTGCCAAGTTGAGTTAGTAATATGAATAGGTCGGCCTTTGGCAACTTGAATGACAATAACTAACTACTTACAGCATAGATTCGGCGAGCGGGTTCACTAATTACTCAAGCCGCAAAGGTATCTTGGCGGAACTGCTTCCGGCGCACAATTGGCAAAATGGCAGCATGAAAAATATGGACTTTCGAGACCAGAAGGACAATACATCCACACACCAAATCATTCCGAGATGGCAGACCGTTCAAACATATCGTCGGACCTGATCTGGGAGGTCGCCCGTGAGACCCTACCCGTACACTTTTACATATCAATGATTATCTTCACTGACCCGCCTCCACAGGAAATCAAAATGCATACCTCGTCAAACGCAAAATCGGTGGCCATGCCTACTACTTCTCCCGCGATCCTTTAAATCTCGTCAACCAGCACAGCCGTACACACGCTGGTTTCGTCAACGAGAAGGCGGTTGGCGTTCACGCTGGACCAAATGGTGAAGGAGTGGCCTTGATAACCAAAAAGGCGAAAGAGAATGGTAATCGTCCGGCTAGCAGCACGAATACAGTTTCTTGGGGCAAGGGGGCGCCTGGCAGGAAGTGAGTCAGATGTGAAGTTCTGGCATGGAGGTGATTTGTGGGTAAAACTAATATTTTGCGTCTCGACAGGATCTACAAGGGAATCGCAGACAACACCGCCAAAAACAACTACCGACCTGACCTGAGGGGCCCTGCTGTTTCGAGAGCGAGTGCTATTCGGGGTTCACAGAAGGCTAAGAAGGAGACACCGGAGAAGAAATTGAGAGGCTCCAAGGCCAAGAAGGCTGTGAACGCTTGATTGAAGTTTGACGGCCGAAGGACGGTACCATGGGCTGCTGCATGGCTACTGCAGATGCTTAGGGAAACGATACTACACCAGCGAAATGCAAGGGTTCTGATTCATTTCCATGGTATTGTGCCACAGTTCCTTTGAAGGTTCAGAGATAGACTCAAGCAAGGATTTCCAAGCACTCCTCTATGTCAGCCTCGGTATGGGACCGCCTCTAAACAATCCAAGCTATCACAGGAATGACAGCCGTGATTTGAACAGGAACAAGCGCAACTGTCTAGAACCTAGTATAATAAGTGTCCCGCATGGGAGTGGTAAGAAGTCGATGCGATTGATTGGTTCTGGCCTCGTGGCTCTCTTTGTATCTCTGGGGCCCGTGGCCCATTAGCTTCATTCAACCCCAGAGCCAGTTAAGCAATACAAGCAATACAAGCAGATGACATTGATTCATGCCAAGCGAACTCCGGCCCCCGCTTCTCAGAACAGGAACGCCTGGTGCATCTAGAAACGAAAAAATTCATGATGTAGAAGCACGTGTAGCTGTAGCTCCAAAGACCCCCGCGAGGGAAAGAAACGCTGCCAATGAACTGTTCAGTGCACATAGGAATCTTTTAATAGCACGAGTATAAGGCCCCAGGCAAGTCAACGCCAGACGATCGCTTGCTAAAGGGGAATCTTCTGCAAATATATGAGAGAAAAGTATCCAACCATGTCAACCACGTTGAAGCCTTGCTGGATGCCGCCAACCAGGATCCGATGCTACCCATACCATAATTCAGGAGAAAAGGACCGCAATCGTTCGCTGCGTGGTACAAAATGACCAAAGAGGATAGAGACACGAGGACCCGAAATGCCCATCAAAAAAACAAGAAACAAAACAAAACACTGAGGACGGGACAAAGAGCCAAAATACTCCTTGCGGCCCGGAAACATCAGCGGCCCATCATATAATCAGGATAGATCCCGCCCACGCCTGGTGGAGATGATGTAGCACCCATGCTCTGACCTCTCATTGAGTTCATAGCTTGCCGGTCCGAGAAGCCTCCATTCATCATCGACGGTGTCATCGGAGCAGGCATGCCCAACCCAGGCGGTACGCTGAGGCCCGGAGGAGGCCCATGCGCCGTAGGGAAACCGCCAGGCGACATAGGACCTATGGCACCCGATGAGGGCATTGAGCCTTGTGGACTAAGGGGTGTAGCAGGGTGCCCACTCCCCTGCTGCCCAGCACGAACACCCAGCGGATTCTTAGAGAAGCTCAAGCGAATGCCACCCTTGACACTGTTGTGAAGTTGAACCCCATAAAGCTCGTTCAGTGCCTTGGTTGCAAAGGATACATCCTCGAACTCGACAAAGCACATGGGGCCGTTCTGCTTGGTACGGAAGCAAAGTCTCTTATAACCGCGTTGCTTGGAGAACATTGCTTTGAGTTCGTCCTCGGACGTGTCGATCGGTAAATTGCCGACATAGAGAGTGTTGCAGGGTGGATTCTGGTCGGCAGGATTGACGGGTGGATAGTTGTGTCTGGGATATTGGTGATTGGTTTGATACGCCATATTGGGACCCATGCCTCCCATATTTGGTGACATGGCTGATGTTGGTGTGCGCAGATTTAGGTTGGATCGAGGTGATGTATAGCCTGTGGGTGATGGCGAGGCCATATTGGTGTTCAAGGAAAGATTCGAAAACCTTGAGACTGGAATTTGAGCATTGGTGGAGCGTCGGGACAATGGAGGCATGGGATTTGCGTGATCGTTGTTCATGTAAGCTACAGGGTCTTTGAGCAGCTCCCCCGTATCGTCATCATTGCTGTCTTGACTGATGACTGACTTCCCACTGATGCGTGAGTGTTCGGAGACACCATTACCAAGTGGGGATTGGGGGGAGAAAATGGTCTGGAGATGGGAGCTCCCGTCGGCAGAAGGCATTTCTCGCCCGGGTGATGCATCTGCACTTGATGGTATGGGTTCCATGTGGTGAAACGTGTCACCGAATCTTGAAGAGTGCCGAAGAAGCTGCGGATTTGCCGGAGGGGAAACAGAGTGTGCTGTATTTCGATGTCCCGGATTATCCACCGTATTTCGCCGGCTGAGAGAGTTTCCTGATAATGTACTGACAATTTCCACGATCATGACCTGGCCAGCTGTGACCGATTTGCCGTTCAACATTGTTCGCGCCTCGGTGGCAGCAGCGGCAGTCCGAAAACGTGCAATTGCGGTGGTGAAGCCTCGGTCCTCATCGAATTCGTTGGGAATGAAGTCTACCTCCTTAAGGTCTTTCGCGAAAAGCAGCATGCTTCGCAATTCTTCTCGGCTGATGTTGCGAGGTAGCTTGCGCATGCGAATGGCATTGCCACCATCGGCAGCAGGCACCCTCGCCTCATGTAAGGCTGGCTGTCCGATTGGCGAAAGGGGATATTGATAGTGATTCGACATGTTGAAATGCTCCTGGACAATAGCGGGTTGGAAAGCGACAGCACTCATCGCATGACTCAGCAGGCCTCAGGCTGATCAAGTGGAAACGACGTCTGATACTGAACGGAAAGGCAGTCGTTGAGGAATTGACTACTCTTTCAGAATGTATCAGACCCAGCGTCCAGGAGTGAGGTTGAAGTCAGGCAGTGGCCAGGTAAACGGAGTACTAACTGGTATCACCTATCGGTAGACCGAGAACACAAGCAAGTAACCACAGATATGACTGTGCTAACTGGGACTGTGGTCAGCAAGCATTGAGCCGAGAGCTTGCAGAGTGGAAAACCATACTGGACAGACACTGCAGCCTTGGCCCCAAGTGGGTTTGGTACTTTTATGCTGATGCAAGAGGAGGATGTAGTAAAACAGCAGGCATGAATTCACGAACGAATGATACGTGCAATCCTCCAGATATCTTGCATCAATAGGCGATCACGACTGGTACTCCTGTAGAGAACAGCTTGCCGACCTCAAGGCGAGTAAGAGAAGGACGAAACTGTACAATCGGGCGAGGGGCGGAGAGGTGATCTTAGGGTGGGTTGTTTTTCGGGGGACGCGGAGGATTTTTTGGCGGCGTCCAAGTACTCCTGGTATTCCAGTCGATAGATGCGGATATGAAGCGCTAGTTTGGGGGGACGATTGGCGCAGTCAGCCACCAATCCAGGTCCAGTCGCATTATTTAGTTCAGCTGCAAAAAGATGGACACGGGCATCGTGGGGGGCCAAGGGACATGGGTCGATGGAGGGGTTCCGCCGTTGCAGGTTTTACTACGTTAAGGTAGTTGGTTATATGAGCACTGTTCCTGGATTAAGTGGAAGTCAGCACGGTAGGATCAAGTTCCGGTCGACCCATCATGCTGCCTGTGCTTTCACAGACAGATTGTGACCAAGACAATGCCTAGAAACACCGAACAGAGCCCTTTGTCCATGAGTAATACCCATAGCAATGCGGCTTAGACCCCGCCTCTGTCTCATCAGCACGGACTCTAGTTATGATGGGAAGGACGAGCCTCGCGTTTCGAAACAGCAAGGATCATGCGTCAAGCAACTTCCCAGGAACGGCTGATGGGCGATAGCCTTGCCTAGTGCTTGGATGTACAGGGGCGACAGGCACCGCATGTCGAGTCTCCCATGCACCACTCCCGGCAAGTCAACCAGGCTCCCCGCCTCTTCGCCAAGTGCCTTATCCTCAGGGCTGCAGGTGAACGAGCCGACGTTCTCGCACCACTACTACCGCGGGAAGGCAGGCTCAGTTTTGCGACTGTCGGTCAGAAGTCAAACCAAGGAAACACTGAATCGCAGTAGATGGATCCGGCAGGATTTGACGTGTATCGGTAATTAGTGATTATCAGGTAACTTGAACGTTGCTCCAGGCTGCAGCGTGAATGCAGGGGTGAGTAAAGTGCACCACCTGCTGCCCTTTTAGGCATGCCCGTTACCCAAAAGCTGAAATGGTTTTAGCCGATGTGGTTCAAAAAACGAAATGTCGGTCGGATGTTTTCCTAGACGTTCTCTAAGGTTCACCCAAGCGCTGCCTTGGTACTTGAACCTGTCAATTCTGGGGCCTCCACGCCATTTGTGCGCCCAACCCAGAATTGAGGGGAATGACTAGCGACCTATCCCAAAGCTAAAGAGCTGGATTAGTCAAGATCAGAGTTCTGACAGGCCTGATCATCACTGTAAGCTAACATAATGAGGATTTTCAAGTTCCTATCACCCATTTCAATTGGAAAGCTTCGATCTGTTAAGTGAACGACCTTTCAAAGAATGCGGGTGCCTGCTCCGTCTTTGTTCGCTTGTAGTATCATACATCTTGTTCCGGTGAACATGACTCTTACATCAAAAGTCCTCCGTTCCTTTCAAAGCTGACACATCCTGGCAAGAGCTGCGACCAAATCAGGTACATCGGGCAGGTTTCACAACTGGTCGGATACATGCTTTGTCTCCTGGTCATGCTTCTTCATCAAATCCATCGTGTTGCATGACGTCTTCGGTGTCAGGACGAACGCTTCCTCCTAGAAAAGGATGGGATATTGTTGGCCTCAAGAGAACACAGCCTTTTGTAAGACGCTGGCTGAGCCAACGCGCCTTGTCAAGAACGATTCCAAGCAAACCCATTGAATATCCATTGTTCTCGTTATATCTTTAGCGGCAGGGCACACAACCAACTCATACAAGTTTTACTACATGATTGTTCTCCGTGGTTGGCAAATTTTACACTCCGTTGTGTATACTACCGTTCCGAATGCATCATAGATTTGAGCTTTCTAATACTGGCGAGCTTGATCATGGCAGGAAGAAACCACTATATGAGGTTAGCTACACACCTTGCAGCTCTGTGCCGATGTTCGTGCTATCTGTTTGTAAGCAGACAAGTGAAATGAATTTTATGCAACCCAAGCGACAACGGGACGTAGGATGGAGGCTGACGCCTAGAAATGCCCTGCCTGAATCATTAATCACGAGCTCTGGCCCCACCGTGGGGCGTATTTAGAGTTCAGAGATAGTCCGACCAGGGAAACTTTTGATTTTTTAATGTTTCCTGCAGCTGACCGTTTGTAAAACGAATGACCTTGCTACAGCGACGTCGTACTAAATGTTGTTTGAAGAGCTTCGAAAGCGCTAGCTAGGTCGGGTATTACCGCATTCGGCAGTGGGCGCACAGAGTATCACCAGTAAAAGACTACCCCTGGTGTCTTGCGGTGTCTTGCTCGAGGCTTCTGGCTTTTGAGACCAGAGGTCCTGAGCTAAGGCTCAGATGTCGTGACTCCCCTAATGGGACGGGCGTATTTGAGCCAATATTAGTCGAATCTTCTTACCTATCCCAAGAGGACGCCGCTCCTGATAAAGTCCCGGTTAGACGGTCTTATGTCTGTGGAGATTTCAGGTTTGTTCGTATGTACCGGATCTGATCAGCGTACTTATGTGCACGGCGAGACAGCACGAGTTTTTGAACCTTTCAAGCACGAAACAAGCGTCGTACATACACAGGCTACGTCCTTTGCGTAACTCGAAAACTGATGCTGGCTGCAAGCCGCAATAGACTCGCGCTATGCTCCGTAGCCTTTTGACCTCCCCCTAAAAGGCTGAGGCCTTACACCCAGTCAAAATCTCAATACTTCTAGGCAGCAGGGGAGCACGCTCGGGATGTGGATAATAAAAGTTGTGGCTCCAAGCGACCTGCACTTATTTCCTTCGATTGTCCATGCGCCTTACTCGAGTGAAGGGCTGTGCTGTCAGCGCTATGCTTCGTGACACAAGCCTACGTCACGTATCGTGATAAGCACGAGCGTTTAAAGTTACCTCTTCCCTCCTGTCGTGATGAAAGGGTTGTTGCTAGACAAGGACCTCGAAAGTTCGGCAATAATACATTGTTCGCGGTTGGGCAATTTCCGTATGCTATCGACGAACCATTCCATACTTACTGTCGTTCTCGTATGCGCCTGTGGTACTGCTCAAGCAACTGACATCTTCTGCTTGAATTGAATTCTTACCGTTAGCACGAACCCGGTCTTTCCTTCCTGACAGAACAAGCAGAATAACCTCTGCTTGGTCGATTACTACGCTATACCGGTAGTGTTATACGCCCACGATTATGCGGATAGTCGCTGATTCCGTAACAACGTCTGCGGTCTGCGCTGGTACAGAGGAATCTCACCAGGACTATTTGACAATTAGAAATGCCCCCCGCATAATGTGGACATAGATCAATACAGGCTGACACATCACTAAACGTTTTCTGAGGTCTCTTTGCTTTTTAGACCTTCTGCGCAGACAAAAAACAGTTCTCATGCTAAGGTGCAGCGAAGTCATCATCTGATAGTAGATATATTGTTAATGACATCAGATCACTGACATGGCATTCGGATCCGGCCGGCTCCTCAGTGGTGATATGTTGTCCAGCCTAAGGTTGTCAATTTCGGGTATCCGCCAAGTCCCAATCGCCCTCCACGTGGACTCGGCTTTTTCAGCGACCCCTTCATACGGCTGTCACGTGCATGTTTGATGCTCCTCCTCGTGAATTCAGTCCCAGATCGCATGTTGACTTCATCCCGCAGAGGCGAAAAGCGAATAAGAAAGAAGAGTGGTGCCTGATGGGTCCCTTCTTCAGTCTTCCTTTGAATCTCATCGATTATGGCTGGCAATATTGCAGTCCAAGTGCCCACCGCGGAGGCCCCAAGAAATCCAATGTTCTGCAAGTTCAGGCGAGCGTACTTTGACTTAAAGAGATACACGCTATAGCGGTTATCTGCTTGTGACCCCACCTTTCCATGGGAAGAGGCGATTATCGTGGACACGAAACCAAGAAACAAGCCTAAAACAGACAATTGAGGCGCTAGTTGGGATTTATGTATGTTCGTAGGCGTCGCAAGGGCATATACGACTTTACCAACTATTGAGCGAACGCAACTCAATCCGGATGGTGCAATGGGACCAGTGACGGTCATTGATGGATTTCCCTAGACTAACAGTCGAAGCAAATTGCATAAGCTGGTGTGCAACACGAGGGAGCAGAGCGGCTACAGAATCAGGATCGAACCCAAGATTCGAAACGAGACCCCAGAGTAAGGCAGAGCATTGCATTTTCATGGCATGACTCAAAGGGGCAGTCCTTGGTATGATGGTATTGGGATAATAATGTCCTATCCCACCGGGGCAGCGCCCTGTCATGCTCACTGATTGGCCTATCATAGGAAAAGGTATGGTTCCATCATAAAATATCGACGGGTATAGGCTATACTCTGTAACCAACTGGTGGACCAAAGGGGCTGCGGCCACAGCTGGCCAGCTCTTTTTCTGATAAAACACCTGAGATTCTTACTACATGACCATTACTAGGATACATACACATAACTGAATCTCTTTCAAGAATTGTTTGTAGATTTCTCGTTGACTTCTTGTGACTCCAAGACATGAAAGGCTAAGATTCTGACCTAGGGTGGGAAGGAACGCACTTTTCGGCGGCTCGAGTAGTACAACATACTTTACGGAGTACATTTCAGTAGATCTACGCCTGCAGGCATTAAAAGCAGCGTCATAGGACTCGGCGTAAATTCAATTCATAAATTGGTGCAGAGTCGACCCAGAATCCAGGTTTACTTAGAGATACACCTCCGCTGTGGAATGACAAGCAACCTGGCATCGTGGGCTTTGCCCCAGCTACAGCGCTTGCTTCCTATCGACAAGCAATCCCTCGAGGAGGTCATTACCTATTCTGCTTCCCTGTCAAAGGAAGCTGGCGCAGAGCATCTCAAGAATCTCCTAGGTGACTCGGCCCAAGCTTTAGAATTCATATCCTCTTTCAACTCCCGCCGACCGAGTACGAACTATACGGACTCTTCTGAGCATGGCGAATCAGCTGCACCTCCGCATTCTCAGACGTCCTACGAGAATGGTCCAAGCCCTAAAAAGAGAGGGAATAAGAAGCCCAAGGTGCCACTTCACAATGCAGGTCCCCTTCGACGCCCAGAGAATTACGGCGATGTTGG
>QQTW01001227.1_pt1 | contig 17647 bp, 12 predicted proteins | sample 1904831 | NCBI WGS metagenome assembly QQTW01 (sample SAMN09435610, study PRJNA476489) | Subsurface metagenome, whole genome shotgun sequencing project. | reverse complement strand
AGGGTCCCTCCGAACGTGCAATTCGAGGTGGACGATGTCGAGAACGAATGGACGTACTCGACGCCGTTCGACTACATCCACTGCAGGTATGTACCCCCTCCAGTCTGTCAGCGGAGAATACGACCATTTCGTCTCGTTGGCTCCAAGTTTCTGACCATATCAACCAAGATACATGGTGGGATCAATCAGCGACTGGGACGCTCTGACCCAAAAATGCTTCGAGTACCGCCTCCCCCATTCTCCCCCATTCTTCCAGACCATGTTCTGACTCACCCTCCCCAGCTTCCTCAAACCGGGCGGCTGGGTCGAGTTCCAGGACTACGAGATGATGTACTTCTCCGAGGACAACACGCTCGAAGGCACCGACCTGCACAACTGGGTCGTCACCTGCTGCGACGCGGCCGACAACATCGGCCGCACCATCAGCCCGGCCCGGGGCATGGTCGAGCGCGTCAAGCGCGCCGGCTTCGTCGACGTCCACCACCAGGTCTTCAAGCTGCCCATCGGCCCGTGGCCCAAGGACAAGAAGCTCGTAAGTCTCTGTTTCTCGCCTCCGGCCCCTGGCTTTTTTACTTGCACCCGCTGACGCCGTGGTGTGTCCGTTTGCGGTTCTTATAGAAACACATCGGTGCCTGGAACCTTTTGAACATCCTGGAAGGTCTCGAGGGCTTCACGATGGCGCTCTTCACGCGCACGCTCGGCTGGTCGGCGGAGGAGACGCAGGTCCTGCTGGCAAAGTGCAGGCAGAACCTCCGAGATCCGAACATCCATGGACAGCAGGACTTGTGAGTGGTCTTCGTAGACATTGATTTCGTGATTGCAGAGCTGACGTCGTCCGACTCCAGCCATGTTGTCTACGCGCGCAAGCCTGAGACGGCTTGAGATTGCTTGGTGACGCGGAATGCTTCCGGTTGGTTATAGTCGGTTTTGGAGCGGGTTGTAAACTTGTGGACTATGATGTATGTAAACGAGGATATGAGAGTCGCTTTGAACGCATGGGAGAGGCTGTCACCTCAATTGAGCGTTGTGGTACGATCATTGTAGTCAAAGCGCAGTTATCTGTCCCCAAATAGCTAATTTTGACTTTCATAATAATTTCATGCACAAGAAAATAGTCGGGAGAATTGTCTTAAGGATTATCTTGATTAGCTGATAGGATATCTGATGGTTGAAAGCATAAAGCTCCTTCTATCTACCAATCCAAGGGCTCACATTACATCCTCTAGATTCGCTGCGCAAAACCCCCAACATTATGGCGCCTTCCAATCAACATCGACCTCTATACAAACGTCGGCTCCCCATACCCATTCCCCGGGCCGCGCAACGTATCGACAGTAAGCGTGTCCCCGTAATCAAACCCGCTGAGGAACTGGCCCTCAAGGACCGGCAGCGGCATCTCGTTCCACATGCGCTGGATCCTCTTGGCACTCGCCAGGAAGCGCTGCTTGACGGCCGGATAGGTCGGATCGACGAGCTTTCCATCGCGCTTCCTAAACTTCCCATCGACAAGCACGGTCTCAATGTCGCCGACGTTGGCGTGCAGGATGACGGCGGCGACGGGGTCCGTCCAGCCGAGCATGTTGGGCGAGTCGCCCGACCAGACGAGCAGGTCCGCCTTTGCGCCGACGGCAAGCACGCCGAGGTCGGAGCGCCGCAGCGCGAGGCCGCCGTGGCGGGTCGCCATGAGGAACGCCTGATTGACCGACATCGGGTTGTTGCGCGGCACGAGCCAGTTGTCGAGCACCTGGTCGTAGAAGAGGAAGCGGACGTGCTGCAGCCACATGCGGGCCTGGGTGAGCAGGTCGGTGGAGAAGGTCGAGTGGGTGTCGATGCCGAGGGCGGCCTGGTCCTGGATGAGCTGGCCGTAGGGTTGGCCGTGGCCGTAGTGCTTTTCCGACTCGATCACGATCGAGATGTAGTGGTTCGTCTGGCGCAGGATCTGCGCGTCGGTGCCGGTGATGTAGCTGGCGTGCGCGAAGACGACGGGGATGGTGCCTTCGAGCACGCCGAGGGATTGCAGGATTTGCGGGCTGTTTGCGACTTTGGTGGAGGGTTAGCGGAGTTGGACAGGTTGCGGTTGGTGAGACTCACATCCCCAAGGGCCGAATAGGAAATGGGTCGAGATGACGGAGGCGTTGTAGTCCCTGTTCCATGTCAGTTGGATATCCAGATATCAAGCCATCCCAAGCCGAACGAACGAACCTTGTAAGAGCGATTACATCGCGTGTCGTCTCGATATCCGGAGAGTTGAATGTGTCGTAACCCACCCCGAGCGACGTCGTGTTGCTCTTGAACCTCGGATCGGTTGCAATTGCTTGGTAGTTCGCAATCTGATCCTGTAAGGAGAATCCATTCGAGATGTTATGGATGGCATAGCACCAGAAGACCCGCGCTCCGCTGTCGATCGAAGCCTGCAGTCCCGCCTCGGACGTCTCGACGGAGAAGGTGTGGTGGGCGTGGTCCAGAGTTGTAGTCACGCCTGCATTGAGCGCCTCATAGAGACCAGCGAGCTGACCGATGTATATGTCCTCAGGCCCAAAGTTCTGGTGGACAGCCGGCACATACTCTCCGTAGCGAGCAAAGTACTGAGCCAGAGTGACGTTGGACGCGAGCGTCTTGTACGCCGTCTGCCAGCCGTGGCGGTGGGTGTCGACGAAGCCGGTCGTGATGATCTTGCCCGTGATGTCGACGACCTCGGTGTCCTCCGGCACGGTTTCGTTGGCATGAGCGGAGGAGATGGCGGCGATTCTGTCGTCAACCACGAGCACCGAGCCGGGGCTGATGACCTCGAGGGACTCGGTCGCCTCGTCGAACGCAATCACCGTTCCTCCGCTGAAGAGGATCGATGATGCGCCGACGACAGCCACGTTGCGCGACAGGCATAGCAGGTGCAGCGCAAGAGCGACGAGGGAAGACGACGAGAATCTGCTTGACCTGAGCATGTTTAGCAGTTGATTCAAGCTCTGCTCCGTATACGCGCAGGAAGGCCGGGTCCCAACGCGTATAAGGGTGGAGCGGCAGGCCTTCCCCTTCTCCAGGGCTCTTACCGGGCGGATCCGAGCGCGCGAGCTAGGAGCAGCTCTGTTCATGCCATCGATCGCAGCTCGCGATGCTTTTGGCAACGGCGCATGAAGTTAGCGAGGCACCTCCCGCGCTCCTAGCGGGGATCCGCGACTCTGAATGTTGGCGAAGGCTGCAAAACTTGCTGGCGAGGCACTGGAGGCTGTCGTCGGGAAGCTCTCCCCGCAGCAAAGTGTCAATTGGCGCCCCACCGATTGGCTGGTCCCGGTGGCATGGCGCTCGGGTCTCGCCAAAAGCATTCACGTTTTTGATATCCTCCGTCAGAGCAGTCCTCTGATGAGTAATAATGGAGAAATACGTACATTATCGATGCAACTTGACGCGCGGGCCGTTGTCTTGGCTTTAGAAATGCTCCTCTGCCCCCGGCCCCGGCCCCTGGCCTCGTTCAACAGTTAGCTTTTCAGGCGCTGGCAGGGATTCCATTCTTCTTTCAGGTGTGTACTCCGTACTCTTATGGATCGCAAGAACCTGGTAGAAGAAGAGGATGCGTTCTCACATTGCCTCAGATACATGTCCATAGACAGCTCGACAATGTTGCATGCTCCTTCTGGATGGACTGAGCATTACACTACACAAGGGAAAAGCCACTGTTGCTCGAACATAAATCAGGATCGCTATCCTCACTCGTCTTCTGCTATTCCATCTTCGACCATCTCTTCATCTGGTAAATCTTCGGCAATCTCGTCGACACTGGCACCATAGCCTGATGGGAACACCTTTTCCCACAAGTACTTGTGGTGAGAGTACAGGGGATTGCCAAAGAAGTGCGACCTTGCCCTTCATCTCATACGCAATTGTGTTTCGGTCACGGAATCCTTCCTGATAATTATATTGGCAGTTTTCATCAAAGAACTTAGTACCTGACGAGGAAATCGTAGACTATACCGTTGCATATCGGGCTATGATTGTCTCGAAGACGTCGCCGCCGAGTGAGTTTGTTTTCACAAAGTGCTCACGGCCTACGCGATAAACACTCTCGACACATGCACTATCTGAACGGGCCCTGTCATCGTTTGTCAGTGATGCTGCATCGGCGCCTGATTTTGAATCTCGAGAGTCGAGACCATGCTTTGCCCTTCCCAGATGGTTCCTTTCTGACTTTGATGGCTGTGTGAGAGGCCTTTGTTACGTGCCGAGGCGACGACGTCTGTACGTGAATAGTGGAAGGAAGCTTGATTAGTTAGGTGAAATGACACTCTTTCCAAGCTTTAGTAGTACAAAGAACGGAACCGTTCCGTTCTCGGAACAGGATTCAATCCTTGACACCCTTTGCCAGATCTATGGCTGCGTCTGCTTGACAAGATCTGATCGTCTACCTCCGGGAATTGCCCTTGACTTTGTCCGTTTGTCTCGATTGTCTCGTCAAGCTTTGTGATAGCTTCCTGTGATTTTCAGGTTATAGCGTTAGTGGCAGGTGGTGCAGGCCCTACATAGAAGCGAAGACTCACATGGGTGCATTTTCCATCGTTTCCACGAGTCTTCCTCTTGTAGGTGGCTCGATCGCTAGCTTTTGCTGGCTAGGCGGTGGGGTGTCTGTCTTGTCATGATTTCCCACCTTTCCCCCAGTTTTCCAATCGAGGAACTTCCTCCAGACTTCTTTTGGCAAGTTTTGCTGGTCAGTAAGGGTGACACTGTCGAAATCATAGGAGTGGAATGTCCTGTCGTCTAGGTCACTCTCGTATGACGATGCTGAGATTGCGTAGTCGTAAATTGACTGAACCTTGTCCGCTCTCTTTCTGGTGGAGCGCACGGAGGCAGTGGCCCAGTAGGTTCAGTGGCTTGCCAGGCCGTCGCTCCCGAGCAGGATATAATTGTCACCGACTGTACCGTAGTACGCTTTGCCATCTGGCCCTTGAATCTGATAGCCTGGCCCCATCGGCTTGCTAGGGTATACACTCCCTCGGAAATGTCACATTCAACATGCCACATGGACATATCCGAGGGGATTTCATCGATAAACGATCATTGTGCTATTCTTTCGTAACATATAGCCCTCGGTCGTATCAAGGCTGTCTGAGGTGGTAATTACCCGACCCGCTTCCTGAATGCTGGAAATATGTTGTTGAGAGAATGACGCTGGCAGACCCTTTTCTTGGTGGTTTTGGGTTTGGGGAATGACAGAAAGGAGGAGAAGAACTCAAAGACGTGGTGCAAATGATTACTTTCGAATATAAGTCTGGGTGGTCTGGGCGGCCGGCCGGGTTACCGCGAGTGCTGTGCGAGTGCAGGGTAATCGAGAATTTTGGAGTTAGTCCAAGGACTGATGTCGGAGCGTGGGCCTCACCTCTGGTATCCATGGTACACTCGCAAAGGATCACGAAGTCTCGTCTAGACTTTCGTGTCGTAAGCTCGAAGTCTCATGCTCTTCAGCCTAGCATAATGACACCATCTTTGACCCTGATTGAGTCATGGCACTTGAATGTTTGGTGAAACGGAGCGGAAGTGGAACTATTAGACTTAACTTAGCCATAAATCGTCCATCCAGCGACTATTCCTACGCTATGTATTTGATGGACTTGAGGTCCACAGAATACACTTTGTATCAGTAAGCGCTAAGAGCTTGTGGTGGCGACTGGACAACTGTAATTTTTCTTGTTTTTCTTCTCAATTCAACAACTGACCCAGCCGATTGCTGTGCTATGTAGACGGTACTTTATCTGTTGGTGCTGTGTGCAGGTGTCTAATGATGCTTGTAGAAATGAAGCGCTCGAGATACACTAGTAAAGCATAGGAAGCTGAAGAGGATGCTTTGCGTGAATAAAGGCTGAGCTGACTTGTTAGAAATCTCTGCTAACTTAGCCGAACGTGATATGTATGCTCTGCTTAATGCTTCATGTCGATGTTACTCATACCCTCTCAAACTCCACGTACCGTTCGCACCCGGCATGAGTACTAGCACATCTTACCTCAAACTCTTCCCTCGAGGTCTCTTCTGTGACCCTCAACGGCCAAGGCTCGACAATAGAATGCTTTTCCTTGATCTTCAATCCATACTTCTCTGCCAGCTTGTGCATCCGGACATCCTTCAAGAAGATGCCAAACGTCTTTTCGAAATCACCGAACATCGTGTAGCATGAAGAGATTCGGATCATTTCCGGGCTCTTCATTGCGCTCGTGCCACCGACCCTCATGGTCATGAGCGTCATTGGCGTTATGGGTATGAATTTTTGCATTAGTGGTCGAGACTCTCTGAAGCGCTGCTCGCTTTTTGGGTCGTTAATATGATATACCTCGGCGACGGCGTTTAGGAAGAGCATTAGCAGTGCTGCTTTTGGGTTGATGGTCTTGGATTTTAGGAGCGGGCCGAGTGTGGAAAGGATTCTTTCGGGTCCGACGTATCCACGATCGCAAATGTTTGAGACCTACATTAGTATCAGCTGTCATCGTGGACTTGCTCATAAGGTCAAAAGCCTATACCTACCTCAATGCGGTCGAACTGAGATTCTTGCGTATCAAGATAACCCGGAACCATTCGAGCATCAACATTGAAGAGCTGGAAATGGATATCGATAGTCTTGATACGCTTACAGAAACGCGAGAGCATATCTCTTAAGAAGAAAAAAAGACTGCCAATGACATCGTTAGTAGCTTTTGGTGCGAATTTCGTATATTCGTAATAGTCCCAGCCTTCAAATGGACCGGCGTCATCTTTCATGGGCCAGACTCGACCCTTATGGAAAAATGTGCTTATGAAGTCAGCCGAGCCACGAACAAACGATGAGGAGTGCTACTCACGGATTGGGTGTATCAAACGTCCCTCTTGATGCGCCATGCGGCAAAAGAATGCCGTCTTCGCGAAAAGTCACCGTTGCTACTCGAATCGCCGGGGGCTGATTACATAACGCGCGATGCAGATAATCGACCCTCTCCGGAGCTAACATGACGCGACGCCGAATTGCCTGCGCATCCTCCTGCGTCAGCCCCGGTGGGACATTGAAATAGTCCTTCAGCTCGTCCCACTGGTGCTTCTTTAGCACTAAACGCAGGGATCCCCTCCCGAAATAGAAGGTCTTTGCTTGGAGGGAAGTCGATGGCTTGTCCTTGATTTTCTCACAAACCTCAGCGAAGCGTCCCAGTACCATGTGGCGAAGAGTGTCTATCATAGCATGTGGTAGTAATGCCGAGTACCAGATGTGTATCATTATCGGGACTGCTTCATCGGGTTCAAGGCTTAGTGCGACGAATAGTAGGATAGCGTTGCGCGCGACGACCATGAAATTAATATCGTTGATGACAAGCGTGCATCGGCCATCGTATCCATATGAAAGACCGTCCACGATAGACTTGACGGCATTTCGAATATCTCCTGATGCAGCGAAGAGTAGGTTCATATCGCGATGATTACCGGAGACGCCCTCGTTCTTTCCCATGTTTAGCATGTCCACGGCCGGCATGTTTCCCCACAGATATTGCTTCACACCGAAATCCGATGAGAGTTCTTTGTCAGAGACCCAGCTGGGAGTACGGTCTTGCTTGATCCAGCCTGGAACATACTCGCTCTTCATCAGATCGGACTTGCAGATCTTCTTGTGGTGACACCAGTTCTTGATCTGGCATTCCTTGGAGCAATACTGTAAAACTTTAGGTCCGATGTCCCGAAACTAGCCGGAGCGGAGGGTCTTCCGAAATAGTAGGAAGCAATACACCTACCTGAACCAATCTGCAAGAACCACAGACTAAGCCGGCTGTATTCTGGCATGGTGACTCCTTCGTATCAGTCTTTCCTTCAGTGTTGGCGCAGAGGGGGGGATTCAGGTAGGCGCTCATGTCACGCTGGGCCGACAGCACAGGGTCCATGTTGTTGAACTGCTATTATCAGATGACTGATAATATGCAAAGCCAACTGAGCCCTTTCCAATATTAATATGGGGAGCTGGAAGGCTATTTGATATGCAATCTAGGGATTGTTTGCCTGCGATTTTGTCTAATAATTCTCCAGGCAGCTCATCAAGCACCAAACTCCATTCAGCCTAGCAGCAAGCATCTAACCGGATACATGCTCAACGAAAGTTCCAACGTTGCAGATGCTCGGGAACCATTATTCGGAGTCTCCGCAATGATTGGGCGAGACACTGCATCATATTCTATGCTTTACGGCGTAAGCGGGTATATTGCAGCTTGCTCCGTTTGCAGGCCTCATGTCAGACCAATCTCCGGAAAGCTAAATCCCGTAAACTCGTATAGCAGCAACAGTGAAGCACGACAAATATAGGATAATCAGTACAATCCTTTGAATCCGCTGACTGCGCCCAAGAGCAAAGTTGCATGTATGTGAAGATGGTCCGGGAGGCCCGCCCTCCCACCAAACGCACAGCTGTTTCCCTCTTACGTTTGATTGTCTATGAACACGCTTCATATCTGCTTGCTTGCTTATTCTTCTCGTTCTTGATGTCCCAGGCAATCAGCGAGTGCAAGTGAGTGGTGAACTTGACATTTTACCCCTAGAGCCAGCAGTAGCCGCGTCTCACCTGCGCCCATGTCTTGCGCAGTGATTGGCGGGGTGAACGGCGAATCCGGCACGCCCCAGCCCGGGCTACGCCTTGCGCAGGAACCCGCCCCGCTGGATAGAGTGAAACGAGGGTCGTGTTCACCGTGAAGGATCGCTGCGTCTGCCCATCTCTGTATGTATATAGCATAGCCCCAGCTTGTTCGCACGAAACAATGTTTCTGCAGTTCTTTCAGCTTCTTCCTTCTCTCCTACTTCTCTGACTGAGTTTGCTTTCTCTTTCTCCTTCTCTCCTCTGTCATCTCATTACCTGCAGCTGTATTCCTCTTTTCCATTCTCCTATAGACATCGTTCACCACCATCATGTCGAGCTTCAACTTCAAGAACACTCTCTTCGCTGTGGCACTAGCCGCTCAGACGGTCCTTTCTGGTCCTCTCTTCCCAAGGCAGACGAACGATAGTCAGGTCGAGACCATCGTCGGCGTTGATCTGCAACTGCCGGCTACCGCCTTCGGTGCTTCCATCGAAGGCGCGGCTGTGAACTCCAAGGGCGACATATTCGCAGCAGACTATAGAGGCGGCGGACAGGTTGCGTCCTCCGCATACGGCTTCATCAGCCAGGTCGACGGCGGCACTGCCAACATTCTGGACGATGCGGTCAACCCGTATTTCGTGGCGTCGCCGGAAGGTGTCAGCAAGCCGCCGCTACTCGCCGGAGCCCGATTTCGCAAGGGAGACGAGCTGCTGCTGACAGGTTAGTGAACTCCTCATCTGCAACATCGAGAAGTGGGTTTAAGCTGGCGGAGAACGCAAGCTAACGGCAGCACTCGGGCATAGACGCGACGAACAAACGCGTCCTCTCAGTGCGGAAGCAAGAAAACGGCGAAGACAAGGTGTCAACCTACTGCACGGATCCCGGCATGCTCCAGCCCAACGATCTCGCACTGGCCACCACTTGCCATCGCACAATCTTCCTCTCCGGCCAGAACTACACCGATGACACCACCGCCGGCGTGTCCGGCGACTTGTGGACATGCAAGGGCAAGAGGGCCTACCAATTCCCTCCCGAATTGCTCAAGGAGGCCGACATCCACCGCACCAACGGCATCGAGACTTCTCCAGACGGCAAGGCCCTCTACCTATCCTCAGCCAAGAACGTCGGCGGCGCCGTCGTCGCCAACCAGATCTTCAAGTTCCGACTGCAAGCCGGCCGCAAGCTCGTCGAGGAGGCGCCCACGCTCTTCTACGACTTCACCGGCGACGGCGCCGCCACGGACGTCGACGGCATGCGCACGGATACCGACGGCAACCTGTTCGTCACCCGCAACGGCGAGGGCAAGATCTTCAAGATCTCGCCCGCCGGCCAGCTGCTGCTCGTCATCGAGCTGCCCGGCATGGGTGGCCCCAGCAACCTCGAGTTTGGCGGCCCTGACGGCAAGACGCTCTTCGCGATTGGGAGGTGTGCGGAGGACAACACGGTCGGTTGCGCCGCGTCGGTGCAGACTGAGTCGACGGGCAAGGCCTTTGCGCGCCTGCAGTGATTGATGTGCGCCTGCAGCTGGTTTGCAGTGTGCGTAATGCGGGTGAGATTTCTCTTCGATTTGTGAACATAGGGTATTTTTTCAGGTGCATAGGAGCGCTAGTCGAAGGCATTTCGGCCTCATCATCTGGGTTGTTGGGGTAAGGTTGCAAATGCTTTTGCTACGAATGCCACAGCTGGCAGCTGAACGTGCACAATACTGTGGTTAGTACTGGGCACTGCATGGCAAAGAAGTTAAATTCACCACATGCTCTTACGGCCTCAAGAGTCAAGAAATCAAGATGCGATGGAATCTTTCCTTCTGGCATCGATTGCATCATTTGCCCTCCTTTTGCGTATTCTCCTGAACCAAATGTGCTCTCCTCGAATGGACTAAGACATGATCCATCAAGAAGAACAGCGAGCCCTCCTATTCTCCATGCTCAAGCCCACGGTATCTTATCATCCAAGGTTGATCGCAAGGCGAGATCTTACCGTCCCGCACGAATGCCTTTTGACATCATATGCTTGCGGATAAGCGCCCTGAAAAAGCACTCTACCACCCCGAGGCCCGTTTTTCAGCTGGTTACCCTCCAACTACGAAGCTTAGAAGCCCAGAGTCCAGACTATCCGGCCGCATCCCACCTTACTGAGGTATGCCAATGAAATATGCCTGTGGTGGTGATGCATGCATAATTACATATCACCGCATGGTTCGGATGAACGCCAAATTGCCGCAAATACTGCTCTCGCTACCCGCCTCCCCGCCGCTTACAATTAACTCCGCAATCCTCCGCAACACCGCATCATAGCGTGAAGGTCAAAAAAAAAACGAATTGATCGATCTGCTGGTGGGGTGCGGGGGCGCAACGAAGGATTCTGGAAACAATAACCAGATCGAGTTACTTCCAGATGTCCATCTCGCGCTTATCTCAAGAAAGCTTCGGAGCAGTGGAAGATGGAGGGGTATCTACACCCCTTGTATCCATGGACGGATGCAACGATGGAGAGCACCAGAGGCCAAAGAGGTGATGATGCCGGTGAGGACGGTCGCACATGCACCGCAGTCGGGGCATTTAGCACCAGCACCAGCAGCTTAGCTCGCTCGTCATTCTCGTCCCAGAAGGCGCACAGCGGCTGCACATGCCCCGAGACTCAACTCCTTCTCTCTGTGCCCCTGCTCTTCCTCTCCAGATGTTGAGATAGCGGGGACGCGGGGGGACGCAGATGCCGTCATTGGTATCGGTAGGTTCGAGCCATTGGGACTTCCTACGGTAGTGTTCCTTCCAGCAGATTGTTGGCATCTGCCAGCCTTGAGCTTTCCTCCTATCTTTGCGGCAGTGTTTTTGATCTGCCTGTGGGAGAGCAGCTATAAAGAGCGCCTCTTCCCTCAACCTCGCAAGTCTTGATTCCCTTCAATCCTTCTCACACTTTGTCCTTCGTATCACAGCTCTCCGCTGCCATATGGATTTCGTGGTAGAATTCTTTTGCCTACTTCTCAAAGCCATTCGTTGATCTTCCCCCCCTCTCCCTCTGTCTCTCGCATTGAAAAGCTCTTTCATTCTCCTACGTCGACAAGCTCTCTCAAGTACCAGCAATGGCGTCGTACAGCACCGGAGTGTCTCCTAGCTCGCAGCCCTCTCCCCCTCCTGCACACGTCGACATGAAGCAATCGGACGAGGAAAAGGGGAGCCCTCCCCGAGCGGACTCGCCCAATGCAGGGTCCGCCCCGCCGGCTTACGACCAAACACATCGCAAGCTGAAGCCGAGACACATCCAGCTCATCGGCATTGGCGGGACGATCGGTACCGCGTTGTTCGTCCAGATTGGCCGTGGACTGCTGGCCGGCGGTCCAGGAAGCCTGTTCTTGGCGTTTACAATCTGGTGAGTCTTCTCCGTCCGGCTTCAGTCTGCCTGCCTCCTCAATTGAAGAGAAGTCGGTCGACTGAAGCTGTTGACGTTGTGAGAAAAACTAGAGACTCGATCTAACATGTTTTGCTCCCAGGTGTACATTCATTCTGGCCGTTACCATGAGTACGAGATCTTTTTGCTTTATTATTGCGATGCTTCTTTGTCATATACATGTCAGAAGCTCTCTGTCGATGCCTGGCTCTTCTCCTGAGTTCGAGCATCCTTCGACCTCTTCTTCTCTTCTCTTTTCAAACTGTGTGCCATTCGCCGCGTCCGTTCCGCTTGCCGTGTTCTCGGCATGCCGCCCACGTCATCAACTATGTCCATCTTCAGGAGCTCTTGGTCCCGACGCCATCACGTTCGTTCATTCATTAAGTGCGACGATATCTCGGCGACTTCTTGGCATTGGAGACTAGTATCTTTTCTGGTGGTCCGTGTTCTTAATCATGTTCCAGGCGTGGCGGAGATGGTCACCTACCTACCCATCTCTTCACCCTTCATCCGCTTTGCCGGCCGCTTCGTGGACGACGCTTTCGGTGTTGCTGCGGGTTGGAACTTCTTCGTCTTCGAGGCAGCCCTGGTTCCGTTCGAAATTGTCGCCTGCAATGTCATCATCCAGTACTGGAGCGACGCTGTGCCGGCCGGCGGCATCATCGCCATCGTTATCGTTCTGTACGGGTAAGACTGACCATTCAACTACTCGCTCCCCTAGTCCCAGTCATTATACAGAGCGAGACCTCAACTGACCACTGCACAGCATCATCAACGTCCTGATCGTGAACACGTATGGTGAGGTCGAATACTGGTGCGCGCTGGGGAAGGTGATATTGATCGTCGGACTGATCTTCTACACCTTCATCACGATGGTCGGGGGCAATCCTCTCAAGGACAGATACGGCTTCCGCTTCTGGCAGGACCCGGGCTCCTTCGCCGAGTACATCTACGAGGGCGACCTCGGCCGGTTCCTGGGCTTCCTGCAGTGTCTGATCCAGGCCTCATTCACCATCGCCGGACCAGACTACGTCTCGATGGCCGCCGGCGAGGCCGAGAACCCGCGCGCCGTGATGCCGCGCGCCTTCAACGCCGTCTTCTACCGGCTGACGGCCTTCTTCGTCCTGGGCTCGCTGTGCGTCGGCATCAACGTCCCACACGACGACCCGGAGCTGACGGCGGCGTTTGCCAACGCGCTGCCCGGCGCCGCCGCGTCCCCGTACGTCGTGTCGATGAACCGGCTGCGCATCCAGGTGCTGCCGGACATTGTCAACGCGCTGGTGCTGAGCGCGGCCTTCTCCGCGGGCAACAGCTACGTGTACTGCGCGTCGCGCTCGCTGTTCGGGCTCGCGCTCGAGGGCAAGGCGCCGCGCGTCTTCACCCGCTGCACCCGCAACGGCGTGCCCATCTACTGCGTCGCCTTCGTGCTGGCCATCTCGCTGCTCTCGTTCCTGCAGGTGTCCAACAACGCCGCCGTCGTGCTCCAGTGGTTTGTGAGTCTGGTGACGGCGTCGCAGCTCATCAACTTCGCCGTCATGTGCTTCACGTTCCTCCGGTTCAAGGCCGCGTGCGAGGCGCAGGGGCTCAGTCGCGCCAGTTTGCCGTACCAGGGCTATCTCCAGCCGATGGCGGCGTGGTACGGCCTCGTCGGGACGACTGTGATGGCGTTCGTCGGCGGCTATGCCGTTTTCCTGCCTGGACGTTGGGACGTGCCCACTTTCCTCTTCTCGTACGTCACCTCAATGTCTGTTGAACCGACTCGGCCAGAGCTTGCTGACATTCAATCACAGTTACACCATGATCGGTATCTTCCCAGTTCTCTTCTTCGGCTGGAAGTTCATCAAGAAGACAAAGTGGCGCGCGTCGCGCGACGTGGACCTCTATCAGGATGTCGAAGAGATAGACGAGTACACGAGAAACTTCGTCCCCAAGCCATACAAGTGAGTTTTAGCTCTGGTCTGCTCCACACCGTCGCATTCTCGCTAACCCCGTGGCGTCACAACAGAAACAAATTCGACGAATGGTTCAATCGTCTCTCCAGCTAGGGGTGCGAAGACCAGCTGCGGCAGCCCCAACTAGGCTGCTGTTTGTGTCGGGTTTGTGGATCGGCAAATTTGGATCTCGGTGGATCTCCTTCGCAACATTACGGTTGTGAACCGCTTCAGGCTTTTAACGCACATGTGTCTTCATCAGAATATTCCTCGGAGCGGCGATTTCCAGTCGGACACCCCGCCCCCGCTCTCGCTCTCGCTCCCGCATGTGTCAAGCCCGAATTGTTGCGGAGGCGGTTATCTGGAGCAGCTGAGTGTCCGGAAAGAGCTTACAAAGGACCTGCTTGCTCGTGGCATACTCCACGGTAGGCTACCGCAGATGCCTAGTCGCGAGCTTGTGAAGCGCGGAGACACTTTAGGAGAAGTATCAACTGATCCAGAACTCCATCAACCGCCGCAGGGAAGGCTGGCAGACCGACAGACCTGCGTCTTATGTTGAGGTTCGATCAAAGAACACAGACAAACCGGCATATCTCAACCGATTCAGCGTCGAGGACGGAATCATTTTGATCCTTGAGACCCACAAAGACCAAGATGAAACACCCGAAGACAAGAAGCTGGGTACGGCTGCCAGATCAAGCTATGGTGGTGCATGCTACGTTGTTCCAGTGTGCGGATTGCGCGGCGCTGGGATGAGTGTCTGGAGCTAGCAGCTTGTGGTGATGGCGGCGATGAGGTGGCAGATGAGTGCGATATGCCTTGGAATGAGCGCGATGTATCAATATAGAAGTGGAAACATAGACAAAATAAAGTGACCAGTTTTCCTGACAGCACACAACGTTATTTGTATAGCATATTGGACAATCGCCCAGTTCTTATCTCAATCCCAGGAAATGCGGTAAAATTGTGTACCACGTTTCCTGGATGGTAAACCTTCCACAAAACCTCAGATGCGTATGCAAAGCGAACGTGTATCAATTCTCACGCGAGTACGAGCGCATAATTGAGTGTCGGCTGGCTTCACTTGGAGACCGAGTACGGCGAGTAAATAAGCATTGAAGATGCTTTGAGTGAGACGAGGCAGTATCAGAGCACGCGTAGATTGTATGATTGTATACATTCCGACTATTCACCCACATTGCACCAGACACCAAACCCTCTTGTTTCGCACGCCTCTCAACCACATCACAACGCCTTCCAACTCCTTCCCAGCCCCCACCACTCAATAGTACTCACGCACACACCTGACCTTCGAGACCTGAGAGCTGCTGCTGCTCTTCCTGTAGTAATGCCCGTTGTACTCGATCGACCGGCTGCGGCCGCGCTTCTCGACGGCATAGCAGCGCTTCCTGTAGCGGCGCGAGCGCGAGCGGTACACCTTGCGGTAGCGGCGCCGGCCCCGGTCGCCGTGCGCAATCTCGATCGACTCGACGTCCGGCACCAGCTCCGAGGGGATCTCGACCTCGCCGGGGACGGGCACCGACAGCGCCTGCGTCTGCGTGCCGGTTTTGAGAACGAGGTCAATGTACCCGTTGTCGGCGTCGTCGTCGTCGTGCAGCGCGCTGTTGTACGCCAGCTCCTGCGGCTCGTTGTCCAGCTTGGCTCCGGCGTCGGCGGCGTCGAGGTCGGCGGCCGGGACGTCTGCGGCCGGGAGCGCGTCGGCTTGCTGGTTGACGTTGACTTCGGGGCTCGCGTCGCGGGCTGGGTGGGCGGCTGCGAGCGCGGCGAAGAGGACGGCGAGGACGGCTGAGGTCTTCATCTTGAGAGAGGGATTGAGAATGCGGGTTGATACCGTTGAGGGAGAACAGGTAGGCCCTTTTTAACGAGGGAACAAAGGCTTGAGATGGGCCGGATGCTCAGGACAGGAACTCAAGGGCCCTCTGGATAGATATCGGGGGAGCGAGAGACGAGCCGGGAAGAACGGACTCCGCAAGGAGAAGGGAAGATTGAGGCTCTTTAATAGCCAACTTACCGCGAGCTATTTCTGGAAAGCCCTCCACGGCCATATCAGACCAGACTCTACACAGGCCATCTTCGCCGTCAGGTGGACGTTTACGGGACCGTGTGAAAGCATGGACGAAGAGCAGATTGGCAAATCAGCAGCCAGCAACAGACGGCCGAGCTTACCAGCTTGCAAAGATTCGAGCGTCCGTGAAGAGATTCCCATCCAGGACCTCCCTCTCTCAGATGGCTGCACTGCAACGTACCCCGTGCTTCTCGCCCGGAACCGCAACAGCGAAGACATCTCACTTACCATCAGCGTAAGAGCTTGAGCGTGCGCAGACACATTACAACATGGAGTGCCCCGGCCCGTGCCTGTTTTCAACGCCAGCACGGTGACGGGATCCCCTTTGGCACCGTGAGTCGCTGGTTTCAGGCTAGCCGTGTGCCTGGACCGGCCAGTCAGTTTTTCAAGCGATGAGCTGCCTCGGATGCACGTTGCGATTGCAGTCAGCTCATTGAGAGCTCGCGAAGCTGGCGGGACCGCCGTGTGAGGTCAGTGCCAGTCCATGAAGCCGTGTATTATTATTGGAGTATTCGTGTGTCCAGGTTTGTGCCCGTATGCAGCGGGCGAACTCATAGCTCCAGCTTTGGATTAGCGCGTCTTTCAGGAGCAGAGCGTCCCCAGAGGCGGAAGACGAGAAAAGCAAAGTTCATCGTGATGCTCAGTTAGGCTGCTGGCAATGTACGAGCACAAGCATCCTTCCCGTTCTGTCCATAAGCGCAATGGTGAACCACGTGCAAGGCAGGATATCCTTAATCCTATGTTCGAGGATTGCCCAGGTGAGGCTTCGAAACGTTGCCAATCTTACTCTTGATATAGGTCCACAATAGCATGTCGCGGTAGTCAGAGAATGGTGTCCGCTGCCTTGATGTGTCAATTGTTCGCATACGCCATGAGTGCTATTGTCCCTGACATGTTAGCAACAGTCTATCACACTGAGTCTATGCCTTCTTTCCAGAATCGTGTATCCTGAGTCCGAGGTCCAGTCACTCGATCAACAGATCCATAGATCCGGTCGAGACAGGGTACGCTTTTGCGCTCGACCTGAGCATCATCTGGGGAGTTCGGAAATCCATGCAACCATGCGATTATCTAGAGGTCAGCAGCTAGTCCGTATTGGGAAAGGCCAAGTTCCCGAGGTCCCCTGGTGCCCCTGCATATCTTCGCAGCTGAGGCCTGAGGCGGACACTTGCCCTGCTCCTCGCGCCGGAACAAAGAAGCTCGCTGCGCAGCTTATCACGCTGATCTCCTACGTGCTTGAAGCTACTATGTAAGGACCCATGAGAAGAAAAGGAGCCTTTTCAGTGTGATCGCATGCATAGGGGTCAGTATGTTGGGCCGTGAAAGCGCGTCGGCGGAACCGGCCGCCCCTCCGCAAGCAACTTCGACCTCAGTCGACTGCAGCTCCACCTTCAACGACTGATGCTTCGGAGCCGGCCTCCTCTCCGTCGACTCTTCATACGGCTATCGACTTCATGTTCCCATCAACTCGAACAATGATTGGTCATGTTCTTCACATGCTCCCCCCTGCTTCTCCAAGAAAGGAAATAATCTCATTCTTCGTCGAACGTCTTCGGACCTGCCCTCCGTCGGAGATGGCACCGCAAGACCCTTCTCGCCCTATTCTTACGAAAAGGGAAATATTCTCATTCTATCGTTGAACGTCTTCGGCCCTTGGACTCCGTCGGAGCTGGGACCGAAAG
>QQTW01001226.1_pt1 | contig 17651 bp, 14 predicted proteins | sample 1904831 | NCBI WGS metagenome assembly QQTW01 (sample SAMN09435610, study PRJNA476489) | Subsurface metagenome, whole genome shotgun sequencing project. | reverse complement strand
GTGAGCGTTTTTGATAATATCAGAGGGAGACTCTTCAAAGGTGACAAATACTCCAGGCTCGTCAAATAACAGGATTCCATTATATAAAAACTGAATTGAAAATAAAGTTTTACCAGTACCAGAAGTACCGCTAACTAAAGTAGCTCTACCCAGCGGCAAACCCCCATGACTAATATCATCAAATCCCTCGATCATCGTGCGAATTTTTTGCACGGCACCAGTGAGATAATTATTTTGTTGTCGCTCGAATTTAATTTCACTCATTGCTTAATATTAAAAAAAATCAATTTAAATTAAAGCTAAGTTATTGCAATAAAATTAACACTTCTAATCAAGTAATCCTACTTAAATTACTACTCAAGCGCCTTTATTTCTGCTTCAGATAGTTCTTCGTACAATAAATCCAATCCTATTAATACCCTTTCTCGATCTGAAAGATCGCCAATGATTTTGCGAACTGGGGGAGGAAGTATTTTGGATAGAGTTGGTGTTGCTAAGATTTTATCTTCTTCTGCCAGATGCGGACTTTTTAATACATCAATTACTTTTAAGGCATAAACACCTTTAAACTCTTGTTCTAAGATATTGCTGAGCGTTCTTAATGCTCTAATTGAGTTGGGGGTATTTCCAGCTACATAGAGCTTGAGAACATAAGTTTTTTTTGGCGCGTTCATAGCGATCGTTGCAAATAGCGAAAGAGTTAAAGTTTACCAAGTAAAAGAATAACGGATTTTTATCAATATCGTTTAGGAATTGGAACAACGGTAGATTTCGCACAAGTGCGCTAGTACATCAATTAACGTTATGCGGTAATCTAGCAAAACTTCATCACTCCGTCCTTCGAGTTTGAGTTGTTTGGAAAATTCATCAATTAATTCCATATGAATTTCAATAATCTGAGGCACAGGAATCTTAGCATTAAAAACCCCCTTAATAAATTTATCAATTTGTTGTTTAACTTTTGTGTCATTAGCAAAGTAGAGCAAAAGTATTTGACGGTAATCTGCTTTCAATTGCAGCAAAAGTTCTGCTTGTGTGGTAAATTGCATCTGCTGGGATAATTTCTAGTGTTCTCGCCGATGGTATCCACCCATGCAGCTAATCAATAAGTGTGAGGATTACAATTGAAGTTGTATTTATCTGTATATATAATCTTTTACCACCGTCAGTATAGTTAATTAATTTACAACTGAGGCAACCCAAAGTGAGAGACGTAATTAATTGTGTTTGTGAGACTGGAGGATTTGGTGTTGAATCAATGAAGTTAAGTAAATTTAGTTGACTCTGCTCAAAACATTGCGTTGTTATTTGATAAATCTAAAATAAATCAGCCAAAAAGACAAAACACAGGCATAGATACTATCAGCCTCACCTCGCCAAAACCAGAGCAGAAAGCAGAAAGCTTAAGCTTTTTAGCTTAAGAAAATATACCTAAAGGAAGTTGTTTATCTAACTCCTGAATAAGATTGTTAAACGAAATTAAAACATTATAGCGTTTTAATTAATTATAATTCTCACAGTATATAGTTGGAGAGACTATAACTGGTATTTATCTAGCTTAGGCAAAGGATAGGAGATTTATAGTTGTAGCCGATTTCCATCAACTTGCCGTTTTAAACTGAAGGCGCTAATCATGAGTAAAACTATAGATGAGCATGGAGAAGCGCCAACAGAAACGGGTTGTGGACTCTCGTGATGGACACCTTCTTTCTGCCCCACCAACCACCGTGTCGCCGCATGGCAAAAACTAAGTACATTTTGCGTGATTTTATAGCGACTGTACCCAGCTGCGTGCAGACGACACCTTTGGCTATCGTAGTAGATATGTTGAGCCAAGGGCAGAGCGATCGCGCTGTGGTTTTGGATCGACAGCAATACCCAATCGGAGTAATACAGATGCGGCGCTTGATGCCGCAGTTAATGCAATTATTCACAAGTGGCGATGTAGAGACAAAGCACCTCTGGGATGTAGCCGCTGGCTTAGTAGAACCTGTCGAGACACTACCAGCAGATTTAGATTTAGAAGAATTTAAATCCTACCTCAACTCGCACCGGGAACAAATACATACAGACTATGAATGGGCATTGATCGATTCAGAGGGTAAATACATCGGGCTGTTGGAGAGTAACCGTCTTTGGAAAATTTTGGCACTATCCCCAAAAGAAGACAAGGATCGAGAACCGCCTGAGCATTTAGTTCAAATGCTAGCTCAAAATTATGGGATTGAGCTATATAAACTCGATTTACTGGTGCAACTGTTAGAAAGATTGCCTTTGCCTTTAATGCTAAAAACTGGTAAAGGCGACGCGATAGCCCAAAATCCAGCTTGGTGTCAGCAGTTTGGAACTCTCAGCGATCCAGAAGAAGTTAGCTTTGAAGTAGAAGCAATACTGAAAACAGGAGACAGGAGTCAGAAGAAAGCAGGGGGTGCAGGGGATGCAAGGGGAGAAATCCCAATCCAAAATCCTCTAGCCACAAGAGAGCGCGACACAGCCACTGATGAATCTTTGAGTCACTGCAAGCTAGGGAACCAACCAGGGACGTGTGTTTGTAGCTGGACTGGACAAAATGGTCAAGATAGAGTTTGGCAGTTTCTCAAAATTCCGTTACCGATGACAGTAGATAGCAATCGGCCAGAGGATGAGCAAATTTGGTTGTTGTTAGCTAATGATGTCACAGAACAGCAGCAAATGGCATCGGAACTAGCGGCAAAAAATGCGGATTTAATTCAGTTAAATCGACTCAAAGATGAGTTTTTAGCTTGTATTAGTCACGAGTTGAGAACGCCTCTGACTGCCATGTTGGGGCTGTCTACGCTATTGAAAGATCAGGCATTGGGACAGCTCAATGAACGACAAGTTCGATATGCGCGGCTGATCCATGAAAATGGTCGCCATCTGATGAGCGTGGTCAATGACATTTTAGATTTGACCCGGATGGAGACAGGACAGATGGAACTAACGCTAGAACCAGTAGGAATTCGGAAGGTGTGCGATCGCGCGATCGAGCAAGCAAGATCTGCTATGCAACCTAAAACTAGCCAAGCAGCAACTTTAGCTGGGAAACAACTAGCAGATAACTTTACTAACCATCGCTTCACCCTCTTAATTGAACCTGGCTTAGAAAGCATTGTGGCAGATGAATTGCGCCTGCGCCAGATGCTCGTTCACTTGCTTGCCAACGCCTTTAAATTTACCGAGTTAGGCGGTGAAATTGGTTTGCGGGTGAGTTCTTGGGCTGGCTGGATTGCCTTTACTGTCTGGGATACAGGTATTGGCATTCCCGAACACCAGCAGCACTTGATTTTTAAAAAATTTCAACAGCTGGAAAATCCTCTCACCCGCCAGTTTGAAGGTACGGGACTCGGTTTAGTCTTAACCAGAGCCTTAGCTCGCCTGCACGGTGGAGATGTCAGCTTTTTATCCCTAGAAGGCAAAGGCAGTCAATTTACTCTGCTATTGCCACCTAACCCTCCAAATAAGAGAGTAGGGGGAGCTGGGGGAGCTGGGGGAGCAGAGGGAGCAATCCAAGATCGCGCCAGTTCACGCTCGTCGAGAAACCCTTATGCACAAGTAGCTCCAAAATCTATAATCCCAAATACCTCTGGCCACTTGCCTAATTCTGAAAATCGCTCTAACAACCACTTAGTATTGGTAGTAGAGGCAGCACCTCGATTTATTGAAGAGCTTACCGAGCAGCTAACTAGTTTAGGGTATTGGGTAGTCATTGCGCGATCGGGTACAGAGGCACTGGAAAAAGCTCGAAGATTGCAGCCAGGAGCAATATTACTCAATCCATTACTGCCTTTGCTGTCTGGTTGGGATGTGTTAACTCTGATCAAATCCGATGCCGCTACTAATCAGATCCCTGTAATTGTTACTACAACACGGGCAGAGAAAGATCAAGCTTTATCCAATCGTGCCGATGAGTTTTTGAGCTTACCTGTGAAGCGGCAGGTGTTGCAGAAGTTAATGACACACTTTTGCGGCCCACCATTAGTTTCTCATAGCAAGAGTTTAACTCGCCGTGTCAGTAATGACAGCCAAATGACCATTCTGCGCCTGCTTGCACCTAATCACCCAACCCTCAATCCGCAGCACCAGTTCTCAAAAGCAGACGTGCCATCTGAGAGTGACTATTCCTTATCTCTCTATTGTCGCGTTTTAGAAGCTGATGACTTAGAGCAGGCATCCCTGCTTGCCCGCATTTGGCATCCGGATGTGGTTTTATTGGATGGAGTAATTCTAGAACCTCTGAATTACTTGCAACAACTGGCTCAACATCATAGTTTGGCAGAGCTACCTATTGTTACTTTAGATGCTGCTACTGCACAAACAGCCAAACAACAGGGGCTTTCAGTCTATCCCTGCTTGTCAACATCTCCAAAACCACCAATACACACATTATTATCTGTGCTGCAAATGGCAGCTGGCATTAACTCGGAGTACAGCGTCTTAGTGGTAGATGTTGCCTCATTGGAGGATTTGCAACAGGTGAAGACTGAAAAAGCAAAAAAACACTCCTCACTTGCTCTGAGAGTTGAGTGGTTGCAGGCTTTGCTTCAATACCTCCATACAGCTGGATTTAGAGGCGCGATGTCTCACTCTTGGGGGGAAGTCCAGCAGCAAATTCAACAACAGGGTGTCGATCTGATCGTGATATGCCTGGAGGACTCAAAGCTAGCTTTGAGTGTGTTGACAGCACTAACTGACTTAAGGCAGCAATATAAATTACCGCCAGTTCTAGTGATGGAACGGCAATTTAGTCAAAGTGAAGTAAGAGAGCAATATCCTCATTACTTAGAAGCAGATGAGCAAGATTCTGCTAATTCATACTTTTATCCAGACAAGTTGAGCAGCGATACTTGGATTGAAACAGATGATTTTGATAGCGCTTCTACTTTTGTAGCTACTGCGCGATCGCATGAAGATAAATTAGAGTCATTGGAGAGTTTTTTAGGAGCGATCGCTACTAAAATATTACCTTCTTCCCTGTCTATGGAAGAATTGTTAGACAATATCCATCAAATTTTATTAACTCATCCTGTAGGAGGGGCTAGAAAGGACTAAATGATGAATGCTGAATGATGAATGCTGAATTCATAATTCATAATTCATAATTCATAATTATTCCCTAATAAGGACGAGGATAAGGTTTGAGCAGGGTTGAGGCTTGATAGACTTGAAATACTTCTATCACCGCACCACCACGCCGAATGGGTACGCTACCGATATGTTCTATTGTTTTGAAATAGGACTTGTATTTATTCATCAACTTTTGCTTACGAGCAAAGCTATTAGGAGTTATATATAAAGCGTCTTTTCCTAACCATTGGTCGGCTGAAGACCAAAAGGCAAAGCCTCGGATATCATCATCAAAGGTAGTAATTGGTGTTTTAGCTAAAGGAGCTAATGCCATGCCGATTTGTCCACCCAGATAGTAGCGATTGGTGAAGACAAAACTAGAGTTTTGCAAAGCAGAATACAATACTGGTGAAGAGGCAAATCCCTGTCGTAATTGCTGAATATCAAACAGTTGTGTGGATGGATCGTCTTGGGGAGAGACAAAACCACCGAATAATGCATAATTACTCGGCTTTTGTAGGGTTCCTGTTGCCATATGTAGCAGAGCAATGAGTAAAAGACTGAAGACTGCGAGCGCACTTCCCCTTAACCACCGCTGTACCCTACGAGGATTTTGCTTTTGCCAGCTTTCCACTTGGTATCCTAATAACAAAGTTGCTCCCCAAAATCCTGGCATTGCCCATGTTGGTAAGATTTGAATGTATCCTCCCAGCCAAGTAAAACCTAGAATTAGCGGTAAAGAAACAGATAAAATTAGTAACTTTTTTTGACCTAATTCAGCCTCAAAAATAAGTGACTTTTTTCTAAGTTTTTGATTAAATTGCTCTAAACCATATTTTAAACTTACCCACCACAATGGCAATCCTAATGTAGGAAACAAATAACCTATTTCTGTTAAAAAAGTGGTAAATAAATCTATTAAATTATATTCACCCCCAGGAATTCCGCGCCGCGATTGAAACCGGAATGATACCCACCCATGTTGTGAATTCCAAATCAATATTGGCGATATTGTTAATAAAAATAGCCCTACCCCTAGTAAAATCCAAGGTGAAGTAAGAGCAGAGCGGTGGCGTGGACTTGCCAGACAAAAACCAATCAGTCCCAATCCTAAAATAAAACCATGATATTTTCCTAAACAGGCTAAACCTACAAGTAATCCCAAGATTGCTAAACGATAAGTTGGGCGATATTTTTTCTCTGCTAAATCCTGAGATTTAGTATTAGAAAAAAACTCATTAGTAGCACAGTATAAACTACCTGTCCAGAAAAAAATTAAGGGATTGTCGGGTAAAGTCAAGACACCAAAGGCGACTAAAAAAATTGGCACGAATGTGGCGATCGCTAGTGTCAAAGTCGCAGCTAGAGTTGAAAATAGTCTGGCACTAGTTAAATACAACAACACTAAAGCACCAGTATGTAAAATTAAGCTGCCCAACCGAATAGTAAATTGAGACACCTCGCCTGTCAGCCAGGGGCCAAAACCAGTAGTCAGAGCAACTAAAGGCGGATGATCGAAATAGCTTAAAGCTGGATGTAGGGTGTAGAGAAAATAATAAGCCTCATCAAAACCAGGGTAAAGCCAAATAGCAATGACAACTCTAAACAGCAGTCCTCCTAATAACAGTGCCATAACCGACTTGTTAGTTTTGTCGGCTAACCATCTGTGAACTGCTTGCATCGATCTAATTCCTGTAAAGGGTAATTGGTAATTGGTAAAAATGCAGCAATTATGAATGCTGAATGTTGAATAAACAATTCATAATTCATCATTTATCATTTCTCCAGCCCTTTAGCTATTCTGACTAATTGATAAATTCCAGCAGAATTGATTTGTTGATATTGGTTTGGCGTTAAACCTGTTTTGGGTAACAATCTACTTGGAGTAACAAGCAGCACAGATTTGACATCCGATTGGGTGAGTTTTTGCTGGATATAGGGTAATACCTCTGAAGCCTGTAACAGATAGGTAACGTGCTGGTGGGTATAAAAAACTAAACTAGGCTTGGCGAAACCCTTGGAAAGCATAATCAGTTCTTCTGTTGGCTGCCGAACTTGCACAACAGAATTAGCAAGTTGTCGCAGTGGTAGTTGTCTTTCCACATCGACTAGGTGGGAAAAAGGAGTAATTACAAAAATGAAGAAGGCGATAAATCCAACTAAGTTAATTGCCCAAAGCTGATTAATTTTGTTTTTTAGTACCAGAATTATGGCAGCGATCGCACTCAAGAGCCAGATTACCCCTCCTATTATTGGCACAGATGACTGTTGCATCCGCACTCCCAAGTTAGGCATGGAAGGATCGTGAGTTAACCAATGAGGGCTGTAAAAGCAAGCTGCGGCTAGGGCGATGAATAAAATAATGTTGCACAATACGGTGAGATACAAACCCCAACCGCGTTTTCTACTTTGTGTCTGGGTAATGCGATCGCTCCACCACAAAGCAACTAAAATGCTTGCCGCAGGCATTAGAGGTAAGGTATAGCTAAAGTATTTGGTAGCAGCAATGGTAAAAAAGCCCAACACTCCAACAAACCAAAATAAAGCAAAGAGTCCCAGATGAAAAGAACGCGGTTGATTTTGCCAATACTGTCGCTGCAAGACTTGCAAACGAGCGATCGCTATTGGTAGATAAATCGACCAAGGGGCAAAGCCTAATAGCACAATTAAAAAATGAAAGTACCAAGGGCCTTTATGCTCGTTGACGACACTGGTAAACCGTTCAAGATTGTGATAGCCAAAAAAAGAATTAATATAAGCTTCGCCGTTAGCTAACGTCACTAGAATATACCAAGGCAAAGTTAAAGCTAAAACTAGGATTGCGCCACGAAACAAGCCCATTTCGCCCATTACTTCCTTTGCTTTACCTAGATATACCAAGAAGGCAGCAATAATTAATCCAGGTAAGACAACTCCCACTGGCCCTTTGGTTAAAACTGCCAAGGCAATTAGGATATAAAACGCTAGATACCACCGAGTTTGGACTGCCTTTTGTTCTGATTGGGCATAACCCAGGAAAAATGCCAGCAGCGCCCCGCCAAAGCAGGCACTTAACAACATATCTGAGTAGCCCAAGTGTCCAAAGAAAAAGGTGAGTGGATGTAACGCCACCATTGATGCCCCTAACCAAGCTGTTAACCATAAAGGAGTAGCGAGGGAACGTTTAGGAAATTCTTCCTTTTCACCAGAATCTGTTTTTGCTTTGGTAGCAATACCAAAACGCCTAAGTGCATAAAAACAGAAAAAAGTCAATAACGTTCCAGCAAGGGCTGAAGGTAGTCTTGCTGCCCATTCATTGATGCCAAAAGCGTGAAAAGCTATCGCCTGAGTCCAATAAATTAGAGGCGGTTTATCAAAACGAGTCACACCATTAAAATACGGCGTGATCCAATCGCCCGTCACCGTCATTTGACGCGAAGCTTCGACAAATAGCGGTTCTGTCTCATCCAACAAACCATTCCTACCCAAATTCCAGAAGAAAGCCAGCCAGCTAAGCAAAAGCAACCAGATAATTCCCATACTCGCTAGGGTGGAATTGTCTGTTTTATGTTTTAAATCGTTAAAGACACGGGCCAAACTCAATTTCATTAGCTAATAAAAATTAGTGAACGACCTATGCGAACAGCCGTGTCTAATTTTAGTGGAATGATGAATCAGAATTCAGGATCAGGAGATGGGGACTTGAATAGTTTTAAGTTTTAAGTTTTAAGTTTTAAGTTAAATCAGCGTTTTTTAACTCAAAACTTAAAACTTAAAATTTAAAACTGGAGCGAAGCGACTCGCCCCTAGCCGCTAGATTAGGGTTGCAAAATCAACTGCCATTCAGATGTTTTGCGATTCAAAAGTGGAGCATCCGTTTCACCTACGACATAAGGGCCCCAATAGCGGCGGGAACCATCTTGAGCAAAAGCAACTATAACATCACCTTTGTGCAACTTCAGGTTGCCTTCAGGTAGAGAAAGAATCAAACCTTGACTACTACCTTCTCCTGGAGCAAAATCCCAGTGGACTGGTTCGCCATATTTAGGTTTGCTAGTAGCAGAAGAATTCGTCGCCGATTGTGTCAAAAGTGCTACTCTTAATGGTTGTTCGGTTTGATTCCTGACACGCAAAGCTCCTGAAATCGATGCTTTCGCATCTGATGACTGAGGACTAGACTCGGCTGGAGTTTCCTGTTTAACTGAAGGAAGTGGTTTTGCTTGTGCGATTTGTTCGGCAGATGAAGATACCGCAGCATCACTTGATGGAGATTGGGGCAAAAGTGTTTTCTTCTCTGATAGCAGCGCAACATCTGAGCCGACTGGTTCAATCCTGACGGTAAACTGTAACCATATCAGTAACAAAAATCCAACCACTCCCAATACAGAGGCAAAAATTACCACTGGATAAAATACTGATGGTTTCGTATTCATATTCGTTAGGAATAGGTATTATTCGCTATAGTTGACGCTTCAGGCTCTGATATATTTAGTGGTACTCTGACGAAGAGTGTCTCTATTACTATAGAAACAGGCTTAAAGCTTGCACGATAACCCAACTAAGAAATATTGGGAATTTTGCTCACACGCATAGTCAAAGTAATTTCCAGCAATGCAAAATACTCGTCTTAACGGTATTTTAGATGCGATCGCCCTACAGTGGCGCAGATGGTTGTTCAATCCCTGGCGGCGATTATCTTTGCTGGTAATTAGCCTATTATTTGGTTTTTTCCTCGGTTCGGCAGTTTCAACTACAGCGGGACAAGCGGCTGACTGGGATGTTATTGGTGCTGCTGTTTTAGTAGGATTGTGCGAGATAGTAGACCGAATTTATTACAGTGGCGATCGGCAACGCAGGCGATCGCTTTGGGTAGAATCATTGAATGGACTCAAGATTGGTTTGATCTACAGTCTGTTTCTGGAAGCATTCAAGTTGGGTTCTTAATCACGGGCGAGTGGCGAGTGGGTAGGGCTACAAGGCTTGTGCGCCCGTACTGGCGAGTGGCGCGTGGGTGATAGGTGGTAGAGCCGTTGCAATGCAACGTCTTTACAATTGGTACATTCATTGTTCAAAACGTTATACATTAGGTAAACCCGCCCTTACATATGGCGTTATCTCCAGATTCATGGCTGAGTCATATTTTGACGGATGAAGCAGGCGAGTGGCGAAAATTGGCAGCAGAAGCAGCACTATCCGATACATTGCGCGCCCTTGCTTTTGGGATTACGCCTGAAAATGTGGATGAAGTCATAGAAGCGCGATCGCAACTCCTACGTGATATTTATCCAGACTTTAGCCAATTCTGTCAAACCACTCTCAAACAGCCACCAAACGAATTTTTGCCTATTCTTTGGCATCTATGGCTACCTTTGGCTCTACAGCTAGCATCTTACCGCCAAAAACAATCTCATCCTTTAATTCAAGGAATTTTGGGCGGACAAGGAACTGGTAAAACTACTCTTGGGGCGATTCTGACTCTAATTTTAAAGCATTTAAAATATCGCACCCTCAGCTTATCATTGGATGACTTATACAAAACATATAGCGATCGCCAGGCTTTGCAACAGCAAGACTCGCGGTTAATTTGGCGAGGGCCGCCAGGAACCCACGATATCGAGTTGGGTTTAACAGTACTAGATCGATTGCGTCAGTCGAATCTGAATCAAGAGATTCAAATTCCTCGCTTTGATAAATCTGCTTGGGGAGGTGCAGGCGATCGCAGCACACCTGAAATTATTACCAGTGCTGATATTATTTTATTTGAAGGTTGGTTTGTTGGCGTGCGGCCGATCGATCCTGCTAACTTTGACACTGCACCACCACCAATTATTACCCCAAGCGATCGCAAATTTGCCCGCGATATGAATGCTCGTTTAAAAAATTATTTACCTTTATGGGAAAAACTAGATAGATTAATTGTGCTTTATCCAGTTGATTATCGCCTCAGCCTAAAGTGGCGAAAACAAGCAGAACATCAGATGATTGCTACTAATAAATCGGGAATGAATGATGCACAAATCGATCAATTTGTCGAGTATTTTTGGCGATCGCTTCATCCTGATTTATTTATAAAACCATTGACAAAAGATCCGCGTTGGGTTGATTTAGTAATTGAAATAAATCGCGATCGTTCTGTTGGTGCAGTTTATCGACCAAGCGATTTAGATCTATAGCAGTCCTAAATGACTTGTCTCATCTCTCTTTCTTTCCCTGGCGTTCTTGGCGGTTCGTTAAATTGATATTCTTCTGTGAAATTCACCGCTCTGTGTGGGCATCCTAAGCATAGCAGTGCGTAGTAGGAGTAATTAAGATGCCTGTAGGAATGCCTGAATTTGTAGACAACCCGGAACCGCGTTGTCCAGTAATTTTATTGTGCGATACATCTGGCTCGATGTCAGGTGCGCCAATTAATAATTTGAATGCGGGGCTTGCTGCTTTCAGGCAGGAAGTATATAAGGATGACATAGCTTCGCTGCGTGTAGAAGTAGCAGTTGTAACCTTTGGCCCAGTGCGGTTAGCTCAAGATTTTGTCACGATTGATAATTTTGTCCCGCCCCAGTTGAAAGCGGATGATGTCACTCCAATGGGACAGGCGATTGAATACGCTTTGGATTTGTTGGAAGATCGCAAGGAAACATACAAAAATAACGGCGTTCAATATTATCGTCCTTGGGTGTTTTTAATTACCGATGGCGCACCTACTAATAGCTGGTACAATGCCGCCCAACGAGTGAGACAAGCTGAAGCACAACGTAGGATGTTGTTCTTTGCCGTTGGTGTGGAAGGTGCAGATATGAATACTTTAAGGCAAATTGCCCCGCCGGAACGTCCACCCGTGTTGTTGAATGGTTTGGATTTTAAATCGATGTTCCAATGGCTTTCGACTTCGATGAAACGAGTCTCAAGCAGCCAAGTGGGGGGAACAATGATTTCCCTACCACCTGTGGGATGGGGTCAGATCGCAACTTAAGTATATCGGCAACCGATCCCCCCTCGCCCCCCTGATTAAGGGGGGAATTAAAGGGATCTGCACCAAGTATTTAATTTTATTCGTGTCTAGCTACTTAGAGGCTGAGAATATTTTATGAGTTGGAAAGCGATCGCGCGTTCTACAGTAGGAACGAGTCATATCAAACAGCAAATGCCCTGTCAAGATTATGGCGGCTGCAAAATTCTTAACAATGTGATTATCGGTGCTGTAGCAGATGGGGCTGGTAGTGCCAAATATGCAGATATTGGTGCGAAGTTAGCAGTCGAGACAGTGTTGGAATATCTAGCTGGGGTTGAGGAATGGCTGCAAAAACACAAAAAAGCTGGGGAATTACACCCTCAACCTCTGCCCCAGTCAGCAGCTAGAAAACTCTTTACCCAGACTGTGAATGAAGTAGTAGCTGCAATGGAAGAACAAGCAATAAGCAAAGGTTACTCGATTGAAGACTTGGCTTGTACGCTTTTGGTGGTTATAGCTACTCCTGAATGGGTTGCAGCTATGCAGATTGGGGACGGATTTATTGTAGTGCGCCCTGAGCAAGAAGATCATATACTGCTGTTTGCGCCAGACAAGGGGGAATACATCAACGAGACAACCTTTGTCACGTCAGCGAATGCTTTGGATCAAATGAAGGTAAGCGTGCTTTCGGGCAAGCCAGAGTTTATTTGTGCCTCAACTGATGGCTTAGAACGAGTAGCAATTCGTATGAGTAATTATACACCATTTACCCCCTTCTTTCAACCCTTAGAAGAGTATCTGCAAGAAAGCAGCAAACCAGAACAGTCAGACGAATATCTGATGAAGTTCCTAGATTCTGACAGATTGAATGCCCGTACTGACGACGATAAAACCTTACTTTTGTGCTTATATGACAGTCCTCACTCGCGTTAGTAACGGTAAATCTGTTTCTTTGGGTAATCAGATTGCTAGTAGCGGTGAAGGAGAAGTTTGGGAAACCGATATCAACGGCTATCTAGCAAAAATTTACCACAACCCCACAAGAGAGCGAATCGAGAAGCTAAAAGTGATGCTGGCGAATCCTCCAGCAGATCCGATGAAGAGTCAAAATCATGTCTCCATAGCTTTTCCCCAGGATTTGCTGAAAAATCAAAGTGGGGCTTATGTAGGCTTTTTGATGCCAGCTATCCGGCAGAGTCGAGAACTTACTACAGTTTATAATCCCAGCCTACGTAGAAGAAAAGCACCCGGATTTAACTGGTATTATCTCCACGCAACAGCGCTAAATACTGCCTGGATAATTCAGTCAATTCATGAAAAAGGCTATGTTTTAGGTGATATTAAGCCGCAGAATATTTTAGTAAATGACTGTGCCTTAGTTGCGGTAATTGATACAGACTCTTTTCAAGTACACGATTCTCAGACAGGAAAAGTCTATCGCTGCACTGTTGGTTCGGAAGGCTTTACACCCGTTGAATTACTAAGCAAAGATTTCTCTACTACCGATCAAACAGAAATTCATGACCGTTTTCGCCTAGCGGTACTGATTCATTATCTACTGTTTGGCTACCATCCTTTTTCAGGACAGTGGATAGGTGCGGGTGATTCTCCAGAACAAAATGAATTGATTCGCAAAGGCTTCTGGTACGGTGGCCAAAATAGTTTAATCCGCCCCAGTCAAAATACAATTCCCCTCGATGTTGTCCATCCAGAAATCAAGCGCTGTTTTCTCAAATGCTTTAACGACGGACACACATCACCTCATTTACGTCCCACTGCTGAAGACTGGCATAATGCCTTAGAAGTTGCGGTTAATGAGCTAACAGTTTGCGGCAAAGTAAATAGTCATTGCTACAGTCAGACTTACGGTAAATGTTACTGGTGCGAGAGAGCAGGAAAACTCGGTGTTGATATCTTTCCTTTTGTTCCTGGTACTTTCCCAACAGTAATTAAACCAACAATAACTCAACCAACAGTTATTCAAACTGTTGCATCTTCAACATCAATAAGCCAGGCTTCAAAACCAACAGTTTTGCAGCCTTTAAGTAACTCCCTACCTACAACACTTCCATCTCAGCAGCTACCACCTAACGCAAACACGGGTTTATCAGATTGGCAAAAAGCTGTAATTACTGGCAGTGTGATTGGGACGTTTCTTTTGATTGGTCTGCTTTTGACGAGACAGCAACCACTACCTACTCAATCCTTGCCGCAACAATCAATTGCACAACAAGATATTTCTTCAGTGCCACATCCTTCATCTTCAGTTGAACCTAGGCGCGAATCAGTTGAGGGTATTGATTCCTCAACTGATTCAAATTCAACACCAATTAGTACACAAGTTCCTAACCAAAACTCTTATTCCCCGCCATCATCGTCAATTTCACAACAAGAGGCAGTCGATTTGCTCCATAAGTGGCAAGAATATAAACGAAGAATATTTGCTCCACCCTACGAGCGTGATCTAGGCGATGAAATACTTACAGGCAAAGCCTATCATGACAACATTAGCAGATCTGATGGCCAAAAGAGTTCCTCAGAGTGGTTAGTAAATAATGGAGCTTACTACGCCTACGGCGTACAAAGCATTGATTCTGTTGAAAACTTTGCTGCCAGTGGCAATCAAGCAACCATTGATGTGGTAGTTACCGAACAGCGTACTCTTTACAAAGGCAATGGCAGAATAGACCGTAATGCCAGTGCTTTTGATACAAGGTTGGTTCGCTACAATCTCCAATCTGACAATGGGCAATGGAAAATTACCGATTATCACACAGTTAAAACTATCTCAAAAAGATAAAGGCAATTATTAGATATTAAAAAAAGAGTAATTTTGTGACTAAACAACCAAGAATAAGAGAAAAGAAATATTTTTATAAATGTTTCTCCTTACAATATCAATTCCAGTTTTTTAGTATTACTACTGCTATAGCTACCATATTTATAATTATTGGATTAGTAGCTACTCAACCAAAAAATAAATCTTCACCAGAGCTTTCTGGTCAATCATCTGTCAGTTTGCAAAAAAAGTCTAGCTTACCGCTACCTTCTCCTCAGTCCTCTGGTTCGTCTATATCTCCACGAGGCTCAGTTTTACCTTTAATAGAACCCCGCCCTGTTTCTACCTATGCGATAAGGGGAGAAAGACAACCAACTCAAGAACTGGCTTATAACTTTACTCCTTCAAACCTACAAAAAAGCGGAAAATTACAAACAGTTGTTGATGAAGTTGTTAATCTTGCTAAAAGCAAAAATTTTCCAATAGAGAGTTTATCAGTTAGCCTTATTAACGTAAATTCAGGAGAAACTGCTGACTATCAAGAGGAAAAATTGAGATACCCTGCCAGTGTTGTCAAACTATTCTGGCTGGTAGCTATATATAGTTATTTTGAAACAGGCCTTCTACAAAACCCGAAGCAATTTTCCACCGATCTATACAAAATGCTCAAGAAGTCTGATAACGAAGCAGCAAGTCGTTTACTAGATTTAATCACAAATACCAAGTCAGGCTTTGAATTAAGTCCGCCAGAATATCAAACTTGGTTAAATAAACGCTACTCTGTCAATAATTTTTTTCAAAAATCAGGTTATAAAGGCATTAATATTACTCAAAAAACTTTTCCTATTCCCTCTGAGAATATGTACGAACCCAAGGGAAGAGACTTGCAAATGAGGGGCGCTTCAAAGAAACCGATTCGTAACAAGATATCAACGCAACAAGTTGCTAGACTCATGTATGAAATTTTTACAGGAAGAGCTATTTCAACGGAATATAGCCAAAACCTACAACAATGGCTAAAGTGGGATTTAAGCTCAAGCTACTGGAAAAATCTAGATCCTAATACGGGAAGTTTCAACCCGATACGAACCTTTTTTGGCGAATCTTTACCAACTAATATTTATTTTGCTTCCAAAGCGGGTTGGACTTCTAGTACCAGGCAAGAAGTAGCATACATTAGCGATGGCAGAGCTGCTTACATCTTAGCTGTCTTTGCTGAAGACCGCGCTTATGCCCAAAACCGAAAAATTTTTCCTCAGATATCTCGCCTAGTTTTTGAGCGTATCACAAGTTATGACTGAACAATCTGGCTAGAAATAAAAGCACAAGCACGATTAATCATATTATCCAAGCCTTTTGCTGCCTTCGTAAATAGAAAATTGGTGTCAAGGCGATCGCTCTTGACACAACTGCAATAATGGGGGCGATCAATTGTCTAATTGAAATTCACGCGATCACGATTTTACTTCATCTCAAAGCGATCGCGCGTTTAACAGCCCTGATGATTGGTAGCAGGTGTCTGATGCATTTTATAATTACACGCTAACCAAACCCAAAGATAAACCAGCCTTCCAGCTAGCAAGATCCGCTAAAGCGCGATCGCGGTACATCCCATATCTCTGCTGCTTATTTTTAATCCTCTCACCCAATTCTGGTAAAACCCCAAAATTAGGCGGCATTGGTTGAAAATGTTTCGGTTCGGCAGAACTGATAAACTCAAATAACGCTCCCATCATCGTCGTTGCAGGTAGCATCAACGGTTCTTTACCCAAAGCAACCCGTGCTGCATTCGTACCAGCCAACCAGCCGCCTGCTGCTGCTGCTGTATAACCTTCAGTCCCGATTAACTGTCCTGCTGCTAACAAAGTTGGACGTTGCTTAAATTGCAAACTTGGGCTTAACAGCTGAGGGGCATTAATAAAAGTGTTGCGGTGCATCACCCCCAAGCGCACAAACTCGGCATTTTCCAAACCAGGTATTAATTTAAACACCCGCTTTTGTTCGCCCCAACGCAGATTGGTTTGGAATCCTACCATATTCCACAGCTGACCTACCTTATCTTCTTGTCGCAGTTGCACGACTGCATAGGGACGTTCGGACTGATTTTCTGGGGCACGGAAGTCTCCCTTACGAGCATCGAACAATCCCACAGGCTTGAGCGGCCCATAGCGCATGGTGTCCTCACCGCGCGCCGCCAATTCTTCTATGGGTAGGCAAGCTTCAAAGAATTTAGCTGTTTCTCGCCCAAAGCGATTTAGTCCTGCCCATCATACCGAACACTTAGCAGAATTAGTATGTAGTAATTCATTTGGGGCGCAAAAGAGCGATCGTGCCGCCGGATTATTGCATGAAGAGCTGCGTCAGCTTGGTTCTATTGTCATCTCCAAAGCTGACGAACACGCCGTTCCAGCAGGTGGGGCGCTAGCTGTAGATCGGGGGCAATTTAGCCACGACTTAACAGAAACTCTCTCTCAACATCCTTTAATTGAGCTACGACGAGGAGAATTTCCAGAAATTCCGCCAGGAATAGTTGTTTTGGCAACGGGTCCTTTGACTAGCCCCGACCTAGCAGCACAATTGCATCAATTCACGGGGATGGAATACCTCAGCTTTTTCGATGCTGCTAGCCCTATTGTTGTAGGAGAATCAATTAACCGCGATATTGCCTTTCTCGCCTCACGTTATGACAAAGGCGATGCAGCTTATCTCAATTGTCCCATGAATCGAGAGCAATATCTACGATTCTGGCAAGAACTTCGTGCAGCTGAACAGGCAGAATTAAAGGATTTTGAGCGAGAAACAGCTAAATTCTTTGAAGCTTGCCTACCCATAGAAGAATTGGCGGCGCGCGGTGAGGAC
>QQTW01001225.1_pt1 | contig 17652 bp, 17 predicted proteins | sample 1904831 | NCBI WGS metagenome assembly QQTW01 (sample SAMN09435610, study PRJNA476489) | Subsurface metagenome, whole genome shotgun sequencing project. | reverse complement strand
AGTGCTTGTCGGACCCGTATCTTTCTTGGTTCTTGCCAAGCCCGATCGTGGCCAAAAAGTAGACCCTATCTCGCTGTTGGATAATCTACTTCCCATGTACGAACAGCTACTTGTGAAACTCAAAGAGGCTGGTGCCGAGACGGTCCAGATTGACGAGCCCATTCTTGTCTTTGATCTTCAGTCAGAAGCCAAGGCTGCTTTCAAGCCTGCCTATGAGAAGCTTGCCAGTCTTGGCGACAAGATTCCCAAGCTTGTAGTGGCCACCTACTTTGGGGACATTGTCCACAACAAGGATGTTTTGAGCTCGCTCCAGAAAGTTCACGCTATCCATATTGATCTTGTCCGCAGTCCCGAGCAGCTTGACACCGTCGTTGACGCACTAGACTCAAAGCAGACATTGTCTCTGGGATTGGTGGATGGACGGAATATCTGGAAGACCAATCTGAAGAATGCCATTGAATTGGCCGAATCGGCTATTCAGAAGCTCGGGAAAGAGCGAGTCATCATTGCCACCTCGAGCAGTCTGCTACACACCCCTCATACCCTGGACAGTGAGAAGAAGCTTGATCCAGAAGTCAAGGACTGGTTCTCGTTTGCAGTTCAGAAAGCGCGTGAGGTGGCGGTCATTGCAAAAGCTGTGACTGAAGGCCCAGCCTCGGTACGGGAAGAGCTTGAAGCAAATGCTAAATCCATGGAGGCTCGTTCAAGCTCCAAGCGAACCAACGATTCCAATGTCAAAAAACGGCAGTCCGAGGTCAACGATGAAATGTTCAACCGCAAGGGTCCTTTCCCGGAACGTATTGCTCAGCAGCAGAAGTTGCTCAATCTTCCCATGTTCCCGACAACCACGATCGGTTCGTTCCCTCAGACCAAGGAGATTCGCATCCAGAGGAATAAGTTTACCAAAGGAGAGATTAGCGCGGAGGAATATGAAAAGTTTATAGAAAAGGAGATCCAGGATGTCGTCAAGATCCAGGAGGAACTTGACCTTGATGTGTTTGTGCATGGTGAGCCGGAGCGGAACGACATGGTTCAGTACTTTGGCGAGAGACTCACAGGATATGAGTTCACCACTCACGGATGGGTTCAGAGTTATGGATCTCGTTGTGTGCGGCCTCCAATCATTGTTGGCGATATCTCTCGGCCACAACCGATGACTGTCAAGGAGTCCAAGTATGCCGTGTCGGTGTCGAAGAAGCCCATGAAGGGGATGCTTACTGGACCAATCACCTGTCTCCGCTGGTCCTTCCCTCGGGATGACGTGCATCAATCGGTCCAGGCCCAGCAGTTGGCTCTCGCTCTCCGAGATGAAGTCGTCGACCTCGAAGCCGCTGGGGTGTATGTCATTCAGGTGGATGAGCCCGCTCTTCGAGAAGGTCTTCCACTCCGAGCCGGTCGCGAGCGTGAGAGCTACCTCGATTGGGCCGTCAAGTCCTTCCGCCTGGCCACCTCGGGGGTCAAGGACTCCACCCAGATCCACTCTCATTTCTGCTACTCGGAGTTCCAAGACTTCTTCCACGCCATTGCCGCTCTGGACGCGGATGTGCTCAGCATCGAGAACAGCAAGAGTGACGCCAAGCTGCTGAAGGTGTTTGTCGACGCCGAATACCCGAGACATATTGGCCCGGGTGTCTATGATATCCACTCTCCGCGTGTCCCTAGCGAGCAGGAGATCAAGGATCGAGTTGAGGAGATGCTGCAGTATGTTGTCCTTTGTGGTTTGTGAAACTCGACGAGGTCAATCGACTGATGATGTGCAGATACCTCCGACCAGATCAACTCTGGATCGACCCCGACTGCGGGCTGAAGACGCGGCAGTGGTCCGAGACGAAGGCGGCCTTGACCAACATGGTCAACGCGGCCAAGTTCTATCGGCAGAAATACTCCAAGTCTGAACAGGGGGGGAAACGCGATGAGCTATAGGGGAGGACGATGGTTGTCGAGGTGCAATGTGTGACGTGATGGATGGGGGAGATGTTTCAACAAAAGAGCATGACATGTGCGTCATGGGATGATTGACGCGAGTCATCGGGATGGGGAAAACCTGAGGTTATAAGTTTCAACACTGTTGTTCTTTCGTCTTTTGTCTCGCTAGAATAAAAGTGTATGTACGGAAATTGTGCTCTCAGCTCTAGAATCAATGGTCTGTTGCGAGGAGCGTTCCTCGTCGGTTTGACATGTGGGTCTGTTGGTGGAGCAGTTCTACTTCTGCTACCTGCCTACCTACCTAGCAGGTAAGGTAAATATAGTCGTCCACAGCTAGGGCTGAGGAGGTCGGTCTTTCTGTCTTGGACCGCAGTAAATACAGACCGCTGGATGCGATGCCGTGCGATGCGATGCCCTGCCGTGTCACGACTGAACACGACAAGTTATGATATCGACGTCGATATGTAAACCCCCCCCCCCATCTGATCAAATCAACAATCATCAATCAACAATCGACAATCAACAGTCCAAAGCCCACACATTGACGACCCCATCGTCGCCCGTCGTGATGATCACCTCTTCCTCGGACTCTCCTTCCCCATCCCCGCTCCGTCCCCGATCGAACCTCCTCGCCCAGCACACATGATCGACCTCGTACACGCCATGCGCCGCCTCGCGCTCGGCGACGACAACCCAGCGCGTCAGCGCGCCGGACGCGCGGGTCCGAGATGCCGTGTCGTCGTCGTCGTCGTTATTTGCTCCGTCCGTCATCGCCGTCGTCGTTTCAGTCGTTGCAGTCCCGGTCGTCATTGCAACGTCCATCGATGACCCGTCCTCCCTCGCTCCTCCCTCATCACCAGCACTGGTAGCAGCAATAGTAGTAGTAGTAGTAGTAGTAGTAGTAGTAGTAGTAGCATCCCCACCGACCCACCGCTCCTCATAGACAACCACCCGCCCATCGCCGCCCGCCGACACGACCCGGCCGGACACGCCGCTCCACGCGACGCTGTACACGGCGCGCTCGTGGCGGCGCGGCAGGATCGCTTCGAGGGCCCATGATTCGCGGTCTGTGGCTGCGGGGAGGATCGTCGAGGGGTATTTCGTGCCTGTCGTCGTCGTCGTCGTCGTCGTTGTCGTCGTTGGAGGGGAAGGGCCAGGGGGAGTGGGAGGAGGAGAGGCAGTGGTGTTGAGGAGGGTGGTAGGAGGTGGAGGGTCCACGACGCGCCGCCAGACGCGCACGCTGAGGTCGTCGGAGCTGGAGATGAGGCGTGGGCCGGAGGCGGAGAGGTGTGCGAGGTGGAGTTGTCGTTGGCGCATTGGGACGGTGTTGATGGTGTTGATGGTGCTGATGATCGGTCGTGAGATGTCGTTTCGTTCGGCCTCGTGCGGCGCCGACGGAGCAGGAGCGGATCCGGCGTCCATATCCACATCCCCATCACCATCGCCATTCCCATCCACGCCTCCAACCCCCTCCCCCTCCCCCTCTTTCTCAAGACCGCCCACCCCCCTCAAAAGACGCCCCCTGCCCTCCCTGCGCTCAAACTCCACCGCCCACACCGTCCCGGCATGGCCGCCCTGCGCCTCGCCCTCGACGACGGCCACGCACGCCCAGTCATCGCCGCCCAGCCCATCCGCGTCCTCCCTCCAGAACCGAATGCTCTCGTCGTAGCCCGCGCTGACCAACAGGTCCTCGTCGGGGTGCCAGACGACGTGCTTGACGTCGGCGTCGTGGTCCTGCAGCACCGCGACCGTCTCGAACGAGTCTTCTTCGTCTTCGTCGTGTTCTTCGTCGTGCGGGGCGAATCGGTTGCGCTTGTCGTCGTCGTCGTCGTCGTGGGACGAGATGGCAGAAACAGCAGGGTTGAGGGTGTTGCTGGAGAGATCCTCCCAGAGCCACACCGATTTGTCGCGCGAGCACGTCGCGAGCAGTCGGCCCGTGCGCGACCACGCGACCGATTTGATCTCGGAGTCGTGGCCTTCGAGGATGACGCTGAAGCGCCAGTCGCCGTGGGTCTGCGCCCGTGTGCGTCCATCCCGCCCCTCTCCACTGTCGTTGTGGTCACCGTCCCCTGCCGTTCGATCGAAGCGCCATATCCCCGCCGTGGCATCGAAGCTGCCCGTCGCCAGCACCATCGCATCTCCTCCTCCTCCTCCTCCTCCGTCTTCCTCTCCTGCTGCTGCCGCTGCTCGCCGCACGCCATCCCCAACAGTCGTAGCAGCAGCGGCAACGGTGCGTCTCCGCACAGGCTTCCACGCGCACGACCGGATGCTGCGCTTATGTCCGGCCTCGAGCGTCGAGTGCAGGCCAAAGGTGCGCAGGCTGTAGACGCGCACGACGCGGTCCGAGGAGCAGGTCGCGACGAGGGGCAGGGTCGGGTGCGGGGCCGAGAGCCAGGCGCGGGTGGTGGAGGGGGGGGAGAGTGGGGCGAGGAGCGTCAGGGATGATGGTTTTTGGGTTAGTGGTTGGGGTTGAGGTGACATTGTTGGAAGAGGATGGAGGGAGGGTTGTGGGTGGAGGTTGTGAGTGATGAGATGAGGGGAGAGGAGAGGAGAGGAGAGGAGAGGAGGTGCTGTAGTTCTATGGATTTTTGGTAGGTTGAAGTTGATCCTTCCCAACATTGAATGGTTTACCGACGGTTGAGTATCCGAGTGCCTAATCTGGAGAAGTCCCGGTACGAGTGAGCCATATATGCTACCCCACCACATGCAACGAGACAACACTCGAGCCCATAGACATATAGGGGATATTACATTCTATTAATTAGATACTACCGGTAAGTTCTACTATATCCATGCATCATCATCGTCGTCGTCGTCGTCGCGTTTTCATAGGTCCACGAACCCCCTTGCCAAACCCCCAACGCCTCATCAACCTCCTTCCTCCTCCTCCTCCTCCTCCACGGAAGAATGCAGACCCCAGCCCTACCAACGCCCTGCCAGATAGACGAACGCTGCGCTAAAACTCATCGAGCAATCAAAGCCACTCGAGCAAGGCAATCCACGCGGCTGAGCATATGCGGCACACCTCCCCACAGAAACCACAGCGTCACCGATCCTTGACGCACATCGCAAACAACCGATCGACGAAGCACTCCGAGTCCTGCAGGTCCGCCTGCACCGCCTCGATCGACACCGGCCCCGTCGTCTCCTCCAGCTCTATATGCCCCGCACCAAAGACCTCCTCGACGTTGACATTGACCTGTTCGCTGACGAGGATCCCGCCCCAGGCCTGGCTATCGCTGCCGCCGTCGGCCTTCTCGAGGCCGGCCTCCGACTCGCACGCGCCGCTCCAGCGCTTGTCCCACGACGTCAGGGCCCACCAGGTCTTCCGCTGAGACGTCGTCGTCGTCTTGCAGGGCGAGGGTGGGGTGGGACCCTGACTCGGGGTTCGATAGACGACGGTCGAGTGCGTGGTCGAGTCCACAATGGGAGCAAACTCGCGGTGGACCTTGCGGGCGAAGATTCCGTGGTCGGGAGAGTTGGGGTAGACGTACTGCTGGCAACGGAGTAGGTTTAGTGGGCTAAAGGTCAATTCTGGATTGGAGATCCTCCAGTGGATGGGGAGGAGTATGCGTAGCGTGATTAGTGTCGTCTGGTCCGGGACACCTGAAGTGTTGATGCCCCGACACGGAGCCTGGATCGGTGCGACAAAGACGGAATCGAGGAACAGGTTATCCCTCAGATCTTCCTGCAAGAATTCCTTGAGAGCATCACACAGTTTGGCTGTGAAGGTCTGCCGGTCTTGACCATCGGCATATTCGACGAGCTCCTTCAAGCATTTGACCAAAGGCCAGCCGTCCATATCCTTTAGCAGGGCTATTTGCCATTCCTCGAGGCGATCAAATGATAATGGCTTGCAGATTGGTTGGCTCCTGGCGTGCTGTCGCACCAGTACATCAAAGCCCCCGCTCACCTTTGCCCGCATGGCGAAGCAAGCCAGGTGAACGCCGGGCTCCAAAAGCTGATCGTGTCGAGAGTAATCCTGCATCCGCTCAAAGTACCTCATCACCTCCCCGTGTTGTACTCGTAAATCTACCGCGAGCATGTCAGAGAGGTTGCGCAGAGCGAGGAATCGGAAGCCTCGCGACTGCAACCTCGCACTCTCTGCCTTGCTCGTCTGCCGGACGAGACATAGAAGTTGACCGCGGCCCTGGTCGAATTGGGAGAGCCCGGCCTCGAGGTCTGCCTGGTAAGCCTTGTCGTTGCGAAACCGCCTGAGGGATAACTTGGCACCGCGGATTGTGCCGGTATTCATGACTTCGTCGTACAACACTCCGAGACTCCCCAACGGCTCTCCCAGCTCTTCTGCAATATCCAAGGCGGCAACGCAGAAGCGCTCTTTGAAGATGGTCGAGAATTCGTCACCCGTATCGCCAGGAGCTCGACCCGCAACCATGGCCGACAGCGTATTGGCACCAGACGGGCACCGGGTGGGGCTCGGGTTGTCATATAGATGGTGTCTCATGCAGGGGATGAGATCTAGAATAGCCTGCCAATTGCGACTCGCACGAAACAGCCAGAGGAACACGGGGTGCGAATTGCCAAAGTCATCGTCACCCGGCTAAACAACAATCAGCATACCACTAGTCGCCTCGAGAGAACACGCGCATACCCCTACAGTATAGGCACTGGTGATCTTCTGACGAGGCAGTATTCCCTCCGGACTGACCAACAGCCGCCCATCGGGATCAAATATGGCACATGCCAGGACAATCTGCTTCGCCCTGACTGCCGACGTCTGTCGTTTCCTCTGGGCCAATATGGCAAAGGTCGACAGAATCGCACAGGCTGCTAGGGACTGAGACACATCGTCAGTCCGGTCCACATCCTCAATCGCATATCACGTACCAAACCGATTGCCGTTCCAACCATTTCCTTTCGTGACAAGCTCGCGGCCGATAGATTATGGGACCCCTTGAAGCGGTAATCCGTTCCTATCAGGGCAACCCAGTGCATACCAGACACCCCTCCGGCGAGCAACACGGCACACAGCGACCGCTTCCAGTACGAGTTCGTCCAGGCAATCTCGAGAACGAAGAAGATCGTGAGAGCTGCGGAGGCGGCGCCGATCGCAATCACCGCCGAGCCAACCACATAGGGAACGTGATAGGTGAAGTCGTAATTGCTGACTCCCAGCTGACCCAGGTAATGCATGCCGCAGATGGTCAACCCAGCCCACGTCCCACCCAATCCGACTCTAACCAGCCCAATCTTGTCCTTTGCGTCCGCGGCGAAGAAGATGGGAAGAAAGGCTAGCACGGGGACGAAGAACGACAGGGCGGTGAAGCCAGGATTGTAGGCGACCTGCAATTCTTCCGCCCCGTTGCCAATGACGGTGGCTCGGTTACCGATGAAGTGCATGGACCAGATGGCAACACCTCCCATCGAGAGGGAGGAGCCAACAAGGAGATACCTGACGGCGTTGGCAAGATTCAACGAGAAACATCGAAAGCGAGGCGTACGTACCAGTTGTACAGACCCCTCCCCGCCGTGCGCCGGTGGAGCAACTCCAAGGTAGTCCAAGCACCCACGTAGCTGACGATGAACGACAAGATGACATAGCCAGGCGTGAATGATCGTGGGACGAGCTGCCCCTGCATCTCATGGAGCACCATGGCGGTAGCTCGAGCTGTGAATTCTACACGGTCGAGTCTGTAGTATTCCGAGCAATCTTCTCTCAGCGCAGAACGGTCCCTCACACGCACGTGCGAATGGCCAATGACGACGGTCGATGCTCGAGCTATAGCTAGCTGGCTCGTCGTCCAGTCTCCCGTGGCCGGTGCAAGCAGGAAGCAATTGCGCAGCTCGACAGCACGTTGATAGATGCCAGGCACAAGCAGACAGACGGGCTCTCGGAAGCAGCTGTATCAGGCGCGCAGCAGCAGTCACAAGTCCCCGAGCATGGCTCAGCAGTGCGTAAAGCCCATCAAGTAGACTCGTTCATGACCCGAGGGGAATCGAGCAAGCCACGAACCGCTGTAAGGTGTCGGGACGTGGATGTCGAGGGATTATATGGACCGAAAACCCGGATCCAGCGGGGATACGCCGATCCAGGCACACAAGGGGGACGACAGCTCGAAGTGATGGAGTTGAGCTAGGCTAGGTGCAGCAGCAATGGCTCCTTGAGACAAGGCCGCCAAGGGTCCAGGATGAAGCGCAAGGGGTGGTGTTCGCGGTGCCTGAGTCAAGACAGACGGATGTGAACGAGCTGGGGAGCTCCCTGCTGACGCACCACATTACTGCCGCACCGGCATCTTGCTCGGCCGTGACGAGGGAGTGGTGGAGGGGTGCAAAAGGGTCCAGAGCCATCAGGCAACGGCCGCCGTCCGAGTCCCAGTAGTAGTCGGTGCTGTGCTCCATCGACACCCTCGAGGGCCGAGTCCGAAGAGGGGGGCCGCCATCGGTGGAAGGCCAAGCAGCGGGAAGGCGCAAGTTGAGGTGAGGGGGGGGGGGGCGGAAAATCCCGATTAGTCCCAGTCCCGAGTGGGAAGTCCCAGGCGGCGGCAGTCGCTAGCCGAGGCGGTGTGGTTAAGGTACAGGTACTGTAGTGTGCCACCGACCGGGCTGGGCCTCTTTTCCCCAGTTCTAGCCCACTTAGGTAGTTCTGCTGAGATGTGAGCAATCATCAATGGCTTCCAAGCTCGTTCTAAACTGCCCAAATCGATATGGCACCGTAGCCAGGAGCTCGCCAGCCAAGTCAGACTTCTAATTATTGGCGTCTCTGATAAGTTTAGCACCCGGCTCCCCTCGGCCGGGTTGGTCCCAACGCGCCGACGACAGACACAGGAACTGCCGCTCCAGAGCGGCCAAGAACCGGCAGTCACCAGATAACGTATCTATACGCGACTCGAAAACATACGGTAAGCGACTTGCAAATTCCAGTCGAAGTGGACGCAGACTTACCTCAAACTAAAAGGTACGAGTACTAGCTGCAACTTGAATGTTGTTTGCGAGTCGCTTATGTTTTCGAGTCGCCCATAGATACCGTGGACGTTACACTTGCCTTTGGACTTTCAAGAAGCTCTTCCTCCCTCCTCCTCCCAGGTCGGCGCACTGACCGGCCGGGGGAACCAACACCCGGCGAAGGGCTGAGAGAAGCTGAAGGGGGTCAAGTCGAGCCGGGTTGATCCCGGTTGCTGGGAACGGGGAAGGCCGGCTTCCAAGATGCGGGAGCCCCCCGGGCCATTATTATTGTTCGTTCCCTGTTTGCGGAACCATCGGACAGGGACCGAACGAACACCCCCTCCTCAGATTGGAGGGCTCCGTCGACCCGATGCGGTCTAGTCCGTCTCGCGTAGATGCAGAGATCTGCTGGATCGGATCTGGTCACGGGATCCTTGTCGGCACCGAGACACGGGGGGGGGGGGCCCAGCGTTTGTTGTTTGTCTGATATTGGTCTGGTGGATGCCGAGCTTTCGGGATGGCATCGATAGGTCCATGTCTCGGTATGTACGAGTACTCGTACGGTAGTATTGCTCTATTGAACCAAGCTGCTCGCAAATATCCTCAGCTCTTCGACTCGGCATTACTGAGCAACTGCTCCGGCAGCAGCAATCACGGTTGGACGCCCGTTGCGATATCGCCCTGATCGTCGTCCTGGGCCGTGTCAAGCGATTGGGGAGACCTTCTCCGGGGACCCAGTACCGTAAGTAGTCTTGTCGGTCGGACGGACGGACGGACGGACAGACCACTAGATTACAGTAGTCTATGCCGCCATCGACGTCGGGAGCCCAAGGGAAAAAAAAGAGACCCTGGCGTGCCTGGCCGGACCGAGATCGAATCCCCCCCCCTTTCCCGCCGCTTCTGCAAAAAACTACCCACCCGGGGCGCGGATCGCGGCCGCACACGTCCGCGGCTGTCCGAACTCGTCGCCCACGGCCTTGGGATTCGCAGCTTGACCCCTCACCTCCACCGCCGGCGAAAGTCCCTCGATGGCGATGGCGACAAGCTCGCCGGAGCAGGCTGTGGAGGTCCCATCTCACAGCAGGCCGGGTATGACGGCCCTCCTGCCCTTGACCTTGGCCGGCCCAAAGCGCTGCAGATACCACCTCCTGCCCAGCAGCGCCCTCGGCGTCATGGTCGAGATCTCGTTGAGCAGGAAGCTCCGCGCCGGCACGCAGTGCCTGCCGCCAAAGATCCAGAAGCCCGCCCACTCGATCCACTCGCACACGTAGTGCGGGTAGAAGATCCATCTGAACAGCAGCGTCTGCGGGATCATGTATACCTTGTCCACGCTGTCCTTCTTCTTCTTCTCCTTCGTTGCTTGGTTGCCTCCCTTGTCCAGCTCCTGCTCGCGGCGCTGCTGCGTCCGCGCCGCCGCCCGTCTGATCTCGCGCAACACGTCGTCGTGTATGAAGTTACCCACAAATCCAACGAGCCAGACGAGCGTCCCGAACGCCATGTACGCGTGACGCCCGCTCCAGTCGGACGCCATCACAGGGCCGTGGCCGCCGAGCCAGCCGCCGATGGAGACGGCGTTGGCGACCTGGAACGCGAGCGCGCTGAGCCAGACGAGCGGGTGGACGGGCGACATGGACGGGTTGAGGACGAGCGGGGCGAGGATGGCGCGGTAGATGTAATGGATCGTCTGCGCGTGTCGTTATCTGTCAAGAAACCCCGTCCCCTTTTTGACAGCAAGTGTTGTGGATACGTACGAACATGCCGGCCATGACCCAGTTCGCCAGAGGCAGGGATGCCGTCAGCCCGATCCCTCGTGGGAGAGTGGACATGATGTAGAGCAGGAGGAGGAAGCCTGGCGCCTCCATCGTGAACCAGGCGATGTGGCCGGGGATGTTGAAGAGGGAGTCTATCGACGTCTTGCCTTGCGGGTAGAAGTCCGTGAGCCATTGTATGACGGTGACCTGTCATGTGTTTCAGTCGCGTTGGTATGAGAGGAAACTCCCGTCTGCCCGGTGGAGATGAGTGAGCCTACGAGAGGGAAGAACTGCCAGAACCATGATAGCATCTCCCAGTTCTCGCGTGATGGCGGAAGCCATCCTTGGATCAGGGCCATGTCGACGACGGGGTTGAGTGCGATTGCGGAAGCGTGATGGTCTTAGGTTGGAAGCTTAGGTGAACCTTTTGGGCTAAATCGGAGTCCATGATCAAAAGTCCTAATTGATGATGTCATTAAAGACCATCGCCGTTCACAGTCGAGGCAGTGTATATTCCACCTCGGGCAGAGATTATTGCGAGGTAAAACGTAGTCCAGCCAAGTCTGCGTGATGTCGATCAGCTTGTCAGGTGAGACGATTTGTAGCCGTTGATTGCTAGGCATTCTTCTAAATAATATACTAAACAAAAAAACGCCTCCAGCACAGAACTCCTGTTTGCCATCCGGGCCAGACTTCAATCGAGCTTTCGATATCGTGATGAATGCCATGCCATGCCAGAGCCGACCTGACCTGACCTGACCTGACCTGACCTGACCTGACCTGACCTGACCTGACCTGACCAGACCAGACCAGACCAGACCAGAGCCGACCAAGCCAGCTAATCTCACAATCGAAGCCACGCGTGCCGCCCCGTTATTCCCATACATACAGGGCACCGTATTGCCCAGAACACTAGAGGGGTTGCCGCGCAACCCCCACGACACCATCCACCCGCGCCGCCAGCTCGTCGTACCACCGCCCATGAGCGGCCCGATCGACGTGCCCGACCTTCGACACCTCCTCGACCGTCTCCCCGACGCGGCCGACGAACTCGGGCAGGACGCTCGCGATCAGATCCTCGTTGGCGCCGCTGATGCTCCTGACCCTGTCGGTCGCGGTCGCGGCCATGAGCCGGATGGGCACGTAGGTCTTGATGCGGTGCAGGAGCAGTCGCATGAGCGGATCGGTGAGCTGCCTCGCGCTCGACTGGGCCATGACGCGCGAGATCATGCTGCAGAGCTGGGTGCGCGTGGCGGGCGGGAGGGCGTAGGAGGATTCGATGAGGGACATGATGTTCGCGGCCTCGGCGGGCGAGTAGTTGTCGTCCCGCAGGATGTCCCACATGCGTGCGGCCTCTGTCCTCCACTGGGTACGCACGTCGCGCTTGAGGAGGTTCTTGGCGGTCAGGAGGACCGAGCCGATGGCGACGATGCGCAGGGAGTCGTTGCGAATCCGTATGATGCGGTCTTCGTCGAGCAGGAGAGTGTCTGGCAATTCCTCGTCCTGCAGCTCCGAGACGGAGAAGAAGAGGTCGGTCAGGCCTTGCATGTATATCTTCTGCCAGGTTGGCCTGTTGGAGGGATGATCGATCCCCTCTGGGTCTCGCCTGTTGGCTTCTGCATACACCTTCTCCCTCGAGTTGCTCCACCATCTGACCACCCGGGCTAGGGTGATCCTCTCCTTCTCGAGGTCCTCTCTGAAGCATGTCTCCTCGTAAGCTCGAGCTTCGGTGAGGAGCATGGGAATGACCTGCTGCAGCTTGTAGTTCATATAGTCGAGCGTCATGAGGTTGATGACACGTAGCAGGGCGGCAAGCCTGTCGATGTCATCCTCGTACCGAGTCTCCGCCAGCGCCTTCACGTCCGGATCGCGGAAAGGGGCGCAGAGCCTGGGGAGGATTGAATTCATAAAGGAGAAGAAGCCATCGTAGGAGAAATTGCCCATCGACCATTCCCGCGCCATGACCAGCGGGTCCAGCGTCTCCGAGATGAGCACGTGAAGTGAATTTCCCGGAGTCAAGAGTGCCAACAACTGCGACCTGACGCTGTCGGCGATAACTGCAATCCACATGTGCCCCTCGCCGTTCCGTATGCCGGCTCGTATGTCGTCGAACAGCATATTTCCAAGAGCTCTCCTCGGCTCCGAGTCGATGATGTCATCGGGGTCGACGGACCAGTGCTTGTTGATGGCCAGTTCGTGCACCACGACCCTATTCTCGGGCATGACGGTCATGATCTTGGCCAGGTGGTTGGCCTTTGAGGGATCCTCTTGGGAATATGGATTACTGTGCTGCACATCGTGGACGTTTGGGACGAGGCCGAAGCCTTGCGGAGTAGAGGTGCCTAGATTGCTCGACGCTGACGCCAGTGATACGTCCTGTGGATGCGCCGATGCCGCAGCTCCGGTGGACTTCTTTTGTCTGTCCCTTCGAGCTTTACGAACTGCGTCCCTGATCAATTTCTTTGCCATCTCCGGACCAGCCAGCCTCTTGATCCTCACGAGCACCAGGATCTGGTTCTCACGAATGCCGCTGCGGTATTCTGCCTTGACGACCTCCTCGGAGTCTGCCTTGATTGTTTGCCATATCTGGTCGAGCTCGACATATTGCGCCAACATGGTTTGCAGCAGTATACTGGAATCGTGGGCTTTCCAAGCGCTGAAAGCGGAGCGAAAGGCGCTGTAGGCTTCCAGTAGAGCCCGTCTCTGTGCTGGAGGGGGGGTGTATCGATTCGAGGCATCAAGACACGATAGTAGCGTCTCAAACGAGATCTGCAAGTCTTTCGACTTGTCGACAAGATCCTATTCGGGTCAGCGCCAAGCGGCTGAGAGGGGGAGATGATGTGTCCTTACTCGTTCTTGCTCGCCATCCTGACTCAGGACATGGGCAGGATGGCCGAGTATCAAGTACGCGCTGAGAAAGGTCCGCACCGCTGTCCTCTCGTCGAGTGCTTCGCTCTCGTGATCCTGGAGTCCACACAGGCGGAGGACTTCGGCTGTACGTATCAACACATCATCCCGAGAGAGTAATTCACCAATCTCTTCGAACTCGGTGTTGCGGACACGTTCGACGGACAAGCCCAGGGCGATAAAGGCACCGACGGTCAACTTTCGCTTTCCCGCCCTCCAAGCGTGCTGGATGATAAGAGCCGCCTCCTTCTCATTCACCGAGTCGACCAACTGTTTCGACACCTTCTTCTCCTCCGTCCGAGGCACACTCGTGGTTCGAACACGTTTCACATGCCTCTGATACTCGAACCTTCTCCTCTCCGCCTCGGCCAGCCTCTCCTCCATGTCGATTCGAAGTTTCCTGCCCTCGGCTTCCCTCCTCTCCTTCATCTCCTCCGCCACTCGTTTCGCACGCTTCACCTCCTCCGAACAAGCCGCCGCCACCTGGGCCAAGTATCTATGGCGCGCCTTCTCCGCCGCGAGTGCTCTCTCCTCCGACATGGCGACCCTGGGGGCGGCCTTTGCCAGAGCCGCTCGGAGGCGGACCTTTTCGGCATGGGCGGCACGATCGGCGAGCCTGGCCTTGCGGCTCTCGAGGATCGAGGCCCGTCGGAGATGCTGGGCGACATGGTTGCTCTGAGGACCATGATAGGAGTGATGAGAATGGTGAGAGTGCGCAGAGGAGATGGAATTCCGTCGCGAGGAGGCTGCGGATGATCGCCGCCGCTGCTGGGAACGACGGTAGAAGCGGGCGGCGATTCGGGGCGGTGGAGGAAAAGCCGAGACGGGTTCCTCCACGGCCATCAGGGTATCGTGCTCCTCGGGAATATCTGCGTTGCCGTCATGGAGGTTGCTGGGGATGTACCCCCCAAAGCCTGAAGGTGAGTCGGTCATCTCTGGAGCTCTCGACTGCGAGTGCGAGGGTGGAACAAAGGCACTGGCGGCTGACTGCTGGGGCTCGCCGCTGTTCAATATCCTGTGAGGGGCGGCGCAAACCGAGTCGCCGCACGGGCATGCCAGGTGTTCTTCCAACAAGTCAGCACCTAAAAGGGGTGGATCGAGCCAGAGCCAGAGCTACACTCACCTAGCAGCTTGGAGTTGGGATTCCGCCGGCGTGGTAAGTTTCAGTTCCGGGCAGAAGCGGAGGAGGTTGGTTTCGTGGAGCGAGGCGACAGTCCAGCAGACGATGATTGCGCCAGAGCACAGCTTGTTCCTGGGGGCAGCACGTCACGCTAGAACTGCAGGGTAAGCTCGGATCGGATGCCTGCCATCATCGAGTTGGTCCAGCCCGGGGCTGTTGAACGTGACTGACAAAAGCGCATGCCCGCTTGCGTCGTTTCCTCCAGATCCTAGCTCTGACTAAGCCAAGATGGCGCTCTCCACACGAATGCGGTTTTGCTCTGTCGAGTTCGCCTGCCGTTTTTCGACAAGCATCGTCGCCGTGTGCATCAAATCAATCTGCGCTAGGAGCCTCACAGGCGCACCGATGGGTCTCAATGACCGTTGGAAACGGCAAAATGATCTTAGACATCCGCTTGCGGGTTGGTGCCTCCCCGGTCATCGCCGACCATCCATCGTGTGGTGGTGGGTAGTGGGGCGGTCGAAATCTGTTGCCAGCACCCTCTGCAGCTCTACAATGACCCCGTGTGGGCCTCACTCCACCCTTCGGGCATGTCGAAACTGTAGCACTTGTAGGTGCGTCGCGTACTGTACAGAGCACGGACTGAGGCTGCCGAGTCCATGGTGACGGGACCAAAACGCATCTCAGACTACTGAAAGGTTGATTGCGTTGCATTCGTGGGCTTCATCACGATATACATGTCTTGTGCGAGAGAAGCAACGCGTGGGATGAAAACAGAATCGCTTTTCAAATTGACGGCTCATTGCCGCGCACGTAAAAAGCTATCTGGAAGAAGTCTTCAGAAGAAGGCGCGTTGGCACGAATCTAGTATACAATCACATGCATCATGGTCGCACGCTCAGATGAACCCATCCCCGACCGTCCTAACTTCGTCGCTTGGTGGCATCAGTAAGCATCGGGCATCTGTGACATGTCGTGACCCTCTTCACCGTGGGCTGGATTGTCGTACGACTCCTCGACGGGCTCCTCGTCCTCCGTTGTGGGGACGGATGAGGCATCGGAGGGCTCGGGCACCTCAGCAGAGACCGAGGGTGAAGCCTGAACTTCCTCCGTGTTCTCCTCCGTGGTGGGAACGGGAGAGGCATCGGTCGAGACGGGTGCCTCGGTTGAGACGGGGGTTGCCGATGAGGCGGGATAGGTGCTGACGAGAGTGACGAAGCCAGTGCTTGCGACGCAGCCCTTTGTGCACGGCTGGCTCTCGGTGCCGTTTCCGTAGTAGACGCTGCTCACGGTCTGCTGAGGGCTGAGGCTCTCGGCGACCGGGTTGGCAGTCTATACATGTTAGTGGTGCTGGAGAGCTTCTCGGACAGTCAGACTCACCACCGTGACCGTAGTTGCCGAGGTGACCGTGACCGTGACGGGCGCTGGGCACACTGGCGATTCACCTTCGGTGCCGACATTGGACGAGTCGGCATCGTCGGGTGTGCCAGACACGTTGGAAGAATCGGTGCCGTCGGGTGTGCCAGACACGTTGGAAGAATCGGTGCCGTCGGGTGTGCCGGATACGTTGGAAGAATCGGTACCGGATTCACCTTGGGCGGGAGTGTCTTCCTCGCCGGAGACGTTCTCGGCAACCACTTCCTCGGAGACCACATTGGACTGATCAGAGTAGCTGGCGGGGACAGCAGAGAGGGTAATGAACTGCGTCTCGGTCGAGGTGTAATCGTAGGTGCTCATCTCCTCGGCCGCGGTGGGGACAGCAGTGGCATCGACAACGGCACCGTCAGCCGAAGAGGTGGCGCGAGTCACGACAGCCGTCTGAGATGGTCAGCGTCGGTGCAGTATCTTCACGGGGAAAAAGAAGACATACCCTGGTCTGAGTCAGAGTCTGAGTGAGGCGAACGGTGGTCGTCACGACGGTGGTCGAGGATCCACTGCCCTGAGTGTAGGTCAAGGTCACGTCCTTGACCTCGGTGGAATATTCCATGTCACCAGTGGGGACGGGCGAGGCCTCGCTGACGCCGGTTCCGATGGGCACAGCAACGGATGGCGAGTCGGTGGGTCCATAGCCACTCGCCTCAGCCTCCGAGGCCGGGCAGACGGTGGTGGAGACGGCGATGACGGAAGTGACCAAGACGGTGGAGCCAGCTGCGCAGTCGGTGATGGTCTCTCCGCAGTCGGTGATGGTGGCAACCGAGGTGCTGTACACGACCTTGGTGACCAGAGGCTCCTCATAACCGGTCCACATTGCCATGGCGCTGGTGGTATCCGAGACGGCATCAGCGGTAGACGCGACGGCAGTGGCGGTGGCAGTGGCCGCGGTGGTGGAGTTGGAGACGTGCATGCCCGTGTAGTACTCGACAGGAGACTCTTCCGAGGCCGAGGACGCGCTCAAGTACTCATCGCCGGGTACGACATTGGCATTGGTGTCGACATATTGATCGGCAGGTACCTCGGCCACTGGAGATTCGACGGCAGGAGTCTCGACGGCAGCCGCTCCATGGTTCTCGCCGCCATGACGACGGGCGAGGCCATTGCGATGGGCGCGTGCGTCGGAAGTGGCAGCCAGCACGGCGATGGCGGCGACAGAGAGCTTGCTGAGGAAATGCATCGTGGGTTTATTTTTTATCTGGTGTCTCTGACGATTTGGGTGAAGCCTGTTCTGGTAGCTGGGACTTGAGAGTGTTTGGTTGCGGTTGCTGTTGTGCGGTGCGACAGGTCCTGCTGGCTTTGAGTGAAGGAAACGAGAAACGAGAATCAATCTCGTGGAGCTGAAAGAGTGACTGGAGGCTGAAGAGAGTGACTAGTCTGCGTGGGCAAACAAGAGAGCGTGGGGAGAAGATCTGAAAACCAGCGTCGCGATGGAGAGAAGGAGGGAGAGAGGAGGAGAGCGGATGAGGGAGCGGCGGGGCTTAAAAAGAGTCTGCAACGTGTTGGCCTGGCACGGTACCGGGACGTACCTGGGAGAGCAGTCGGGTGCGTTGGAGCGGCCCAGGAGGATGGAGAGGGGGGTATAGTGCAATTGGGGGGGGGGGGGGTTGGCTG
>QQTW01001224.1_pt1 | contig 17655 bp, 17 predicted proteins | sample 1904831 | NCBI WGS metagenome assembly QQTW01 (sample SAMN09435610, study PRJNA476489) | Subsurface metagenome, whole genome shotgun sequencing project. | reverse complement strand
TTGTAAATTCCATAATTGAACGGGTTGATCGTCGTTGTAGAGTCTAGCTAATACTTTGCGATTTGCACTTATGGCAACATGGGGAATACAATTAGAACGAACTCCACTTAGAAATTCCAACTTGATACCGTCTTTTCCACTTGCTTTAGCGCTCATCTGCTCGTAACTACTAAAGAAATCGCTACTAATTAGAACTGGATGTTCCGAGTCTTGCATCTGCGTAAAAGCAATTCTCGGACAGAAATCATGTCTGTAGTAGCGAATGTTCTTTTCTCTGTTAGTTATTTCTGTTCTCGTTTCTATTTGCCAAATTTTTGTATCTTCAGGGCTTGCACTAGCTAGAAATTTACAATCAGGACTAAAAGCTAGCGACTGGACAGGTGCTTGATGTCCGATGAATAGGCATCGCTTACCAGTTTGTCTATCGATTATTTCAACTTGCCCGTCTACATCAGGTGCGCTTCTAGCTGTGAAACGACCATCAGGACTATGTGAAGAAGTTTGAATGCCACTAGAATAACCCTTAAATGTACGCACTTCATGACCAACATCAATTAGCTCGAAGGGTTCTCCAGTACCTATCATGCCTATGCACTCTGCATTTTTGTTAAATACTATAGAAGTGTAATTAACAGAGTGATTTTTGAGACTCTTGATTAATTCGCCTGTTAATGGATTCCACATTTTTAACTCGTTAACGTAAAAGTAACGGTATAAAATACGACTATAATTGTCACTGTCAAAAACAACAGAAACAACTGCCTCGGATTGAATATCGATTTTGGTAATTTTCTCGCTTGTGTGCAGATTAATCGAGACAATATCGCCACTAGGATCGCAGTAAGCAAATATATCACTATTCGGGCTGAATGCTAGCGATGGTCTTGCTGGAATTCCCCATACTTGTAGTTCTAAATGTAAAGTGTGTTCGATTTCGTTATCTAGTTTGCCTAATATTGCAGATTCAAGGTTTATTTCTTTCGCTTTAGCGATTTCTGCTTCGCGCAAATCAGTTTGTGTCAAAATTGCACCATCGAATGTAGCTTTTGTCAAGTCAGCTTTTTGCAAATTCGCACCAGTTAGGTTCGATAACTGTAAATTGCACTTCTGTAAGTAAGCTTGTTTGAGATTAGCTGCTTGTAAATTAGCTTTTCGCAGTCTCGCACCTGAAAGATTGGCTTTAGTTAAAGTGCATTGTTCTAAATTTGCTGCTGTTAAATCGGCTCCTCTTAATTCAGCTTCTCGAAGGTCGGCATGGCATAATTTAATCCGAGCCATATAAGCATAATTTAAGTTAGCTTCGATTAAATTTGCTGCACTTAAATCAGCAGCATCTAGTTTTGCTTCGTAGAGATTCGCATTGCCGAGATTGGCTTGACTCAAATCAGCACTTTGTAAATCTGCCCTGCTTAAATTAGCCCCACTCAAATTTGCATGGCTAAGTTTTGCCCCTCGTAAGTTAGCTTTACTCAAATTAACTCCCGCTAAATCGACTTGGTTAAGGTTTGCATTCTCCAAATTGATTCGAGCAAAATCGCGTTCTCCACGCTGGTATCTTTCTAATACCTTTTTAACTAATTCGGTTACAATTTGGCTAGTTGGTTTTTCTTCAAGCATGATTTTGACATTTTGGAATTAAACTAATTTGAAACAATGTATAGATGTAGGGGCGGGGTCTCCCCGCCCTTTCTGTTCCAACAATCCATGCACCATAAATATTAACTGAATCGGTATTATTTTGATTTATGCATTAATTTAAGCTTCTTTGCCCATACAACAAACGTTTATATTATTCCTTTACCCTTTACCCTTTCCCCATTCTCCCTTTCCCTTTTTCTTATTACATCTCTTGCTGCTGCTCTCACAAGTTGATTACTATCTTCAGCTAATTGATAAAGTCTCTCTAGCGCTATTTGCGGATTGTTTGCTATAGCAAATCTTTCTAACCAATAAATCGAGCGGCTTTTTTCCACGAGCATTTCTTGGTCAATCTCACCCTGAAGTAAAGCAATAAAGCTGACAATTGAAACTTTGGACTTTGCGTAGTAATTTAGAACTTTAGCTAGACTATCCGGGTTAGCAGCTAAAAAGCCGGGATTTAAATTTAAGTAATCTGATGCATATTCTCCGCAAAGAATAAGCTCTACTGCTTGTTTCGATAAATCGGGATTAACCATCGCTTTTTCGCGCACGTTTGAGGCTTTACAATTTGCTAACTTTTCTAAAATAGGGCTTGGCAAGTTCCTTTTTACTGCAACATGTACTAGCACATAACTATCTTCATCTTGGGCTAATTTTTCAATAATATTGATTGGAGTATTTGGATTTTGAGCTACAGCTTGACGAACTTTTGATTCTTTATCTTGAGCCATTCCTACAAGCGCGATCGCAGGAGTATTCGGATTTTGAGCTACAACGTTGCGTACTTTAAATTCATCTGCTTGAGCTAACTGTACTAAAATTTCAGTAGGAATATCATAGCGTTGAGCCAAGAATAAACGCGCTTTCATCCCGCATTCTGCGATTAATCTTTGGAAAATCACAGAAAGTTCGCTTGTACTTTCTTCCGCAAGGATATCAATAATACTTTCTGCCTCCAGAAAATTATTGAATTCTTTAATCGATAATTGATTTGCGATCTCACTCACAACTTGTGCATCTCTAGCTAATTGTTTAAAGAGAATATTCAGTGGTGTCTTCTGATTACAGGCAACGGCATTACGAACATATACTGATTCATCTTGAGCTAACTGCTCTAAAAGGGTAATTTCGATGCTGTAATTTTCAACAACTGCCCTACGGACTTCGCTATAATCATCTTGAGCCAACTGTTCTAAAATACTAGTTGGTGTGTTGAAATTTTTTGCTACGTTTTCACGAATATATCTTTTTTTACTCTTAGATAACACTGAAAGTATGTCCGAAGGTGCGTTTGGATGACTGGCAACAGTATTAGGTTGTTTTTGTACTGCCTTTACGAGTATTTGAGCAGATATTTCCGGATTTCTAAGTGCTTCAGTAGAATATTCTCCTTCTTCTTCTGCTATTCTCTTTGCAGCAGTTTCTGCAATTCGTTTATCGATATTATTTAAAAAATATTCTAAAACAGTGAGAGGCGTATTCGGATTTTCTACCAATTTAAAAAAAACAGTCGCATCCTGTTTTTTTACCAAGCTCTTTTGTGCCAAGCTCTCTAAAATCTCTATTGGTGTATTTAAATTGCCTGCTAATCCGTCTCGAACAGTCGTAACAAGACCATAATTTTCTATTTCTTCTTTGTCTGTTGCCAGTTGCCACAATGTATCTACAGGTGTGTTAGGATTTTGAGCTACCCAAAAACGCATACGTGGATTTGAATGGTTAGCTAACCGCTCTAAATTACTTGGAAATGTATTAGGTAATTCAGCAATCGTCCTACATAAATCTTGATAACTAGAATCTTGCGTCCACCGTTCAATAATATATTCAGGGATAGGGCAAATTTTAGCTAGAACTTTGAGACTCTGTATGTCAGCTTGGTAAGCATTCGGAATTATGTTTTTAATTACTTCCCTAGCTTTTTGCTTGTATCCCTCTATTAATTCTCCAGCGAAATTCACATGTAACCTTGCTGCTTCTACAACTTGAGAATCTCGACTTTGAGTTAATCTGCTCAATACTTCTTTAGAAGTTTGTATATTCATAGTCAGCGCTAACTGCACTTCTACATCTGCTTTATCTGCCGCTTGTTCCAAAAGAAAAAGTGGCACATTCTCTAACCTGAGAAGACTCCGCAGTGATGGTAAAGGAATTTCTGCAACCAAGTTAGGATTTTCCAGTAGCAAAAAGGAAAATATCGGGTTATTTAGCAATTGCTGCGGAAATTCGGCTGCCAATTTTAAAAGCACATCAGTTGGTGCATTTGGGTTAGCTGCGACTGCTTCACGAGTCGCTTTATCGCTAGACTGCGCTAACTTGCGTAGAATTTCTCGGTCAGTACTAACGTCTTCTGCTGCTATCCTTGCTTGTAGTACATCGGTAGGAGCAACATTTGAAAACTGAGGTAGAGCATTTTCATCCATATCTTAAAGCCAAATATTACAGCTAATCAAAGGTAAGCAATATGCGATCGCTCGAAGTAGTAGTCCGTGTCATAAGTTTTGGTGGGTTATTAGATCCCCGACTTCGTAAAAGTTGTCGGGGATCTAGACAAGAGCGAAAAGGTCACAATTAATGACATAGACCAGTAGTTTCTGTCGCAGACTGTATTACTTATGCTCTGTTTAGCCAACTTTGCCAATTTTATTACTTCTTTGGTATAATAGTCCTCTTGGAAAACACGGAAATACTTATAAAAACTGGGTTTAAGGAGGACTTTTGATTTTTTGAAATCTTCTCAGTATATAAATTAAAGCAGCTTGAAAACTGTACCTCTTTACTACTGCTTAATGTAGCGATTATCTTTTCTTAATCATTAACTTAGTAAGATCGCGGTAAATTAATAATATATATGCGTAATTTTTAACAAATAAGCACTAGCCTAAACGAAATGACCAGAATATTCGATACTTTCCTAGCAGGTGGTCTAGTTATGTACCCCCTGTTGGCTTTATCGGTAATAACTTTTGCCTATGCTTTAGAACGAATTTGCTTCTGGTTTAGATTAATTAGTCAAGAAAAACGGGTAGTGTATGAAGTTCTAACAGCAGCAAAAGTCGATTTAGAAAGAGCGTTAATAGTAGCTGAACGTGTCGAAGGTTTGGCTATTGGTCGTTTGCTAGCTGCACCTTTGAAGCTCAAATCACCTTCACCCGAAACCTTTCATCTTGCAATTCTTGCAGCTTTGGATAAAGAATTTGTCGAAATGCGTAAGGGTGAAAAACTGCTCGAAAGCATCGCAGCGATCGCACCTCTGTTTGGCATTCTCGGAACCGCTGCGGGTTTAGTTACCATGTACCAAAATCTCAAAGCTGCTAACGTTGACAGTACAAGTGCTACTGCGGTGACTGGTGGTCTTGGTGAAGCTTTGATTAGTTCATTTGCAGGAATTGCAGTAGCGGTAGAAGCATTCGTATTTTTTCGGATTTTTTTGATTTTGCGATCGCACCAAATGAATTATTTCTCAAAAGTCGGTAGCGAACTCGAATTAATATATCTCCAACTTTGGGGGAGTAGGGAGTGGGGAGTAGGGTCCGAGGGGGAAGAGGTAAAGGGAAAGGGGGAAAAGAAGTCAATTAATAACTCCTAACTCTTGTACAGACGCGTTCGCCCTTGGCGTTCCCGAAGGGTAATTTCGCGTCTCTACATTCTTAACTCCCTATTCCCTACTCCCTCATCCCCTCGAAAAGTGACTGTAAAATTGCAACCGACCGTAACCTAAAAATTGACCGTATGATTTTTCTCCTGCGGGATATGCAGTCACACCAAATAAATACACACCTGAAACCGTTGGGTTCTGCACTGGTTTCATCGCAATTGTAATATTTCTACCTGGGGGAACTGGTGGATTTAAAATCAGCGAGACGGTTCGAGTTTTACCTGACGCTGTTATATCTTGCAGTGCTAACTTTTGACCTTGATTGCGTCTGGTTCCTTCAAACACGTAACTATCTTTGAGACGATAGCGAATATTATCAATTCCTTCACGCTGATTAATCGTGATGCGCTGTAATGGTTCACCTGCGTTACTAGGAACGCTGAGTGTAAAGTAATACGTTGCACCCCAAATACTTACATCATTATATGTTGTTGCGGCTTCGACAAGACGCGGTGGTTGAGTGAAGTAAAATGTACCATCTCGCAATTGAACTGCTTTTGAATTAGTCGAATATCCAGTAATTCCCACAATCGCAGCAAGTGCCGTGCCAAACAAGTATCGAAAATATCTAACCCGCATGTTATCCATATCGGGGCTAACTCAGGCTACCAGCTAACCCAAACAAGAGTGATTGTACGCATTCTTTAGCCTGCTAATTAAAACTTTACAATTAGTCTTCTAGTAGTTAATTAAACTTTTGATAGATTACTTCATATTTTTTATTAATTTTTTTCAAATCAGCGCCAATACTTAAGGAAATCAGCAGCTTTGTAAAAGTTGATTGAGATTAGTTGTTAATACTGGTCTTTAAGGTAGAAAATATAAATATAAATACAAGCAATTATTCTTATGACTGCAATTTCTAACGTTAAATCTAGCATCGAGTACAAGCGCCCAATTTGGCACAGCATTGTCACATTAACTCTAGGATTTTGGCTCAGTGCTAGCTTAGTTTTAGATTGGGTAATTATGCCTAGTCTCTACGTTTCCGGAATGATGGCTCAAGCTGGCTTTGCTGCCGCTGGCTACTCTATTTTCTGGACTTTTAACCGAGTAGAATTGCTCGCAGCTAGCTTGGTACTTACTGGTATTTTATTTTTATTAAATACGTCCTTTCTCTGGAATCGCGGCATTGTTCTACTGGCTGTTTTGCTGCTTGATATATCGCTTCTAGATACATATTTCCTAACTCCGCAAATGTCTGCTATCGGTATTAATCTTGATTTATTTAATACAGCGGCACAAGCTCCGCTGGCAATGAATCTGTTACACGGTTCTTACTGGGTTTTGGAAATAGCGAAGCTTGCAGTTGGTACAGTTCTTTTGAGATGGTGCTTGCGTCAAAGGGTTTAGCTTTTGAGACCCATAATAAAATCGCATACGCGATACCCAAGCGTCTCTACATTAAATTATTGATGAAATTAAAAACCTGGCTTTTTCGAGAAGTCGGGTTTTTGCGTATGTTAAATTTTTTAGCTAAATTTCTTCTTGTGATGGTGCTTCGTTGTTGAAAAATAGTAAGCGAACCGCGAGAATCGCAAACCCTACTGCTGCTACTGCTTTCAATAATCGCGTCGGTAACAACTGTGAAACCGCACCACCAGCTAAAGCACCTATCAAGCTAGTTAACAGCAAAGCACCCGCTGTACCAAAAAATACTGCACGCCGAGACTGACAGCGACCTGAGAGTGCGATCGCAGCTAACTGGCTTTTATCTCCGAGTTCAGATAAAAAGACCGTAATAAAGCTTATTCCTAAAAGATGCCAATTCATAATTTATTAATGGGTAGTGGGTAACGGATGTTGCTTGGTTAGTCATTGACCAACAAATGACCAATAACAAATGATTATTAACCAATAAGAACATCCCAAAACAGCATGACGGAAATTAACAGCAACATTATCCCTGCCGACTTCTCGACTGTCTTCGGGGAAAGCTTGGTTGATATCCAACTCCCTAAAACCACACCTAAAAAACTCGTAGTAATCAAAGCTGCCGCAGACCCTAGAAAAACTACCCAAGGTGCATGGGATTCTGCACTCATCAACAGCGTTGATAGCTGAGTTTTATCGCCTATTTCTGCCAAAAATATCGTTAAGAACGTCGTACCAAAAGTTACAACAATTGATTCGGATTTGCAAGGCTTTTCGACTGCGACAGCAGATGTTGCGAGAATCGACGTTGCAGCATCATTATCAATCTTGTCCGGTTCGAGTTGAATGTCCGAATTGGAGATTTCAGTTAGGCTAATGGGTGCGGAGTCAATCACAAGTGGTATTTTTTTAGCTAAGGGTTTTCATATTCTTCTCATTTTCTCAGATTGTGCTTATAAATTGCAACCGTCATTTTACACAAATACGACCGCAATTCGGTGATTATTGGTCTAAGGTCAATCAAATTAAGAAGAAATATGACCTGAAAGTAATATTTAACTCTGGATTTCTCAATATGAAAATTAATACACGTAACGTCAAATGATTGTCAAGGCTATATGTGGAATGTTTTAAGTATTTTTGAACTAGTCATGAGGCTAAGAATCCGGGTTTCTTTAAAGAAACCCGGATTCAGGGGGAACCTATCAAATTCCCACAGCTTTATCAAAGCGCAACATTTCCAAACTGCGATCGCCATAAACACCTTCGATTTGCTGATGACAGCAGTCGATAGCAAAATCGTTGAGTTCTTCGGGTTCGATACCATACATATCCCCAAAGATATCGGGTTGGACGCGACAAAAACGCGGACGGTTGGCATAAATCTGACATGCACGGGTTTCTTTATCGAAGTTGATACACCACCCGTCTTCACCAACCATGCTTAGATAATGTTCGAGTTCCTCTTGGGTTAAATATTCTTCTAAATCCGGACGCTCTGCTGGGTCAAGGTTGCAGCAAGCTCCGCAGTTTTTTACACATTGCCAAGTAGCCATAGGAATTAGGGAGTAGGGGGAGGTGGGGAGATGGGGGGAGTGGAGGGATTGGGGGGAGTTGAAGAAGAGATTAATTAATAACTCCTAACTCCTAACTCCTAACTCCTAACTCTTAACTCCCTACTCCCATCTCACATATTTTCTTATAATTTTGTTAAGTAAATTAAAATTTGTTGTCTTTCCCCAGATATGATTAGATTCTAGAGAAAGGTACTGGATTATTTAATCTTTTTAAGATAAGTCGGAGGAAACATGTTTGAAGCGTTAGGCAACATCAATTGGGAAGTAATTTTCCAACTCACATCTGTTGCAGCAATCATGCTAGCAGGTCCAATAGTTATTTTTGTTCTGGCGTTCCGTAATGGTGACTTGTAAAGTTTAGTTAAGTTTATGAGTTTTTGGAGCTATCCAAAGCTTGAAACGCTGTTTGAATAATTTTGCTGTAAGGAGGTTGAGAAATATCAACCTCTTTTGCGTCTTGGCGGTTTGTACCCAGCAAGCCGATTTTACCGCCGATTGTCACTGCCAATACTTTGCCATCAGAATTTTTGACTCTTAATTCTTTGCTAGAGTCATTATTGTAGATGCCACAGCTATATTGGTGACCTTGATATTCAAAGGTGACTTTGGATGATTTGGAAGTAGAAGCGGTATGAGTAGGGGAATCGCACGGAAGTCTTACACCAATGATTTCGAGTTCGATGGTGGTGTTGCCATTATAGTGATTTTCGTGGAGTTTGTAGGCAATATCGACAAGGGATGGTAGAGGGCAATATTCGCGCCATCGCCATGCGATCGCTTTAATTGTATAGCGGACATTATCTATAGTCTGCGCTACTGTCATCTTAATATGACCCTTGCCGATGGATGATTGCTCGATAATTCGGACATTAGGTGTCCAAAAAACCGGGACGGGGTTATCGATACCGCAAGGTTCTAAAGCGCGAAGTTGTTGATAGAGGTCTTGATTAACTTGACTGAGATTTGCTAACGCATCGATTTTGAGTAGCGGTTTGAGATGTTGAATTTCAAGACATTGGTTAGCAAATTCACTCAAACGCGATCGCACGAGTTCTAAGTTTTCCCCAGGCATCGAAAATCCGCCTGCTGCTTTATGTCCTCCGTATTTGCCGAGTAAGTTATGGCAGGACTGCAATGCGTCAAAGACATTAAACTCAGGTATTCCCCGCGCCGAACCGCGAATATGTCCATTATCTTCGTAAGTACCGATGAATACAGGTACACCGTAGCGTTCAACTAACCGCGAAGCAACGATACCAATTACACCGTGATGCCAATTTGGTTGGACAACTACTAAAACCCGGTCATCCTGTAGAGACGCGATATATTGCGTCTCCACAACTGCTTGAGCATCTTTTTCGATTTGTTCGCACATCTCCTGACGCTGACGGTTGATGCTTTCGCATTGCATTGCGCGTTCGAGTGCGATTCCCACATCATCAGTCGTTAATAATTCAATAACAATTTGCGGGTCAGCAATTCTACCAATTGCATTAATTCGAGGACCAAGACGAAACCCAATATCATCAGGTTTAAGAGTTTTGGCACTAGAGGAGTGAGGAGTTAGGAGTGAGGAGTTAGGAGTTGAGAGCGAGGGGTTAAAAGTTTTGACTTTTCTATCTTCCGCATCTCCTCCTACTTCCTTGACTCCCGACTCCTGACTCCCGACTCCCCCATTCCCTCCCCTCGCCTGCACGCCGGACATTTGAATCAATGCTTGAATTCCGGCTAAATTAGATTTGGGTAATTGTACTAACCCGCGTTTTACCCAACGACGGTTAACTCCGGTTAATGGTGCTAAATCGGCAATTGTGCCTAATGTAAAGAGTTCTAACATAGGCTTGACAATACCCGAATTCATCTGTCCCAGTTGCTGCGCTAACGACACAGCTAAAATATAAGCGACACCAACACCCGCAACACCGCGATAGGGAGAAGATTCGCTGATGAGTTTGGGATTTAAAATAGCGTTAGCAGGTGGTAATTGTTGGGGAATGTCGTGATGGTCGGTGATAATAACTTTTAAACCGAGTTCTCTAGCTCTGGCAACTGGTTCAAAAGCCGAAATTCCATTATCAACCGTAAGAATTAATTCTACACCTTCGCTGTGAAACTCTTCAACGATGCGCTTGTTGATACCATAACCATCGTGCATTCGACTGGGAATTGCATAATCGACTTGTGCGCCCAAAGTGCGTAAACTGCGTAATAGTAGAGCAGTGCTAGTCATGCCATCTGCATCGTAGTCACCGCAAATGGCGATTTTGGTTTGAGATGCGATCGCAATTTCCAATAATTCTACACTTGCTGCCAAATCGGGAAAATCTTCAAGCGGTGAAGGCAAATTAAAAGATTCGGGTTGTAAAAATATTTGTGCAGTTTCGAGGGTATCAATACCGCGATTAATTAATAATTGGCTAATAATAGGGGATAAATTATAAAAATCGGCGATTTTTTGTGCTAACTCTAGCTTTTGCGGGTATATTCGCCATCTTTGATTCGGCAATCGTCGGCGATTTTCAAATGACTTGGGAAAAGATTGGTCGAGCATTAGAATAAAAGTTAGGAGTTAGGAGTTAGGAGTTGAAAGACGCTCATTGCGTCACAGAAAATAAGCCACCCTACAACTTAGCGGCAAAAAAGACGCGAATGCAAGCTCATGATACACTTCGTTTTAAACTTACACAAATTAAAAGGATGGACGGTAAGGAAAAAAGAGGAATATTACAATTCTTAACTCTTAACTCCGCGTTCTGTACGGGCGGGTTTACTAGAATGCCTAATTTTCTACTAATAAGATACTCTAAACCCGCCCCTCCCACCGAAAGGGCCTCTTATAAAACATTAACCATCCCATCATCGCGTAAATAAACCGAGCGATCGCCTGGTTGGTACCAATTCGGACGCAACTCGATTCGCAATGTCGCTACATTTGGTTTAGAAACCGTTGCTTTCAATGCTCGTCCGGTGTCATCCCAAAACAGCAACGACATATTTGGTTCGGTTAATTGTGCTTGCTCGAATTGTAAGACTTGTCCGGGTTGGATTTGAATCGCTCTAGTTGCCTGCACCCTCTGTAATTGCAACATGCGGGGTGTTTTATTTAAAACTTCTACTCGAACTAGTTGCCCAGGTGTGAATTGAAGCGATCGCTTACCGCATTTCGAGGCACAAGTCTCTGCAAGTGCAGGCTTTCGGCTCTCGATGGAGCCAATTAGCATTGTAACTATTAAAATGGCAGATGCTATTTTATACATAAATTTAGGCTGATTTTTTTCAAATTCAGCCTAACATCGATAACTATTAAATGAGTAGGGTAGCGGTCAGTTTCATTAATTTTGACAAGTCGTGAGGGTCAGATCCCCGACTTCTTTAAGAAGTCGGGGATCTTGTAACCCCTCGAAGTTATGAAATAGACCATTCATTAGGGAGAAGACTTGCCTGCCTATACTACAGGTCAAATTTAAGTTGGCAACTGTTGCATACTTCTAACTACTTTGGTTACTAACTTTCTCGGTGTAAACCGCACAGATTCAGCCATGATGCGATTTTTCACACCTGGAATCACGACGGTTTTACCTTCCATCATGCCGCGATAACCAATTTGTGCGACAGTGGCAGCATCCATCATTTTCTTACCTTTAACCAACTCAGTGTCAGCCATTCCGGTTCTTTCATGGAAAGCTGAATGAGTTGGTCCGGGACAAAGCACGGTGACGCTAACACCTGTCTCTTCCAATTCGTTAGCAATAGCTTCCGAGAATGATAAGACATAGGCTTTTGTGGCAAAATAAACTGCCATCAAGGGACCTGGTTGGAAAGCAGCAGTAGAGGCAACATTTAAAATTTTGCCTTCACCTTGTTTGACCATTCCCTTTAGAAATAGCTTGGTTAAATGGGTAACGCAAACTAAATTGACCTGTAGCATTTCTAACTCGTTTTTTAGGTCGGTTTCGATGAAGAAACCACATTGACCGAATCCAGCATTATTGATCAATACATCAATATTGATCGATGCTTGTTGGAGTTCTGTAAAAATTTCTAATGGTGATGTTGGTATCGATAAGTCTTTAGAAATTATTTTTACAGAGATGTTAAATTGATTTCTAAAATCATGGGCGATTTCAATGAGTTTTTGCCCGTTTCGATCTACTAATACGAGATTGTAACCATCATCGGCAAAAAGACATGCTAACTCATAGCCAATTCCACTAGCTGCCCCAGTAATAAGAGCAGTTTTTTGACGCTGACCCCGATAGGTTTTGTTCATATTGCTGTGTGTAACTTAGTATCTTGATGAGCGATAATCAACTGTGGGGCAAATATCAATGCTGCTGTTATTTGCTGTTCCAATTCAACCGTTATAGCCACTATTAACGTTGAGTAGATTTGCTTTCCTGGCTTGATTTGAAGGTTTGCAGCGTTGATATTGACCTATTATAGCGGCTACTATTAATTTCAATCGGAATCTATTTAGATGCAGAGATTTGTTGCAGTTGCAACAAAGTTATTTAGCGGTATTCCATACAACCACAAGTAACTGCCCTATTTACTGTGAATGAAAAACATCTTTTTCAAAGAGAAATAACACCATATTCACCTATTATAATGAATAAATTGCCTCGAAACCTCTACAGGCTAACATATGCAATTTTATTTGAAAATAATAAAAATATTAATAAGCTTTTATTTTACTAATTACCTTGATTTTGATGAAGTCAAATTTTCCGAAATTAGTATAAAAAGTATCAATTTTACTTTTATTTTTAACCTATCTTACCTAACCGCGTAAGTAGGTCGGCGTTAAAAATCATGGTTATGACAAGGGAGTAGGGAGGAGCCACAGAGGAAGCGGGGGTTCCCCGTTGTAGCATGTGGCGTTAGGCAGTTGGGGTATGGCTTTGAGCCTCATTTACATTTTGTTACATAGTTCTGTTTATTTCCACCGGCTTACTTAGATGAGATTGATTTAGATCCCCAACAACTTTTACACAGTTCGGGAATCTAGTTGTTACTCAACTGTTACAAGAAATACCTCACAGTCGTTACAACTCGACTTTTCTTTGCCCTTAAAGCCGTTTTTAAAAACAAAGTTGTTTGGTTGTGTAAAAGACTTTTCCACCACTTTGAAGTCACAAACGCGGGAATAATTATAATCGTGAAAACATCGGGATGTCCGGCTTCAAACTCGGTAACAAAATCAAGAATTGGTTCAATCAAAGACCGATAGGGTGAATCGATAATTTCTAAGGGAATATCCGACTCTAATTGTTGCCATTGTTCCTGTAGTTTCTCCTTATCTGTCGAACCAATATCGACATGTACGGCAACTATTTCGTCCGCAATACTACGCGCATAATCTAAAGCTTCAATGGTTCCTTGGTTGAGCTGCCCAACAATAACTACTGCTGGGTGCGTTACAACATCGGGTTTAGGTTTGGCGATATAACTGCGAGGTGCTAATCCCTCGGTACTTAAACGATTTGCAACAAATTCATAGTGACGATGAATCGCCCTAAACAAGCTGACAACAATGGGTATTGCCACCACAACCATCCACGCACCGAGTTTAAACTTGGTGGATATAATTACTCCCAATACCACCAATGTAGCGACTGCACCCAACCCATTCATCAATGCACTCGCAAGCCAACCAGGTTCTTTTCCTTGATACCAATGTCGTACCATTCCTGCTTGCGAGAGTGTAAAGGAAGTGAATACCCCCACTGCATACAAGGGAATAATCGCGTTAACTTCACCTTTAAAGATAACTACCAAAATTGCCGCGCAAGAACTTAACAAAATAATCCCATTGGAATAAACTAAACGTTCGCCTAATAAACTCAATTGACGTGGTAAAAAGCCATCTCTTGCTAAGAAGTAACAAAGTCGGGGAAAATCTGCAAAACTTGTATTCGCTGCTAAAAGTAAAATTAGCAACGTCATCACCTGCATAAAAAAGTAGAATGGTCCCGTCCCAACTATTTGCCTACCTAAGAGTGAAATAACTGTTTCACTTTCGCTGGGGACAACATGGTAAGCATTGACTAAGAAAGTAATTCCTACGAACATTATTCCTAGAATTACGCCCAAATAAAGTAATGTTAGTCGAGCATTTTTCCATTCGGGTTCTTTGAATGCCAAAACTCCATCGGATATCGCTTCGACTCCCGTTAATGCCGTACACCCAGCCGAAAATGCCCGCAAAATGAAAAACAAGCTTAATCCTTCTTTGACAGGTAGTTCGGGGTATGCTGTTGCTACCTGTCCGGTTGCTTGTTTGTACAAACCCAGGATAATCAACACAAAAATACAGACAATGAAGGCATATGTCGGAACCATAAAGATGTTGCCCGATTCCTTCACACCTCGGAGATTTGCCAGCGTCAGCAAGAAAATAAAAATCAAGCACAAGCTGACTGTAAAGGGTAGTAGTGCCGGAAATGCTGATGTTAGTGCGGCTGTACCCGCAGATATACTGACTGTTACTGTCAAAATATAGTCAATCATCAGCGATGCGCCAGCTATAAGTCCTGGATACAGCCCTAGATTTTCTCTGGCAACAATGTACGAACCACCACCTTTAGGATAAGCGCGGATGGTCTGTCGGTAAGAAAGGACGACAATACCCAATAGCACGATAATTGCTACCGCGATGGGCAGTGACAAACCTAGTGCCCCGCTTCCCGCTACCACTAAAACTAATAAAATTTCTTCTGTAGCATAAGCAACTGAAGAAAGTGCATCGGAAGAAAGAACTGCTAAAGCCGCACCATTACTTAGCCTTTCTTCTGCATGTGCGCTTGTGGGTAAAGTTTTACCGAGTAAGAATTGTTTGATTTGAGGATATAGGGACATAGAAAGCCCACCTGATAACAATTTTCATCATTTCTAATGCAGAAAATAATTAATCTACCTTAGAAATGAATATTGCAATTGTCTCAAATCATTAACTGAATAGCGATGTTTCTTAGAGTAGTTTTAGCTGCGTGTCAAAATTAGTTGCCGAAACTTGATTTTTTTGCTGAGAACTGTTATCAATTTCACTTTGTTCGAGCCAAGTTTCTTCATCTTTAGACATTAAGTTATGTGCCGCTTCGATCATTGATGTGGCAATTTCCTTCAAATCTTCACGATTATTTAAGTAAGTTTTTAATGCTTCCATTGGGTCGATACTGCTGCTTGCGCTTAATTCGGGAATGCGAGGACGCGCAAGTTGACTGATTAATTCGGGTTGGATTGTATAGGTGTGTGCGGTACTCAAAGCTTCGTGTAACACCGCGTTTTCGATTAAATCTAGCTGTTCGGAACGAAGTTTGTAAATTAATCGCACCACTGCTTCGTGTAGATTGTGTTTTGCGATCGCTTTCAATATTAACCCTTGGGGGTCATCGGATTTCGATACATCGAGTTCGATTGTGCGAAATACCCGCACGGGAAGCGGGCAAAATTCCCACTCGACACTACCTGCTTCGACTTCAACCATTACATAACCTTTATCTTCTTTCTCTTCGCTAAAATCAACCCGTTCAATGCTTCCTGGATAAATAACTGGTGGATTATCTTGCTTGTTTAAATTTTGGTGTTTGTGGACGTGTCCCAATGCCACATAATCAAAACAATCGCGGGTAATTAGCGACAGCGGAATTGTAAAACCTTTTCCAACTGCCAAATAACGTTCTGCACCCAATGTGGCATTATCTGCCATCAAGTGCGCTAACAATACTGTGGGTACATCGGGGTCGAGACGACGAATTTCACCTTCGATAACGACACGCAAACGTTCGGTTAAAAGTTGGTTAACTTCCGACATCGCTAAACCTTCGGTATCTTGTCGCGTCATCAAAGTTGAGCGAGTTAACCAAGGTAATGTTATCACCTGTACCGAACCGCTGCGAGTTTGAATGAGATGTGTTGTTATGCGATCGCCAACTATAAATCCCGGTACCCCCAAGGTACGGTATATACATAAGCTGGCACCTCCCTGTCCTTGCGAATGTTGGTCGTGGTTGCCAACTAATAATACTGTAGGGATATCGGCATCGACTAAACGGCGAAATTGCGATGCAAATGCTTCTTGGACATATGGTGCGGGTGTGGCATCGGGGAAAGCGTCACCACCGAAGATGACTAAATCAACTGGTTCTTCGATGGCACGGTCGATACAGCGCGATAAAGTATTGACAAAATCTTCTAATCGTGTATTTAAGCCTGTTTCGGGGTTAATGCGTCCGTGGGAAAATCCGCTTCCCATGTGGATGTCGGAGAGGTGGAGGATTTTAATCATAATATTTATTTTATGCTGATTTAACTGTTACAGCCAGTTGTAATCCTAATGCATCGAGCAAAGTATAAAGAGAATAAAATTCAACTTCTTCTTTCTCGATTAAAATTTGGTTAAATTTTTCGTAAGACAGTTTTACTTCTGATGAGAATTTTTCTATTCCACCTTGAGCTTCAATGACATTTTTTAACGCTTTACCTAACATTTTCGGGTTTCCCTCTTCTAAAGCTGCTTCAATATAAGCTGCTGCTTCGTCATGTTCTTTGAGGTCTTGGATTAATTTTTCGTGATAACTTGTACTTTTAGGCATCGTCTCGACTTTGATAATCTTGCCAATATTGTTTTGCTTTTTTGATATCTCGCTCTTGAGAGCTTTTATCACCACCACATAAAAGAATTATAATACTTAAATCTTCCTGCCCAAAATATAGACGGTAGCCGGGGCCGTAATCAATTTTTAATTCAAAAACCCCTTCTCCAACTGATTGGGAGTCTCCTAAATTTCCATCTTCAACTCGGTCAAGTCTTGTTCTAATTCTACCCTTCGCTCTTTTATCTCGCAGTGAATCAAACCACTCATCAAAAATATTTTTCCCATCTGTAGTCAGGTAACTTCTGATCTCCCTGGGTATTACTTCCATAGTATGCGGGTATGTCGAGAAGCTTTCATCTTGCACCAATTATATTGTAAAGCTGAAAAAAAACTAAGTATTTATAGATTTTTAGACTGCGCTTTCGCCTGCCAGGGACTGTAAGTCCCTGTCTAATAGTTAAAGTCCTCTAAAAGAGGACTATTTGAGGATCGGGAATTTATGTCAAATTTGTGACTATAAAAGTCGGTCGTAAGGATTTATACGTATAGACACCAGATATGAGATAAACCTACTTTTTGACATTCTCTCGAACAGTTTCCACATCCAGCTTTAAGCGTTCTGCTATCTGCTCGGTAGTTAACCCTAATTCGATTAGAATAGGAATTGTCTCCAGTTTCTGTTTGAGTACACCCTCGGAAATACCCTCTTGCTTACCCTCTTGCTTACCTTCCTGGTAAACCTTACTCTTTCTTAGCGACTCTAAATCAAGCATAACTTCCAGTTCCTCCAAAGTTAGATTAGGAAACTTAT
>QQTW01001223.1_pt1 | contig 17659 bp, 25 predicted proteins | sample 1904831 | NCBI WGS metagenome assembly QQTW01 (sample SAMN09435610, study PRJNA476489) | Subsurface metagenome, whole genome shotgun sequencing project. | reverse complement strand
AGAAAGGTGCCAGAACGAGCGGGCACGACCCACCAGAGAGCTCTCCGCAAACTGCCAGAAATCCCGGGTCGTCATCGTCGGCGAACTTCGTCATGCCCATATGATCGCCGCGGATTCCGATGGGAATGTACCCCGGGAGAATCGCCGAATCTTGCGGCACAACCTATATTTGTTAGTACAGAGGTATGGAGTCTAGCCTGGCCGCACGTACAAGGCCGACTCCCGGCAACGGGAGTTCCTCGTAGAAGCAGCTAATTTCAATCGGCCGGGAGCCCTCCCTGCTGAGGGCTAATATCATTGTGTGAAAGCTGTCCTGGATGCGTGCAAGCACCTCAGAGTTCCGCTTGAGAACCTGCACGATTTCGGTGTTCGTCTGCTTTATGATCCCGATGGACCGCGACAAGAGCTCGGCCCACTTAGCAAGGCCAGCTCCACGGTGTGGTGTCCCAAGGAAGATGACGCCGTGAGTCGAATTAAGGATGGTTTTGAGGTGACGTTCCGACCGCTCTCTCGCCCTAGTCAACGCCTGCGGCAGCGGTTAGCGCAATTCATAATTGGCAGAGGCTTGCCGTACATCTTCACAGACTAAGCCGCCCAGGCTATGGCAGACAAATATGATCGGCCGGTCGTTCTACGTGTGTCAGCGGGTTGCAAATCGCTGTGGCTAGGTTGGCTGGCACCCACCGTATCGTCGCGCTCGCGCCAAGTCGCGAGGGCCGTCAGCAGATTCCAAGCATGGTTCCCGACACAGCTCTCAGACACCACGCCTCGCCAGTCGGCCACGTATGCGTCGTATCCGAACGTAAGGATGCGGGCGGTCGGAAGATTGCTTGGGAGGAGGGTCTTGGGCCAGGGCTCCGACGCGTCTCGGGCCGTCCACGTCTTCTCGCGGTCCCCAGTCAAGCCGTGGACGAAGACGATGCTGGTCGATCAAAATTAGCCTCAGCCATGAGATTGGTGGCACTTTTCATACTCGATGACGGCGTCGTCCGCGCCATGCAGCAACTTGATGCCAGAGGGAAAGGATTTTCGGGAAGTCGTTGTGGTCGAGCTCTCTGGTGGGTCGTGCCCGCTCGTTCTGGCACCTTTCTTCCAGGATCCGAACAATCGCGGCATTCCGCCGGCAGCACTGTTGACCTTGCTGCCAATATGAGGAAATTTTACCCAAGGGTGGGTAAGTAAGGATGACTGCGAACTGAACGACCTTTACGGTCTATCACTCAACTTAGCAGGATATTGAAGGAGACAAGGGATGAGGGGTGAGGAGTAAGAGGTGAGGTGAGGGGTAAGGCTGCAGCTGAGCCTTGAGGTGATAAATTAGGGATAAATACTCTCATGCCCCCTGTTGGATAGTGCTTCATATACTGGGTTATGACAACAACTGGCGCCTTCGGCGCCGGGGGCCTTTTGCGTGTTGCAACACCCCCTAATTCCAAAGTATATACAGCGATGCCCCTCATTTTAAACTATATACTCTCATGCCCCCCCCGTCTTCCAATTATGCTGCTGCACCTCGACAAGACCGACGGTTGTGACCTTGCTGATGACAATGAGAGCATGTCAATGACCGCTTTTCGGCTCTTTCTGCTGCACTCTTATAACGACGCTTCTTAGGTCGGCCTCGTTGTTTTGCCAGGTGCGGGGCCTGACAATTCTCGTGGCTAGCAAGACTTTGATCATTTAATGGAAGTAATGGGCCTGATACAAGTCCACTTGTAAGATTCCAAGGAGTATTGTGGCAGAATGAACTCGTATGGGCCTTCGGCTTGGTGTAAAGCAGCCGCAACAGCATGCTCACAAGGGATGCCATATTCTTGAAAAATTGTACAAGTGCATTGACAAGTACGCAAATGCACAACGAAGTTGATGCCGTCCGGGATAAACACTTGTACGAGACGTCGGTCACTGGAATGGCAGCAGAATCGTCGAGCTTCTTCATAAGCCTTGTCGAGACGACTTTTGGCAGCATCCGTAATGCGAGACGATCGGTGGGATTGATGTTGTCTTGCGTACATTGTACACATGACATACGCCCACAACGATGTTAAAAGAGGAAGGACCGGTAGGCTTCTATACTCGTTCCAGGCCGCATTCAATGATTCCGCCGCATTGGAGGTAATGTGACCGTATCGAGCTACCGGAAAAGCGTATGATGCCCATTCTCGATGCGGGATTGCGTTGAGATAGCCGTATGCTTCCTCTTTCATTCCTCGCAATCTTTCCATTGCTGCCTCAAACAGTTCCTTTGTACGGGCTTTTGCCACACTCCAAAACATTTTGCCGGCATGCAAGACCAAAGTGCTTTTGAACATTAGCTGCAAGGTGTTGGCAGCAATGTAAATGGTGAGCTTTCGGTAACACGTCTCGTACGACACCGTCCAAACCCTTATCTCGATCGCTCATAATGACAAAGCCGGCACCAGAAGGTTGTAGATTGAAGAGATATTCTTTGAGAGCTTCCAGGAAAAACGTCCAATGGTCACTGTTTTCAATTGGTACGAGCCCCCACGCAATTGGCAATACTCTTTCATTGCCATCAATGGTGCATGCTGTCAAAAGCGTCATTCGGTATCGAGACTTGGTATGGCAGCCGTCGAGAAAGAGCATTGGACGACAAGATTCCGTTGCCATTTTGGTTGCCGCTGGCGCCATAAAACATCGTACAAATTGATCGTCATTGGTTTCAATGATCATGGCGTCGTCCAGATCTTTTACTCCAACTCGCTCGTACAACGCCGGAAGCTTTTTGAACATCTCTCTTTCGTCCTCTTCAATTTCTTCTTGCAGTTTTTCTCGCACTTGAAGTGCTTGTTGATAGTTGATTTGATTGCCATATTGCAAACGTTCTGCTGCTTGAATTGTACGAGGCAGTGTCTCTCGATTGTCGGCAACCAAAGACCGGTGATGATCAGCCAGGTATGCAACTGAGTGGGCTGCTCGAAAGTTGCGATGCGTCAAACGGCTGCAGGTATGTGCTTCTATTATTGTGACTCGATGAGTATCTCGTAGCTTGGAGAGTCGAACTCGAAAGGAGCAGGTAGGGTCTTTGCAGACAACAATATGCCGTTTAGCTTCACTCTTTTGAACTTTGTATGAAAGGCCATCATCGACTAATGAAGTCTGAATGGCCTTCGAGCCTCATCCAGTGCCAAAAACTCGTCACCAACAGACAGCATTTTGAGGTTGTATGTGCATCAAATTACTCGTGTCCTACAGCTACGATATAGGGCACGGGGGGCATGGGAGTATATAGTTTGATAGGGGGGCATCGCTGTATTTACTTTAGAATCGGGGGGCATGAGAGTATTTATCCCCAAAATAAATGGAGGGGCTCAGCAGTAACCGCCATCATCGGCCTTATGATGAACTGTCTCAATCTTCGTTGAAATGACGATGGTGACCTTTACATTTCGTCGGACTTACGATGAAAACTCACTTCCCCCGAAGGATCATGACGAAGGTGCTCACTGCTCATTAGTGGCAGTTATTGCAACGGCGCCGGCCAGACGGGCAGCGAAGGTGCGGGCAACATCTCGCTGAAGATTGTTTGCAATCAGTGCAAAAGATCCCGTATATTACTCCTACGTTACATAAGACCCCGACTCCCCTAAACTAAGCCCCATTCAGAGTATCACATCTCACACTAGCCATTCCCTCATCAAAGACCCTGATTCCACCAGATGACACCGAGAAACAACGACAACCACGTTGCCGGGTGTCTGCTCCACGTCGGCTGACCCACGTTAACGCTCGTCTGATTCAGAAAGGCCGAGGGAGTCGTATTTCCAAAGGCAGACCCGGTCGCCAGCGATATCGTGACTGAGGTTGTAGTTTGACTGGAGGTGGTATTGGGGGTGCAGGACGTCGCATGATGATGCCCGACGGATCCGATGTTGGATGACGATCCGGTCGTGGTGGTGTTGTGGGCGTTCCGCAAGAACTGACTCATGTGGCCGGCTGGATTCAGGCCGAACAACATGCCCGCTCGGCAGTGGGCGACCGGGGTCACCTGTGCGCAGAAGAACCACCGAGGACTGGCGGTATGAACCTCGAAGTGGACAACGAATTGGCCGGACGTATTGACGCGGTTGAACTGATTGAATCCGGTGTCGAATCCTCCGTTGCCGATGCAGGGAGTGAGCAGCTCGGACTGCGTCACACTGTGATTCACCGCGAGAAAGTTGAATTGTACCACGTCCCCAACCGACGCGTTCAGTAAATTGGGCTGGAAGACGTTGCCTCCCGACGCTCCCACGTCCACCAGATGATATCGTTTCGAAGCCAATGCGGTGGGAAAGGCAGTTCCAAGGGGCATCGTGCCGGTGGAAGCGCTGCATCTTGGAGGCGATGTTGCCGTCGGCCCTGTTCCACGCGGCTGGAGGGTGAGAGGCCAATGGTGGGAGCTGGTCGGCCTGATGGCATAGTAATCGGGGATGTGGAGGGACGCGCTCGCCGAGAGAACACGGACGCCAGCCAAAGCAACCACGAGAAGCAGATGAGAAACCATGGTCGATCAGATGAGCTGTTCAAGACACCCCAAGCGAGCGTGAAGATGCTTCGGGGGCCACGAGCATTGCTTGCCTTTTATATGGGGACATGACGGTGGTCGTTCCACAGGCAACGCTCGGCGATGTTCAGCGACGCGCCGTCTCCCAAAATACTTCGCAAGCGCTTGTAGGGTCATGTCAGGACTGAGGGCCCGCCCGTATGCTCTCGGTGGCCGATGTCGAAAGATCATGACGGTGGAGGTCCGAGGTGGGAGCACAGCCATGACTAATCAGTGGATCTTGGGCGGCAGAAACAAACTGCTTGAAGGTTCCCCCGCACAGAGCTTTGAACGGGCGGGGTTCACTTTGGGTCGGAAACTTCTACTTTTAGCGATGCCGTTCCCTTGAAATTCCCCCATTCCGGGGAACGACACCGCTAAAAGTAGAAGTTGACCTTCGCCGGAACCTCTACTTCTGAGTGGTGCAGTCCTCCGAGATTCCTCAATTCCATGCCCTTCGCAAGGCGTCCAAAGTAAGATCGCTGCTGGGCAGTACTGTGTCCCAGAATAAACTGGACGGAAACCTGTAATGGCTTCATGCTTGTTCCGAGGCACCACTGTACGACTTTGCCTACGCAGAGCGGTCCCAGATTCGAGATTGGAGACTCCTTGAGGGGCGCAAATATCGTGCTGGATCGAGATATAATGAATCCTCCTCCTCGACTTCTCGACGATCCCAAACCACCAACGGAAGTCCCACCGAGATGGCTAAAGCTGCAACGAGAGCACGAGTCCGTCGAGACAACCTGTTCAAAAGAGTTCATCAACTGGCCCACTTGTTCAATTGGGACATCGCCGTCATCATCCGGGACCGGGACGGAAACAAATATCATACCTATCGATCCACCGACCACGAGGACTGGCCTCCATCGTTGCAGAATATCGTACGACCGCACATCGGCCACTGGCTTGACCTCACTGACGTCACGGGCAGTTATCGCATCCACCTCCACCTCCGATTCCTCCTCGACTTGCCGCACAGGTGCACGCGCGCCATCTTCCGAGCCCAAAGGTGACCGTAACCATGGCAACCCCGGACGTCTCGGAAACGAAGGCTGAAGAACACGTATGTCCAGACCATCCCATCCACATGGAGAAATGTTGACCGTGATAGTTGGAATCCGATCCATTCGATCGACGTGCAGACGCAGGCGATGCCAGCAAGGAGATTGGTGGCGAGAGCTAGGGTTGCCAAGGCTTGAAACTCGGAAGGGGGGAGGAGGATTGATCAACGTTGGGAGGGGTCTCGGTCAGGTCATCAAGCATCTGTGAATCGGTCGACAATATGTATGAGTGATACAATTCAAGGCTTGATTCCATCGTCAATGACTCAGTAATGAGAACGTTACTTAGATTCCCGCATGGAAATTGGAGACCATATGGATGTATGTCGCCGCTCGGCAGTAGAAGTCTTCACCCCCTCCAGCATCTCACCCCCCTTGAGCACCGGAACGGAGGAATCTTATACCAGCAGTGGTAAAGTCACATGATCTCAACGGAGATCACCTCAGCGAGGTCTCAGCGCACCTAGGAGAGGGAGTTGTTCCGATCCGATGCTTTGGAGGGTGAGATGCTCGAGGGGGTGGAGGCTTCTAGAGCTAGCCCAAACGACCAATACAGTAGCGATCATCACCACCAGCTTCGACCAAGGCGTCATGGTAGGGTCGGTGAGAGAGACTGTATCATCATGTGCCCAGTATGATATCGAGACGAGAACATTGAGCAGACGTTGAGCTGTCCTTGCCGGGTGCTGTCCTTTTTTCGTCACTAGGTATCCTGTTGTGCCCTGTCTATTCCCCCGCACCGGAAGATATGATTAGTCACCCGTAGTCTCGCTATGTGTGTGCCTTGCGGCCTCCATCATCGAGTCCGTTCTTTGGATTTCTCGAGACGATGCTGTGCGAGGACTCTTCTCCGGATGGTGCACTGGTGCAGTTGCGCCGGTGCATCGCCCGCATGGGCATCGGATTGCAGCTTGTTGCAACAGCGTAAGTGCAGCAGAGGCAGGGAGTCCGGAACGCTGACCCTCCCTGGGGTAAATGCAGTAGCGCCCCCGATTCCCGCAATTCTGACCGCACTGCAGCAATTGCAGCAGTGCAAATGCGACAGAGCCCTCGAGCGCCGCAGGTGGGCCCTGCCTGGCGTACTTGCAACAGTGCAATTGCAGCAACGGCCCGGGCTCCCAAGCGCGGACCTTCCCTGGTGCAAGTGCAACACCGCGCCTGATTCCCGCAAATTCACCCCACTGGCGCAGTTGCTGCGTGGCAATTGCAACAGCGCGCAAGGCCCCACGCCGGATTTGGAAACAATTCTCCAATTTGGAAGAATTCTCGAATTTGGAAGAACAGCCATGTGCTTGCGCAACCCCTAGAATGCTCGACATCTCTCCAACGCATATCAGAGGAACGCTGTCGTACTCAGAACCCGGTGGTCCACAAATTCATCATGAAGGCTGTATCCCAGGCCGTGGTTGAGCTCGACGAGAAAACGCTTTTCGATTCCGTCTCCGGGCATTATCTTGGGACAGCGAAGATAAACCTATCTGCAATCGAACTTGCTGCAACAAAACCCATCCGCAATCAAACCGTCACACGCCTCAAGAGCATCTTCCGCTCACAAGGGTGCCGCCGGCTCGATAGACAGAACTATATCGCAGCCACGATTCGTCCAGAAGTACTCCAACAGGCTTTAGAAAAAAGAGGATGGAGTGCATCATACTTTCGTTCGGCTCTGTGCGCAAAAGCAGAGATTCCCTTTCTCGACCTCGGCGTGGGAAATACGGTTCGATGCATGCAGGGGCGATCCCGCGTGATTGCTGGGAGACAATATCTGGAGCCTCCAGAGCAATGGTGGACGGTTCAGCTTTATCGACATGGTAAGATGAGAGCCATCAAGGTCGGGGTCATGCCTACTTACTGAACGCTAGAGGAAAAGTCCTCTGCCGTCATAACGCACATCGAAGAGGGATTCGAGAATGCAACCCCACCGGATGACGGCCAGATCTATCAAAGAATTCGGTGGTATCAGACAGTTCAAAAGGATGAATTGCTAGAGAGGAAATGGTGGGCAAGGTTGACTGAATCCAAAAAACGAGGATTGCGGCAAGTTCTTGGCCATCAAGGTATGGTGCGCGGCTTCGATAAGCTTCTCATCTTTCCGGGTCTGTGGGCCGGTTTAATGCTGGGCAACTTTCAAAGGCTGTTGACAATAAAGTGCGATGAGGGAGGTCTGAAATGCCGTGATGGGCGACGTTTGGCTAACATTAGGACCGTAGGAAATCGAACATTACTTGAACCACATCTATGTAGCTTGGATTGGATTCACGGCGGGGCTGCCCGGAGTATACCGCGCAGTGGACACTGTGACGGTCGACGAGTTGCAGCTTCGAGCGCCATCTGCCAGCAAGAGGGATCAACGACGCATCCATATAGCGATGAAAAGCGGACGAATCTTCTCGTCCGTCACCAACAAGGATCACCGCCAACAAATTGAGGCAGCGATCTTCCAATACCGATTCCTCATTCCCACGATTGGAACGCTCTTCAAGAACCTGGGCTACCTTGAACTCTGTGCCAAGATATTGAGAAACGAGATTATAGACACCACCACGCGGATGACTGTCCGTCAAGCCATATTCAACAGTCATCAGCTTCCTGCCGACAACGGACATGTGGAAGTCCGCGAAAATACCTATGAACAAATCACTCTTCCCGGGTGGGAAAGAAGAGGGACGGTCTTAGTTCAGCTCTGGCTATTCTGCATGAGACATTTTTCTCACTTGAGCAATGTCTCACCAAAGAAGGAGATCGGCCAAGCCATACCATTAATCGAGGAGCCCAACCCATTCCACCAACACGCCCTTGCCTCTCTTGCTTTCAATCTTGGCATCAAGACGGAAAAGATGGAGAAGACTCTACAGAGACGGCCAGAGGTGCAGGCCGCTAAACATTTCTTGGCTCAGGTCCGTCCAACACCTCACCGTCGATACACTCTATCCGAGATCGAAGAAAGCATCCAAAGAATCATCAACGCATTGCCAGCATCTAATGTCGACAGAGTGGGATTGAGCGAAGCGCCTCGGACATCCTCGGAATCCGGAGAAGCTCTTGACAGGCGCGCCGGGCGGCCATTTGAGAACTCATACGTCGTTGACAGCCACTTTCTCTTTCTTCCAAACATGGTGGATCACGAGCAAGCTCCAGGCGAAGATATCACTTCGTTCTTCGTTCGACGAGACTTTCTCTGGGCGTTCTTTGGCGAGCCCCCCAAAGTACCTGTCAACCAGGTAAGACCAGCTCGTCCGCTCTCGAGATCAGATAGTAACGTTGTCATGTAGGAAACGCACGACGAACCAATGGGCGACGATGGGAATGGGAGCAAGGATGTGGAGGGCGACACACCCATGGCTGGTGCCAAGAACGACAATACAGGACAGATCACCGCACCACCTGCCCCCGCCGAAATGGAGTTTGAGCCCCAAGGACATGACCCGCCGCAAATCGAAATGACTGGGACCGAAGAAAGTCAACCTCAAAACCAGATTGTGGCACAAGAACAAGGGATTGCACCAATAGATCAAGATACGCGAATGTCGCCAGCAAGCAGCTCGGATCAACATGTAGCCGCTCAAGAGCTCCCGATGCTACCTTCGACCGAGGAAGCCTTACCAGCGTTACCTGCAATCGAACCGCCAGTAGCAATCGAAACCTCACAGGCTGTCAGCACGCTAGGAAAATATTGGGTGTGTATGTGGGACAAGCAAGCCGAACACCAACGGATTGAATATCGGACAGCAAGTGACGCAGCAAGGGCTACAATTAAGATTGTCGATGGAGATAAATACCATGGCTACGAGGTGGTAGGCACAAACGGCAGGAATATGGAATGTAAACTCGATGAGTTGGTGACGCACCTGGGGAATGAGAGACTCCTACATGTTCGACCGACTCTGATGCTTCATAATCATTATCAGACGATGGTTCTGATAAATAGGAATATCTCAATAGTCAATGAAGAACACAATCAATTATAGAGCAACTTAATGTTAGATTTGCTCGCTAAGCTTGCTCTACTTTCTGTCACTATCAACTGTTGAACCGCAAGTCCTAGAGCTACGCCTGGCGGCGTCTGCATTTTGCATACCCACGCGCTCCTTTATCTAAACTTGGTTAGGCGCTCAGTGGATGTGAAAACTTAGGAAAAGGTCATTATAATAGAAGAATCCAAAAATAGCTCTCTTATGGCGCGCGCGACTGTCAACCGGCTGAGAGGAGTCGATCGTCTAAATTGAGACATTGATGTTCCTGCCAGCAAGCCAGCCCAAAGATATTTGTATAAAGATCCGGTGACAGCCCCGAGTTTCCTTGCTCTTCAACTCATTCGGTTTGATCTGTTCATCATGGCCCCAGTCACAAACACCCTATGGTTGGACATCCGAGCTGGACTCGGAGAACCCATACTGGAAGAACATCATCGCTCATATGGCACTCTGGAGAGCCTCGCTCACCCTTGGGAACAACAACCAAGCCTAATCACTATGATCGGCAGCACATTCAAGACCATTGTCTTGGAGAAAATGTGTCCAGACCTGCTGCCGGCGAGGGTTAGCCCTGGCGAAATACATTTAAGATCAGATGTCAACACCATGATCGATCACTCGCCAACCATGATTGCCGACTGCGAACTACACAATATCCACACGTGGAAGAAAGTCGTTGCGGGACGCTATCCTGGTGACATCACCCGCAGGCCATTGACGTGGACGAAACAAATTGGACACAGGCTCGAACCGATCGACCTGGCCGGCCTCACTTACGCACGGCTTCTATCACCGTTTACAACAGTTCTATGCCTTTTCTCAGCCGACTTAGGGGGCTCGATTGGTGTTGCCCGCATGCTGATCACCTGGTTGAAGTCGACACCAGTTTCCGACCTTCCTTTGTCAACTCGGCCACGGTTGTTGATCTTCTCCCCATGCACCTCCCAGCTATACAATGAAAGAATTGCCACACGGGAGTTTATGAAGACACTCGGCCAAGAAGCTGAGCGAAGCTTGGGAAAGCTTAGCAAGGCGGCTCTCGAGTCGATACTCCAGCAGCAATTTGCCGACCTTCGAGTGGTGATGCTACCACCATTGCAGATGCAGGGTAACACAAGATGGACCACCTTATATCAGCGGCTTCTTAAGGAATCGGATGATGGCCTTCAAAGACGCCGAAAGGCTTGCTGCAGCTTCTCTGCCGTTCACCTCAAGGCTCTATTCACCCTGGCGATCGATCACTTCAGTCGAAGCTGCGTGACACCATTCAGCTTCGTGAAGAACTCGCGAATCTCACGACCCGTTCCCGCGGAACTCGGCCATCATCTCTCTGCCTTTCTCCAGTTGTTGAGCCTCGACGAAGACCTCTATAACTTTGCAGTACCTGTGATTGCGTCAAGTCTTGCGGTCGATAGTGCGCCTCCAGGCACACACGGTAATGTTTCCCTTCTGCTGCTGGATACAGGATGACAACTAACAGATCCATAGCGTTTGATCCAAAACTTGTCTTTCGAGCCCTCTATCGCGAGCCGTGTGAGACGGCGATTCACCACGTCCAAATGCAACAGGCCGATACTGAAATCACGAGCCGACTACCAACGCTGGTAGAAGAAAGCTTCAGCTTGCGTTTGGCCCACGTCAATGCAGAAGAGCGAGATGCATCCATGATGCATACGCGCCTGATGAGTACGTTTAAATCCAAATGGGCCACTATTCAATCCAACCGAACATGTCTCGGTTGCCTGGCCAGGACACCGGAGAACTCGCTGCCTTGCGGTCATTCTCTGTGTGATATCTGTGTTCGGATCTTCGGGACAGAGAAAGTACAACAGCCCTGGGCCTTTTCCTTAAGTCAATGTCTCCTTTGTCGGAGGCCGGTTCAAGCTACTTTTCGGCTCAAACCACCCACTGCTGGAGTTCGCATCCTTAGCGTCGATGGAGGAGGAATTAGAGGGATTGTATCACTACAGTGGCTCTTGGAGCTTGAGGCCAGACTGGATCTGTCCAGTTCCCTCTCGGACTATTTTGATTTTGCGTTGGGGACAAGTTCAGGTGAGTATAGTCAGTAATCTCAGCTAAGGACGTCTTACTGATGAGGTAGGGGCCATGATCGTGCTAGGGCTATTCTTGAACCGCTGGTCGACCACAGTTGGAATGAGAAAATTCAAGGAGCTGACGAGGCTCGCTTTCCGTCAGCGCTTGTCCTGTTCGATTCCTATCTTCACTCAACTCGTCAATACATTTATGGCCCTGGTAACCGATAGTCGATACAGCACCTCAAACCTCGAGCGAACGTTGATTCAGGCCTTCAGTGTCCCACCAACAATCTTTCACAACAGTAACAGTAATATCAAGATTGCAGTCACGGCAACAACGACCGATGACTCGGAAACTTGCATCTTTTCAAATTACAATGGGGCTGTCAAAAGGCCGGCAGATTGCGGTAAGGCGATCTTTCCCTCCCACTATCGGGAGATGCAAGAAGCTGACTGCCGTCAAGGATATCGATTGGTAAGAGAGATTCGGCCAAGTAACGAGCTACAAGCCTGGGAAGCGTAAGTGGCGCTTCTCCTCACCCTGCTATGAACATTATTCTCATACTAGTAGAGCTCGAATGTCGTCCGCTGCACCGCCGTAAGTTTGTTTGACGTACGCATTGATTGTGCTAAGTTTCAATGTAGATACTTCAAGGCCTTTGAGAAATACCACGACGGCGGTTTAGGAGGTCATAATAATCCTATTAAATTGGCTCTGTGGGAATATCGCCAGATTTGGCCCATGCACAATAAAGAACCAGATGTGGTGGTTTCGTTGGGAACGGGAGTCAGCAAGAAATATGGGGGAACACTTGAAGAAGCTTCAACCGAGACTCTCCTCCAGAGCCGCTTTCTGCCACGTCTTTTCCGTTCCTTTATGGTGCTGCTGGACGGGCAACGTACCTGGCATGAGTTTTGGAACAGCCTTCCACTGGACGCCAGAGACCGGTATCATCGACTCAATACGGAGTTCGATGGCCCTGAGCCTCAGCTGGACGATATCAGGGCAATGAGCGATCTGGAACAGCAAACCAAAACAAGTGCCGTTACCAGCAACACATTGACACCTTGTGCAGACAATCTTATTGCATCTCTATTCTATCTCGAACTGGATGGCTACCCCATATTCGACAAGTCTGTCTTTCGATGTCGGGCACATATATGTTGCCGATGGAGCTCCAACAACCTTGCCCTACTGCGACTCGCAAGTCGAATGGCCAAAACAGAAACCCGGTTCTATGTGAATGGCAGGGTTTACACGGGAGTGGACGAACTCATGATCAACGAGCTCAACAACAGACAACCTTTTCGAAGGCCGGTTGAGTTCGAAGTGTCACATCTCAACGATCTCATCAATGTCAGCGTTGCGGGAGTTACGACGAGGCCCAGGAACATCAGCAATTGCCCATACGTTCTTGCCAGTCTGATACAAGACCAAGGCCTTGAATGCGTGTTCGGGAGAGAGGATCACCAGAAGAGAAAGCGCTTAGTTCCAGCAGATGGAGAACCTCATCAGGGTCGCAGCCATAAGAGACGAAATTTAAGGAGTGATCAGATTTGGGGTGGGCTAGCTATCTAAGTCGCACACTTGCATACTTACCTGGGGCGTATGGCGCAATGTATCATGCCTGTCGTTCAACTCTTTATAATGTCGAAATTTGTGTTTAGTCGAGGCAGTTGATATTTCCAACCACCGATCTGTTGCGGCGACTCATCAATTTGTTACAGCCACCCAGGAGCTGCGATATCAACTACAAACTGGTCTTGATCTCGACCAGCTTCCGCACTTCTCAGCTAGATCTGGACGTAGTGAGGAAATACTCGTAAGGTACGTCCCAATTACCATTTCATCAGCCACGAGAGGCTTACCAGTCCTACAGTCAAGGACCGAACGATGTGGCTGCTGCCCTCGTGCAAATCCGTGTCCGACCTGACGACGAGGAATGTTGGACCGAGTTGAAAAGGAATCCGGTCACCATTCTCAACTAGCCCCAGCAGACGGTGCATGTACATTTCTCTCGCAAGAGGATCCTTATACATGCTATCTTCCGATTCCTTGTGTATCAGACGTTCTGTTCCCACGGGAGTTGTTGTCATAGACGAGAACAAAATCCTGAACCACTTCTCTATTATACTCCAGGCTGTCCGTCTTGCGCGCCTCTGTACCGACCCCAACACATCCATCCGGGCTTGGAGGAGTTTGAGATCGTTCAGAGCTTCCGGTTTCTATGTGATCGCGAGCAGCAGTCCCGTCAGCACAATGCAAGTTGTGTGTTCAATTATCTTCGCCTATCCGTAGAGGATGAAGACGCCGATGGAAATTGGAAGTCAAGCAGCCATTGGAAAGGCCGAAATCTTTCCAATCTCCTGGGATTGTAGTAATTGTGATGTGGCTCCGTTTCGTGTTGTGGTACAGCGTCAGCACTAGACATTAGGTGATGTGTCGAATCGTTGAATCTCCCACTGTGAGTGACCCGATGGAGCAATAGCCTGTTCGAAAGAAAGCGAAGTACGAAGAAGCTCCGTTCTTATCGTATCATCGCTGTCATATGTCATATTCGTACGCTATTTGCACGTATCTATCACAGAATGAGCCGCTCGACTTCCCCCGCTCTAAGAGAACATACATCGAGAGGATTGTGAAGAGATCAATATGATGGAAAGCAGAAACGTCCCGGCAGCACCTCCCCCATCGATGTACAGTTCCCGCTGATGACGAGAACGACCAGCTGGTCACAATACACCTTTCGAGTATGCCCCCCCTCCCGGGCCCAATATCGAGTAGCTATATATTTAGCAGGGGTTGTTGACGCCAAAGCTTAAAGGTAATTCACGATCGTCTGTCGAAAGACGCCGTGTTTTGGAAGGACAACGTTTGGTTGAACCTCAACTTCCAGTTGGGCGTGTGCGTGTTCAGATGGTAACGATCCTGAAACGGAAAGCTCAGATTGTCGAGCGTGGTCTAGAAGTGAGATGAGCGATAAACCACCACCGAGCTTGACGTTTCTCACCATCTGCGCTTTGATATCCTTGATCGAATGCCACGCGGCTGCGATGATGCTGCGACCTGCTGGGCTAGGCGGGCGCTGCGGCGGAGAGGAACTTCTGAACTCGATCTGCGTCGCCGGATGCTCGGTGTGGACGATGACACAGTAACCCTAGCACCCTCTCTCTGTCGAGTGCTGGACGTGGGATTCGTGCGAGTTCGACGTCGCCGAAGACCAGGATCGGGTGTCGAATTCTGTCGATCTGACGCTACAGCTGACGAGGGGATTTCAGGGCACCGTGTTTCCAGTAGAGGCCGAAGACCATATGCCACGAAGCTCTTAACGGCGCCGATGCTCTCTGCGGCCATGAGACGAAATATGCGGAGAGAAAATACATCGTCGGCTGGCCAGATGTCGTACAGATCGGAGAAGACTCTGTATCTCAAGTCGTCGAAGTCATCATCTAGTCTCTTCTTATTCTCCTGAACACGCCGCTGAAGCTCCGCCTCAACGCCCTCCGCACCGACAGCCTGCACACTCTCAAGCACAATGTCATCAAAGACATGTTCATCGAAGATGGAGAACTTAAAGCGATTGAATTTGGTGCGAAGATCGAAGAGCCGTTCCTGAGGCAGGCCTAGGTATTCTAAGCGTGTTGCTCGATCAATCTCCTGCGGGATCTCTGCCGATTCAACTGGCTGAAGGCCCAATGTCGACGCCTGAGACGATGCAGACGAAGGAGGGGTGGCAGGGGCGGCAGGCGACATTCTGTGTGGAATCCAGTAGCAAGAGACCGAATGGAAGACAGGTTGAAAGCAAGCATACTGGATACTGCAGTTGAATGGTGAGGGACGACTAGAGGTCGCACACCTCAACGACCGGGACTGGATTAATTTTATTCCGAAAAGGCAGGGTCAGGTGATCCCAGCCGCTGATTACATGACCTCAACTTGGATGAAACTTCTTCCAGTGCCGGATGTCGAACTACGGGGAATCGGGTAACCCTGCAGCGCAGTTTAGCTTGCTTTCTTTGACAACTCCACTTCTTCGCACATTCTACCCGTTCCCAGATCATTCGTCCTTACCAAGCGGCACATCCTGATTCACAAGGTCTTCATTTCTGGCAAGGTCAATTCTGTTGAGGAGCTGGATGTCAAGTTCGATGCGAGCACCTCCGGCGAACTACGTGCTCTTCTCCTCCCAACCTCAATACCTGCCATCTACTCCTGCGCGCTGGCCCCAGGAAAAGAGGATGAATGCAGCCGAGTATTGGGTCGCCTTCAGACTCCAGTCGAGACGTCGGACGAGGAAGGGGAGGACGTAGAAGACGATGTCGGAGTCGCAGGTGTTGTCTCCCTCTCGAGGCCTCGTCGGTCGTCTCATCAGACGTCGCAGTTGGAGAAGGTGCCCGTCTTGTTGCTCCGGCAGACCCCTGAGGACGAAAAGTTCACACTCGGTTCCAGTCATGACAGCAGCGTTGTCCTCAAGATGCCACATGATTCCGATTGTTGTTGGGTCAATTTAAGACACTGTACGCTGTACCCGGATCCTGACACCACCAGCATCATCCTACATAATCAGTCGACGAGCGACTTCTCGGCACGAAGGCTCGACGCCACCAACGACTATCAACTTGTTCGATCTGGTACGGAGCTGGTTCTACTGAGGGGCATGTGGCATCTACGACTCGGGAAGGGATTCGAGTTTCAAGTCAACGTGTTACAGCACTCCACAGAATGGAGCAAATACACCAACGCACTGCTGGAATCAACCGAGATAGGCTGTTCCGATCGCCAGGGTGGCGGGCAAAATGTAGCTTCAAGAGCTGTTCAAAATAGGACTGCAGCTCAAGTGATCAAAGATGGCGATGTACCTACCAAAGCCGGAACACACAATGGCCGGCATCTGCATTGTCAAAATGCAGGAACTGATCCTACGACCGTTAGCCCTCTTCCACTACATTTGGCCGACATTCCTTCAACTAAGTCCAAGATCTCAAACGAACATATCAACAGCTGATGTTTACCGTTTCCTAAAGAGAAAGCGAGACAGAATGGTGAAAGCGACAATCTTATCTCGCGGCCGATCTCACCAAGGCCCCAAAATTTGCGACTACACAGAGACGAAGAGCTTCCCACACTCGGACAAACAATATACTCCAAGGTCGTCAAGAAGAAGGTAGCCGAGGGCGTCTTTCGAGCTGTGAAGATATGCCGTCGTCCAGATCTCAAGGACGCCGCTACAGCATGGAAAACCGAGGCCAAAATCTTGGCCAGGCTAAACCATGTAAGTCTAACTATCGCCAACGTGAATCTTGTTAACTCGTCTCAAGGGCTCTGTTGTGCGACTCTTCGACTTTGACGCTACTCGTCTAAGTCTGGAACTGGAGTTTGTCTCGGGTGGAAGTCTTGATCGTCATCGAGACGAGCACCAGATGTGTACTCTCGACGACAGTGTCTTGCATCGCGTCTGGACGGAGATGGGCGAAGCTCTGACCTACATCCATGGCCGGGGCGTTATCCATGGTGACGTGAAGCCCCAGAAAATCCTTTTGAAGACTGATGACACAGGGGCTGTCTTGTGTGATTTCGGCAATGCTTCTGTGAATCTCGTGAGGGAGTATAGTGGGTGAACTCCATGCTACATTCCTCCAGAAGCCAACTACGCAAAACAGTCACGCCAAGGGGATGTCTGGGCTCTGGGCGTGACAATGTTATACGTTGCGAAGATGATGCCCCTTCCGAATCGGTACTGGCCGATAGCGAATGTCCAAAAAGACCCCAAGGCTATGAGGCTAATGAGGGAATGGCACCGCGAGGTGGCTAAGATTGTCGAGGAAGTTCCGAGTCACCTAAGCTTGCTCCGGAAGATGCTGGTCGCGAACCCTGGCAAACGCACTTTGGCGTACCCTCCAATGCGAGACTCTCGTCTGCTGGAACGACCTGGCCGGCAGCAGAAGCTGAGGCTCTTAGAAACCGCACAGTAGTAAAAGAAACATCCAGGATGTCTACTCTTTCTCATGTGGAGGAAACGTGTCCGCTTCGCCTTACCA
>QQTW01001222.1_pt1 | contig 17659 bp, 13 predicted proteins | sample 1904831 | NCBI WGS metagenome assembly QQTW01 (sample SAMN09435610, study PRJNA476489) | Subsurface metagenome, whole genome shotgun sequencing project. | reverse complement strand
TAGTGGAATTGACAGAAGTGGAGCGCGATACCTTGAGCTGCATCTCCTTAGCTACCCGCCCACGTGCAGCCATATGTACATAGCCTAAGGCCACCTGAGCTAGCTCAATTTGGCTAGAAGCATGAAGCTTAATAAGGATATCTATACACACGTGACACGGTGCCACGTACATAGTATCAACCAAAAGCTGGGTTGAAACAATCACGATCGTGCATTCACATTGACCTTGACGAGCCATGATAGCCGCGCCTGCAAGAGATTCACCTTGGTAGGCTTAGTGTCCTACCAGCAACATGGAAATCATCTCCAAACTCCTGTTATATAGCTTGCAGGATGCTCAAAGTATGCCGAGTACTAGACGCACACTATCCCTGCAGCGTAGTTGATATCGGCCCAGCTTGCTTCCCACATACCCAGCACCAGCAGGACCCAGTCGTGCCGATCCTTCTTCATCCTGCCGACGCAACGACACACTTTCGATGAATTGTTTGGAATTAAAGCTTGGTCACCCTGTTGATAGCCTGGATCTGTCCTCGTGCAAAGCTCCCGCACGCCGTGCAAAAAAGGTGGATTGTCGTGGAAGAGATCTTGAAAGAAGAGATGTTCTGCGGAATCGGGTTGCTTTCGATGGCGAACTGGTTTTGTCCTGGCATATAACTCGATGATGACCGGTTGATGACTTCTGACACCCTCGCATCCGGCGTTGAGGGCTTCGCCGATCCGGAAACAGGTACGAAGTCTCATCTCAGCCGAGACTCCTGCGATGGGAGAACGGTCCTGAACTGGGTCAGGGAATTCAGGTCTCACGATTGGATCCGGCTGCAGTGATGATATGGGGGCTTGTGACGTTCTCTCCGTTGTACCGGCGAGCGGCGACGACAGCATTGCTGGCTGAGTATGCCAACGCTCACGTCCCACAACCGGACTCGCCTCGACTTCGGCACTTCGCAGGATCGAGGCTTCCACACGGAAAGCCTCTGTAACAAGACTTAGCTCAAGTCTACTGATTTCAGTGGTGGTCGCACCTGTCATATGCTTTGCCCGCAGGTTTCGTCACGACGAAGCAATTATCACCAACAGGTGGAGAAATAGTGCAGTAAGGCCTAGGTAATCCTTCGCTAGACTGGTCAAGTTGCCTTTCTGATCATCCGTGAGCCCTTTCAGTAGTTCCAAGTCTTTGTTGTCATTGTCTTACGAGCTTGGAGAGGAATTGGCATAATTTTCGTGTCAATCTTTCATCTTCCAGGACTAAACGAACGAGTGCCGATTAGGCCAGACGAGAGTCCAGCTAGAGGTACACCAGCCCGACAAAGGCTACAATAACTATTTCGTAATTCTTAAGTCTTTCTTCTGCTACCTCGGAGCATGACCTATGCGGAAACACCAGAGAGCGTTTGATTTGGACTTAACACTTCATGACTTTGAGTCGGCACATCTAACCTTTGGAGTAGCTGGTGTGGTCGTTATGATTAGCGCTTAACGGAGTTATAACGCTTCGGATTGCGTCCCTAGACACCTATTTGTCGGGCAGAACCGAGGCTATTAAATAGTAATAAATTCTATCTTGTTAAACGGTGCATAGGAGTAATAGATATATAAGGTATGGTTGCTAAGGCCCCAGAGTTTTACTTAAAGGAATTATATGGTGCATATATATACCTACATAGTGACTACATAGTAGGTACGTAGTACCTTATCACTAAAGTAAAGCTCAGATTTTCTATCATATAGAATAACATGAACTCTTTTCTTCTAGTATTATGAGGGTCGTTTAAAGAGCCAGTACTCGGTGAAACGTCACCACGTGGGCTTGTCCAAAAGAGAGCTACCCGAACCTTGGAAGACAGTACATTCTACTACATACCTAGGTATGAAAACCATTGCGGATTAGACGACAATCGCGCTACGTATGACCTGGGAAGCACACCGGGGGTTTATACCCTATGTGCCGTTGACGTAAAAGTCCTCCACTTCATCTCGGCCCATCATGTTCGGAGGCAGTGTAAGGCTAAGCTTTCCTACGTACACGTCTTTGTCCACTTGCTACACCTTAAAGACCCTTCATGATCTCTTATGCTCTCGTGCGGTGAAGATCAGCTGAGGCTACCTATGAGCCATTTGTCATCTCGTCAGGTCGTGTAGCAGCTCAAGCTTGATGTGGGAATATGATTGTGGAGCCGGGCAATTTACGCGACTGCTTTGGTCTCTCCTGATACATGGAAATGAACAGAGATGCTGTTGTGCAATTTCCGTGCCATCCATAAGCTAAACGAGAACTTCAATTGAACAGCGAAAACCCTTCTCGGCTATTACGGTTCAAATCGACCGTCTCACCAGCGAACAGTATGAGGAGCATGATCTTGGAGGAATTGTCGACCTGATCGAAGTCATACAGCTTCAGGATGCGGGGCCGACAGAAGCCGCCCGAGCTCTCCGTAAAAAACTGTCAGTCGTCTCGTTTTGATCTTCTGCTTCTGAGGCCTGTGTGTTGTTAATCGCTCACCAGAAAATATGGCGACTCCCATCGGCAATTGCGCGCACTCACAATCCTCGACGGCCTGATTGAAAATGCAGGTGTGGCTTTTCGGCGCGCCTTCGCTGATGAACCCCTTCTGGAGCGGCTACGACTACTTGCGCGGGATGACATGTCAGATGTCGCAGTTCGTACCAAGTGCGATCAGCTTTTCAGACAATGGGCTGCCTCGTACAAAAGTACACCCGGGATGAACAGGCTAGCAACACTTTACAAAGACCTGCCTCAAACCAAGCAAGGAGCTTCTCGTCAGTCTCTCGCTTCCAGTTCTCCCAAGGAAGAACCGGGGCAACGGGATGTTTACTCGCCGGACGCACCCTCTGGCAGAAGTAGGAGAAGGTCGTCCGCCCCTTTCTCTGTCGCCTCGTCTTCTGGCGCCTACGACGGCAAATTGGACCTCTCCTCCCAGGCTGAAGACGGGCGGCCCGAAAAATCCTCGAAGAAATCGAAACCGTTCAGTCTCGATAAGGAGAAGCCAAAAATGCTAGAGACCATTGCTAGCGCGACCGTCGCGAGTACCAACCTTGTGAACGCACTTAAACTCATCAATCGTGAAACTCAGCGCGTGAGTGGGGATCGAGTGGTGATGAAGCGCTTCGAAACGTGCAAAGTTCTCCGCCGTCAGGTATTGCACTATATCCAACTCGTCGACTCGGAACAGTACATTGGTAGCTTGCTCAGTGCGAATGATGAGCTTGTCAAGGCTCTGCAAGCCTTCGAAATTTTGGACAAGAGTGTTGACGATGACAGTGACAGTGAGGCCGAAGCCAATCCGCCTCCATCCGTGTATCTCCGAAGGTCAGGCGTGACGTCTAGCGGGAAGGAACCCCTCAACGACCCACGTCATCATGGAGAGAGCCTACAGCGCTTAGGCACTTCTAGTAATCCCCCGGCTCACTCTGATGCGGCTGGCAGTCGAAGGACGGACGAATATGGGAGCGATGCGGAGTATCATGGCGACGACGCTGACGATGAAGAAAATCCATTCGGCGACCAGAATGCCCTTGAGACGCCCAGCGGTGAGCTCTCACAGATCAGATGGTATAGTCTGTACCTTACGATGGTCTCGACTCATAAACTAACTCTGAAGTAGGAAGGACGTCTAAAGGCCAAATACATGCGTAGGTAAACGCACTTGTTCTAGGGCGCGGCACTTTGACGCAACTTATGCTTTTTCCAAGTAGTGACTTTGCAATGTCTGTTAGTCATTATCAACGTTAAAGAGTGTATGAGAGGTTTTCTACCCTTAGGCATATCAAATCTCCCTTCGACCATCAATTTACTAGGTGGCAGAAGGTTCTCTCTTAGCTATCAATGATAGCTTTACCTCTAGGACTAGACTTGTCATATATAGTGGATACTTTATACCCTAACCACCAACATCAACTCAACAGTTTATTGTATCAGTAATTTAAGACCCTACATTCCGCAGTCACTATACTAGTTAACGTCTTTGACTAAAGATGCGCGGTAGTTCTAGCATGGTATCTAAGTTAATAGCGCTTTCCTTCAAAACTAACTTAGTTATTATTTATGAGCATATCACGGAAACGCTTTACCCGTATAGTATGTATGTAGGTTACGCTACGAACACTAAGCCTTGCTTATCAGAAAGTTCATATCAGAGGCAGTGATCCCTATTAGACCCAGGATGACATGTAGGCCTCCATAATGAAGTTCAAATTCCACTGCCATCAAGTATATAATGAAGGCTTTTATGTTTCTGAGCGGGTTCGCGGGAGCCAATTGTAAGACTGCCCGCGACAGAGGTTGTGGCCTCGCAGATTCAGAAGCCTAACTACGGTAGAGGCAGCGGCCTTAACATTGTGATCTCCGTGAAGTCAGGACGCATGCCTCATAAGTGAGCCTCTTAAAAGGCCTACTGTAGAATCGTAGCTCTTATATAATGATGTGCCTCCTGTAAGACACAAGGCAAGGCGTCTTCCAGTAATCCCAGAGCTCCAAGCTGATGAAACAAATGATTTGAGACTCCTAATGATTATTCTAGACTAAGAAAAGGAGCCAGACGCTATTCCAAGGAATACAATAGCCCCAAAGAAGGGTATAAAGGGTATCCATGACAACGATCACTGAGAAGGGAGATAGAGAAGGTCACACTTGAACTGTAGGGATTGAACCTGGTCTTCATACACATCAATAATCAATGTAACTCTCGTTCGAACACCTGAATTATTCTTCAGCGGTCTTATTCACAAGTACGGCGATTCTATCTCATAAGTGAGCAAGACGCTTAACCCAGTGAGCTTGATTATCGCTGGCTTTGCAACTTCATACCTGGTTGACTCATGCAAAAGATCCTCATTCAGCTCCTCTAACTGTCTGGCTTGTATCTGCAGACTCGCCATCTGCACATGGAAACTGTTAGCTCTTGTTCGCAGAAGCAACATGATGACGGGGCCACTCAAACCCAAGCCCCGAAGTCGTCACGAAAAGAGTGAGCAAAAAGCATAAGTAAAAAGGAAGCCTGACAGTTCCCTCGAGAGAAATTCCTGTTGCCCACTCACCCTCCAGCGCCGCCTGCGCGCTTGCTGCTGTGGTTGTGTCTTCGCGAGAGAAATTACTATTGTCTTCGTGCGGCCCATCGCTTTCCACGGAGATCGCCAATTGAGTCGCCGAGTTATTCGATGTCGTGCCGCCTCGGGAAAGAGGTGTCTCCGCAGCGTCACCATGCTTGCCTCTCATTTCGGCTAGCTCTGCGACGCTTTGACTGAGTTCCGATTGGAGGTCTGCAACTTTCGACTTTAATGCCTTTGCTTCATCTTCGCCAGCACTTGCAACGTCAACCATGCCTTGCAGCTCCTTGCACCGGGATTCCAACTCTGCCAAAGAGGACTCCAGCATTGACCTGTCCTCGTCACCTTTCTTGAGTAACGTATCAAGCGACCGAAGCCGATCACACTGCTCATGGGCTTCCTGAAAATTTCCGGTCATGATTTCAACAACGGCCGCGTGCTCCCTCTGAAGTGTTAGAATTTGATTCTGGTGCTCGGCCTCGAGGTCTTTCCGCAGTGTTTCGATGAATGCCGCTTGTGCAGTTTCAATGCTGGCCTTCTCCTCCAGCAACATCTTGTTGCCGGTGTGAAGGTTACCTAGCATTTCTTGGTTCTTGCGCTCAAGCTCCGCTTGCAGATCCTCAAGTCCGGTTTTGTGGGCAGTTTTCAGAGTTTGGAGCTCGCTATTGTGTGCATTTCCGACGTAATCCAATTCTGACTTGAGCTTATTTAGTGCCGCCCTGTATTGTGACTCCTTCTCTTGGGCGTCTTCGCTAAGAGTCTCCAGAGCTTTTTGAAGACCCGATACTTCGTGCTGAGCGGCACGTAGCTCGTCAACAAGCCGCTCCTTCTCCAGGGCTACTTGGTCAAAAGTGAGCTGAAGTTCGCTGCATCTCTCGCTGAGCTCCTGAATGCGGGCGTCTCTCTGTTCAAAACCAACGTCGCGGCTTTCCACCAACTGCTTGATGTGTTCTTCCGATTTCTCAATCGCTTCGGTCATGTCCTGAGTTTTCAGACCTTGCCTGCGTGCGGCATCGCCCTTCTCGCACTCAAGGGTCGCGATTTCCGTCTGTAGTCGCGCGATGACCTCGTCCAAGCCCTTGAACTGCATGTTATTCGCTTCTACAACCGCACATTGTTGTTGATGTTGTGATTGCAAATCAGCTTGAAGCGTCGAGATCACCTCGTTAAGTCTCTCCACATTTGCCTCTGCGGCGCGAGTAGTATCGGTATATTGGGTGCTGTGGGTCCGAATCTCCTCCTGCAATGCAACGATGACCTTGTTCAACCTCTCAACTTCCGTAACTTTGTCGTGCCTCTGTTCAGCTTCGCCGTTTTCTGCCCGCAGTACAGCGCTTCGAAGACTGCCGATTTCTTCGAGCATACATTGCTTTTCGTCCTCTTGCTGTTTCGTGCTAGTCTCCCTTTGTTGCATGACCAGAACTTGGTCTTTCAGACCTTCCATAACTATGCTGAGGCTCTCCACTTCGTTCTCTTTCGCGCGCATAGAGTCAGAATGTTGCTGTTGCATGTCTTTGAACTCTGTTTGGAGGGTTTCAAGCACTCGGCCAGCATCAGTCTCCTGATGTTTCAGCCTTTGTATTTGCAATTGAAGATCTTCAATGACCTGACTAGTCTGTTCAATCTCGCCGATTTTGAGCCGCAGTTCATCGTCCTTCGATCGTCGCAAATCAACCAGTTCTTGCTTCAGGCTTTCTACAAGAAGCTGAGACTCATTGGTAGTAGTTTCTTGCCGCTTGAGCTCGTCATCACGAAGCTGTTTCAAACTTTGCAACTCAGCCTGCGAGCTTTGCAGCTCTCGGAGCGCGGTTTCCTTCGCTTCTTGCTTTACCCGAAGTTGATCGCTATGGTCCCGGCAAAGCGCATCCATCTGAGTTCGAAGCTCTTCAACAATGGACGAAGTCTCTTTTGAAGCCTTTTCCTCCCGCCTGGCAGCCTCAGCAAGGTCTTCCCGGGCCGCCCTGATCTCGTTCTGGAGGTCGTCGATTGTATTTGCTAAATGCATTCCTTCACTCTGATGCCCTACATCTTGCTTTTCCAATCGATGTTGCGCTTGTTGGAGCTCGCTTCTTAGTACATCAATCGCTTGCGAGAGCGCCTTCTTTTCCTCCTCCAATGTGCCTTCGGCTCCAAGCGCTTTCTCCAGACGTTGGTGGAGTAATTCGTGCTCGGACCGAAGCTCCTCTAGATTCTTGAGTTGTTGAGCGTTGAGGGTCTCCACCTCGGCGGCGTGGCTGGCCTGAAGAGTGTCGGTATCCGTCTCTGGCTGCTTGAGTATGCGGGATTTGTTCTGTGCCGAGAGTCTTTGTATTTCGGCGTTCAGATCCTTGATTTGCTCCTCGAGCGCTTCCCTTGCTGATGATTCTTTCAGAAGCTCCTGCATCACCTCAACACTTCTCGTTTGGAGGTGCTCCTCGGTAGCGGGCGCTGCTGGAGCTGTTGGAGGTCTGGAAGATGCGCTGATCTGACTTGGGGCAGACTTGGAAGGCGACGAATTCTTCGCAATTGGCTCTGCGTCGGTTGATAGTTTGGTTTCTGACGTTGAAGAGCTGCCCAGGGTTGCGAGACGCCCGGCAATTGAACTCCTAGTAAGTCGGTTAGAAAATACAGTAAATGCGACGTGAGTACAACACTCACTCCTGCGCCGCAGTCTCCCGCGACCCAGATTTTCTGGAGTAAATCAGCCAGATTGGCACAAAAGGGACTGACACACTGATGCTCTACCTTCGCGCCTCGCTCGCTAGAACCGAAGACGCGCTAAGATCGCGCCAGTGAGCATCAGAAGACATCGTAATAAGAAATATAGTCACGTACCGCTGTTTTGTACTTTCTGGCGCTACCATCGCAGCTGGTTTCTTCGCCGATTCTACAGCTGCTTCGGAGGCCGACGATGAGTTCGGGCCAGATGATCTCGAGGGCCGAGCCGACAGTGTTCTTGAAGCTGCGCCAAGAGAGGCCCGTAGGGTTGGGTTAGCGTTACTCTGAATGATCGAGCGAGGCGTAATAGACTGTCTTCTGGAGCTTGCTGTCGCACTTGAAGAAGTCAAGGTGGTTCGTCTTTCGGAGGACGTGGCGACTTTCGAAGCTGCCGACTTGGAACCGCCAGCTCCTAGGGCAGACATCCTCTTCGACACTCCGTTGAGACCCAGTCTTTTGCCTTCATCTCCAGACGTCGCGGAAGACGAGAGCGCTTCGTGATCAGAGCTAGCTCCCCTCGAAGACAGAGTCGGACGCCGTGCGGTACTCGAGGCGGCCGGCCGAGTCGGAGGTTTGTTTAGGCTGCTGCCGAGAGGAGGCCGGCTCGTTGTGGTCGCCGGCATTGGAACCGGCTGTTTCGAGAGGGTGTTCGTGGGCTTCGCGGATGCAGCAGGACGTCTCGCTGGTGCTGCGGCGTTTGTGGACCCCGGCCGTCGTGGAGGGATGTTTTCAGGCTTGGTTCTCACAGGACTCGCAACCGCTTTGGTGGACAAGAGAGCGGCTTCCGCAACGTTGTCCGTCGACCCTTCCGCAGAATGCTGCTCAGTATGAGCGTGTGAGGAAATGTCTGCCATCCTGATCCGCCCAACTCTTGCGGGTACAGGAATACCCTCAAACTAGACAGTCCGGGAGAAACAAGGGGTAAATGGATGAGCTTAGTTAGAGTCGGATCATACCCTGAGGACGACGAAAGCGTTCCCTCAGCAATCTGTTGACCTCGGAAGGGGAAAGGGGAGCAGCTTCTCCTCTCAGCTCTTTCAATTGCCCTTGTGGGCAGCAGCAACAGCAGCGGCAGCAGCAAAAAGACAACAGCAGAGATGCCTTCAGGCGAGTGGAAACACGTCCTTCGTTTGTTTAGCGCACCGGGGCCCCGGGTTGGGATCCTTGCAGAAACGTGCATAGCCGGCCCTCCAGTGGGCAGTGGCAGTTGGGCCGTGGGCCCGTGGCCCGCAGTAGTGGGGGCCCCGGGCCCTGGGTGGCCCACAGGTGCTAGCGTGCTGGCGCTGGTAACTTGTAAACACAGAAGCTACCGCACTCAGATGCAACTCGCCGCAATCCTCCAGATATGTAGTACTCTACCTAGGTGTATGATTACAGTCCAATCCAAGTCCTGCACCAGGCAGTATGACGCCTTGATGGGTAAATATAGAACCAATCTTGTGGGGCCCCTGGGGGGTTTGCTGAGCCAGAGCCACCATCGAACGGTCGGCGAGACGGTAACGTGATGAGTCTCGGTAGAGCAGGCAGCGGAAGGTGCAAGCGTGCCAGGTGAGGCTTATAGATAAGTTGAGTGCTGGAAACGGCTGAGAGACATTGATTGTTGGGCGTGGACTGCTCCAACCCGAGTCACTCGAACTATGATACAACAGCACAATACCTCCGGCACGATGCTTGCCCGCTTAACAGGATCGGCTTGACGCGGTGCCTCGACTGAGGGCAATGCGCGGTGTCATACATCGCCATAACTCGTGCGTTCCTTTTGCGTGCATCCACCTCACCACCTGGGCAGGTTGGACTGGCGGCTGGGTTGGCCCGCTCTGGGTATGATGCCGCACTATGCCTGCCACGATTTCGAGCGGTGACCAGTGAGACTGCGCATCAGAGACAATATTCCAAAGCTCTAACTCCTCTGGACGCTGCTGCAACATGCCACGGTACCAGCCCTCCCTCGGTGTCCTTCATGCCTCTGAGCCTGGCCAGGAGTCCTAGGCCTCTGTATGTGACTAGTAAGTCTTTCAACACACTCTCGTGGCCTCTGGTCCCAATCGGAAGGCTGCCTGCAACAATGCCTGCACTCGGCGGAGCGCGGGGATTGGCCTCACCGAGCGGGTTCCCGTTGCCGCTGGCTCCGAGCCACATGAGATTTACTACGATGCATGCGGGACCCTGAATGGCACAGACCCTTTCAGTCGACGATGTAGAGCCGTCGTTGCCGCGCTTGATTAGCAAACCGCTCGCCAGGCTGGGCATGTAATCGGTCAGGGAATTCGAGCAGTTGAGGCGATGGCCGAACACGACACCCCAGCTATCGTCGGTCACATCGATGAGATGCGCGTCTGATTCGATATGCGGCTCAACTGACGGCTCGGCGGTCGGAGTTGCGACGGGAGTTTGATTGCGCGAATCAGGTGAAGATGCTTGTTGCGGTGTGCTTGCCGGCGTTGAGACACCAGGTCCGGTAACGGTGTTGGAAATGTTTCCAAGTGACTGGATGGGTGACATGAGCGCAAAAGGTGGAAGCAAGTCCACCGAGACCAGAGCGGTAGCCACTGGAAACTGCAAAGGCGCCGTGACAAGGGATGCCCACACTACAAAGATTCGTAAGCCACTCCTAGCGATAGCGCGGTAACACACTGCGCTATGTTCAAATCTCACCGTTCATTTCCTCACGCTCCATCAACCCAACACGAGCCAGAACCACACGCCAGGTAACCCGCCTGCTTCGCATTATGTCTAAGCAAGTCGCCCATATCTCTTGCGCGACACCATCGAAAGCCCTCTCTCCTACAAGAGAATAGGACAGGTTCGTCTGATACTGTCCGGCGCCGTCGGTCCATACCGCCGTAAGCCACTTCTTGTCGGTGCTGCACGCATACGCGACATGCAGATGCGAGCTCTCATACAAGAGGTTCTGAGAAGGTTCATTAGTCAACCTGAATGGTATCTGTCTTGGAGCAGGCTCCTTCAGGTAGATCGAAGCCGCAGTGAATATTTTGAGCACAGAAACATCGTCAGGAATCTGGCTGGGAGGGCATCGATCGTAAACTTCGCGCGAGAGTCTGCTGAGCTTTTCGGACTCGGGAACTGCTACCGTATCAAGAGACGCCAGGGTCCCTATCGGCATCAGCTGCAGGACAATGTCCCGCCTACGTCCTCTGGATCGTGACTCTTTGAGTTTTCGCGTGTACTCCTGAAAAAGGGCCCAGAAAGCATGGCAGAGGAATCCGATTGAGCGAGAATTCGAGAAAGGATTGACAAGGTAGACAACCACCGTTGCATCTGACTTGTCGTGGGTATTTGCTTCGTCATGCTGATCAGCTAAAGCCGCACCGAGCTGGATGCAAACGTTCCATATGCCAGTCATCATTGAGAGAGGAGTGAGCGGGTCGGAAGCTTTGGCGGGGACAAGACCTGCGAAAAAGCCGCCGACATCTCGCGCACGGAAATGGTTACCGAGCCTACTGCTTTCATAGGCAGCTCCGATGGACTTCAGAAAGGCGTCGACGGTGTCAAGGATGTCTTCACTGAATGGGAAGACGCAATAACCGATAACATTCTTTGGACCACTGATCGGGGCAAGTCCGAGAGTTTCCCAGAAAGCGGGGCCAGTCGACAACACTTCCCATGACGCCTCGCATCGTCGCATGCGTATCAGAGGTGCCTGGATGGGAAACGGTGTGCTTCCTGATGCATGTTAACAGATGTAGACTCTCAAGCATCGAAGTGCCGTCTAAATCGAATAGGAATTTTATCTGGGTACTAGTGACTTCAATTGATGCAACAGATGAGCACAAGACTCTTTCGATTCGTACTTACTGGGCACTTCGATCACCTCGGACGAACCACATGAGGCATGCGCTCTGCGCGAGGTTTGTCTTGGCTGTTGTGTTTTCCCGGGCGGTGGAGTGTCAAAAGCGAGATCCTGGATCGCTGCAAACGTTGCAACATCACACCGCAATGCTCCTGGGAATATGTCCTCCACAGTGATGCGCACTGATGCAGCAGAATTTACGGCCGACAATTTGCTGCCTGAATTGCCGATGATTCTAGAATTGCAAAAAGTGCTGGTTTCTTCAAAGAAATCTGTATCAACAACTGTATCAACAATCTGCTGGGCCGCTGGAATAAGTGAGTCATGATCGAAAAAGATCAACTTGAAAAAGACCCGACGTAATGTAGGGGCAGTATTAAAGTGCCCAAGGAACATTTGAGATTGGTACTCTTGACGCAGTAGCGAGTGAAGAACTAGTGCAACACGTACCTAAAGCAGTGGACATGCTCTGATCGGCTACAAGTTGAGCCACATTCATGAAAGTGGTCCCAGTAAGGCCCTCAAGAGAGTCAATACTTGCATCGAGTTCCCTCTTCTCGTTGGACCGAGCATTTCCAATTGGCCATTTATGAGATGGGAAATATGTTGGGCGGAAAAGTGCGGCAAAGGCCCAGCTTGACGGCTCAGGCTCCATTGCTTGTAGAACAGCTGGGTTGTCCTTCTTTCAGAAATTAGCTAGGGGAGTGGTGAGCTCAACCGATGCGGCATGGAGAAACTGGTTGCATCCTTGCATCGCTCTCAGCGGAAAATATAACTTACACAGACCTGAGTGCTAGCTGATGAGCCTAAAGTGCTCACAGCAAGATAATCCGAGTCAATCAACGCTTTTGAAGATGGCTCGTCGCGTAGGAGCCTTGACGCGGTCATTTCCTTTGATTTCTGATCACAAGACGACGTACGGCAAGTGGAGATACGAGTTTCGCCTTCACTTGAACAATCCACCGCCAAGTGATCGTCGCTGACTTCGGCATTGTCACTTGAGGGTGAAGACCAAGCAATGTCCGAATCCCCTTCGATATGCGTGTCACTGTCACTTGGGTTTCCGGCAGGATCTCTCGGACTATCAAGGCTTGAATGCCTCGAAAGATTTTTTGACTCCTTGCGTGGTAAATCGGACCGATGATGACCATAATGTGATGATTTTGGTGTCTTCTGCACTGCTTCCAGATGCTTGTGGCCCTGGAAAGATACTTGTTGTAGGGCTGGTACAGCAAATCGGCCGTCCGAGCGGTACTTCGCGTCATTGAGTGTGAGGTTTGGATTGAACTTTAGGGATTCGAATCGACTGCTAACGGGGCACGGTGTAGTACCGTGGCAGGGACAGGACCTGGTGGTAGAGTCCACGCAGTCTGATAAGCTGAAGAGCGTATGCTGAATTAGTGCGGGGCTAAGCGGCGACCCAATGTCGGGATCCCTCAGTGCAATAGTGTGTTGCTGGCTTGTATTCCTGCCATGCTCTGCATCTTCCACGGTTGTGTCTGCGCTAGCAGGAGACACTCCGGCGGAGCCGTCCGAGGCCTCATGCGTTCCCAATGCCGAGTAGGACTTGGCGTCCAGAGTCTCGATATGGGCTATACTTGGGACTGTCATTGAATATGCTTGGGAGCTCCCATTCTCTTCGCCAAGTTCATCAAGAAAGGCACCATGATTTCCTAACAGGCCAGAGTCGTGCAGATGTGCCTCAGAGTCCAACTCGTGGGCATTGAGCAAGATGTCTATGTCGGCATTATCCGGCTCGTCGAAGAAATTGAAGTCGGCGTCTGTGATACCAATCGGCCCAAAATCGTCTTCATCCATACTTGCGATCATGTCTATGTCTTCTCCAACAGCGGCGCGGACAATAGCGAATGGCTCCAGTTCGGCGATCTGGCCCCCCTGCAGAATCACATCTGGCAAACTCGAGGATTCAGTGTCCATGTTCTCAGTGGCCTGCTCTACACTTTGGCTCGTGATATGTCGAAAGTGGTTACCGACAAGTTCCAGCGTGGTCGTCATCCCGTCCATTGTAGCAGTAGTCCCGAATGCATGAGTGACGACCACGTCCGGCGGCGTAGGGTAGACACCACCGGCGGTTGTAGATTCCATGTATGGCACAGCTCTTGAGGAGATCGGCGAAGGCGGGTCTATAGCAAAGATGCCGGCTAATTCGTGGCGGAGATGGGTAGCTGCTCCTTCGTCTTTGACTTTCTGAGCTTGAATCTGAGCCTCCCTTTCTGAGGCTCGGTGGGACTTGCCGAGATTCCACTCCTGCGTGGAACGCAGAGAGTCCACATATCCGGAATGCGAAGACGTTTGAAACCAGTATGAGCCATCTCTAGACGTTGGTGTGGTAATGGTCGTGTCAATCCCGTGAGCATGTCCAAGCTTGTTATGCTCATACTTGTCCTGAGACTCGTGTATAAGGCATAGAGATGCAGGCCAGAGACATTCTAAGTTTTCGGAATCAACGGCAAGGCCGTCCAGGTGAACAGCTTTGTCTGTAAGGCGGATCAAGGCCCAGCGGCAACCCTCTCCGTCTCTCGAGATGTGAATCCCCTTAGCACTGAGCCACTCCAGGACACTTCGCTTCCAAGTTGAACCCGTTTGACGAGGACCTGAGACGCTCTTTGGCGTCTGCCGATGAGGCGGGTTTGAGTCATTGCGCACTTTGTTGGTTTTTGTGGCAATGAATTTGGCAATCATGCCGCTAGGCGCAACTCGTAGCAGCATACCCGACTGCAGCGTGTGATCAGAAAGCGTTATCATTCGGTCTAGATTAGTGAGTACTGCATCTGGTTGCGCTGATGATGAAATCACAAGAGTACCAGAAGTGGTCAAGTAGACGTTCACTGACACCACATTAATATAGCGACTTGCAGATTTCTCCATGCTGTTGAGTGACTCGTCTCGGCGAGGACCGAGATCAAGAAATGTTCGACAACCCAATGGAACTAGGCTGTGCGTCTTCGCAAGATGATAAGAGATCAAGCCAAGAACGGCCGAGATAAAAAACTTGTATAGTCGGCTAGTTTCTTTCTCCTGTTGGAATGAGTGTTGTTTTCCCTGCCGAGGGTGCTGCCCGTTTGGACCAGTCGATCGTGAGGACACAGCTTGTGTAGTGAGTGCGCTCTGAGCACTGTGTGGTACGGATTGGGGAGATCTCGCGATTGAAGTCCGCAAGAGTTGATACATAGCCAAATCGGCGGCAAGGAGTTCTCCACTGGAAAGGGCTGTTTCAGTCAGCTTTATAGATGCCGTCAAAGAATAAGCAGTCTCACCTAGCAACTTGAAACCTTGCTCGGAGAGAAGTTCTGGGATTTTGTGCGGAGATATCCACAGATGCTCGTCTTCTGCGTGATCAAACAGCCAAATGAGGTTGTGACTTTGATCGGCACAAGCCAGGTATTTCCATTCATGCAAAAGTGCCACGATATCATGGATGACACCAGGTCGACTTCCTATCCGCAAGTCTCCTTGCATGTCGTTTTCAACCAAATTTTCGTCGGCAATGCGATAGACATGATACCGGATCGAAGCAAAAGATGCCTTGCTTTCCATTTAGCATCGGACTCCCAATGCAGCGGAGCTTATACATACAATAGCTTGCGCGGTGGTGGTTAGGTGCTTGAATATGTCCATCCCGGCTGTGTCCCGCTTATGGGACATCGAAATGGTAGAACCTCAGTTGACACACACCGAAGACAGCCGCGTATGCCTTCATCAACTCCGCCGTGAGTCTATAGGAATTTTTTGGGCCACTGGTGCTCATAGAGGTGGGGAGATATGGTCGGTTATGGCAGGACTGGCTGGCACGACTAGCTTGCAGGTGGGAATGTGCTTCTCTGGAGCACAAAGCTAGACTCCGGTAATGAATGATAAAAGGTAATCCCTGTATTGTTGCGACTAACAACGTCCGGGGCCACAGAGGTTGTGCTGAAGATCGTCCTTTGCGCCCAAACAAAAGCACTATCGTGCGCGTGCCGAGAAACTACCGAGGATAAAGGTCAATAGGTGAAACCAACCTTGAATTTTTTCCTATATGACTCAAAATGAAGGTCACAAATTCATCGTCTATACCGGTATACACGGTTGCTGGCTCTTCGACCTCACGTACGCTTCCAGAATGGTTAGTCCGCAAGAAAAGAAGGCATCTCAAAGACAATCCAGAGTGGGCCAATCGCGTTGAGTTGCTCCAAGATTTTGCTTTTGAAGAAGCAAGCTCTTGTGTACGCGTGAGTGAAGATGGAAACTGGGTGATGAGTACTGGTATGGCGCTCTGCGTGCATGACTACTATCCAGGTCAACTGGCTTTTGCTAATCGTACAATAACTCCCAGGGACCTACAAGCCTCAAATACATGCGCACTACCTGCCACACCTCTCTCTATCCTTTTCTCGACACACAGATACTCTGAACAAAACGTTCTTACTCCTCTCGTCCGACTATTCCAAGTCTCTTCATCTGCAAACCGACCGCTCTCTCGAATTTCACATGCCCCAGGGCCGTCACTACTTCACAAGAATACCTCGTTATGGTCGCGATCTCAAATATGACAAGCGCGCAGCAGAGGCGCTAGTACCTTCAGTTGGTCTTAATGCGGACGGTTGTGGTGAAGTTTATCGACTGAACTTAGAACTGGGACGCTTTGTAAGGGGCTATGAAGTCGACCTGGGAAGCAATGAAGCTGCTTCGCTGGGAATGGGCACAAATCAAGGCGAGACCGATGCCGAGAGCGTCAATGTGGCTGCCATTGCCGAGGACAGTCACAATCTACTCGCTTTCGGAACTTCTCAAGGTACCGTAGAGTTCTGTGATCCACGATCTCGGAGTCGAGTCGGCGTTTTACGCCCTGCTACCTGGAATTCTCCAATTGGCGGGCCCGAGCAAATAACGGCACTTGACTTCCACTCATCCGGGCTCACTCTTGCGGCGGGAACAACAGCTGGTGTGGTACATCTCTATGATCTTCGATCCCGATCACCCATATTGAAAAAAGATCAAGGCTACGGTTATCCGATTCAAACACTGAAATTTTTGGACTTCAAGACCTCTAGCCGGGCACAACCATCCGAAGCGAAGATAATATCTTCAGACAAGCGCATACTGAAAATCTGGAATAGTCAAGACGGCGCCTCGTGGACATCTGTCGAACCTGAAGTGGATATCAATCATGTTGAGTGGTGTCCTGATAGCGGCATGTTTCTTACGGCAAATGAAGGCCAGCGGCAGCATGCATTTTTCATACCTCAGCTCGGTCCAGCACCAAGATGGTGCTCATTCCTTGATAATCTGGTAGAGGAAATGGCGGAAAGTCCGGACGATCCGAACGCGTTTGGCAGTCGAAAGGCTGGAGAGGTTTATGACAATTACAAGTTCCTAACGATGCCGCAGCTCAGTGCTTTGCATCTGGACCACCTTATCGGCAGTACAGCACTGTTAAGGCCCTATATGCATGGTTATTTTGTAGCACAGGCTCTATATGAAGAAGCTAAAGTCATCGCCAATCCCGAGTTGTGGAGGGAACAGCGCGCCAAAAGGATCCAAGAAAAGATCGAAAAGGCAAGAGACACCAGGGTAAGGGGTGCTAGAACTTTCAGCGTGAAGGTAAATCGGAAGCTCGTTGAGAAGATTACGCAAAGGCAGGAGAAGAGACAGGAAAGGAAAGCACGACCTCTGAACCGCGTCGATCATGATCTCAGGAAAGAAGTCGCGGAGCCTGTACGCCGCACAGAATCTGAAGCGCATACACCGGATGGAAACGAAGCTCCTGAGCATGCAGGAGGAAGTATTCTCACAGATGTCCGGTTTGCAAAACTCTTCCAAGACGAAGATTTCGAAGTCGACGAGACCTCTCGAGAGTACCGGTCTATTAACCCAGTGACAACTGATTCAGCAGGGGCGTCAGTGAGCCTTACGAGATCAAAGGAACACGCGTCAAAGGAACAGGCGCTCGCTGGGAAGTCCGAATCCGGCTCGGACGATGCGTCCGTGCACCCAAAGATGACATACAACGATTCAACTTCTAGAAGAGGAAATCGAATGTCGACCGCTGACTACCGGAAGACGGGTCACCGACCGCACAAT
>QQTW01001221.1_pt1 | contig 17661 bp, 21 predicted proteins | sample 1904831 | NCBI WGS metagenome assembly QQTW01 (sample SAMN09435610, study PRJNA476489) | Subsurface metagenome, whole genome shotgun sequencing project. | reverse complement strand
TGATTGATTGTAGCAGTCGATGTTTCGTCTCCAATGTTCTCGGTAGGGGGTACCTCAAATCCGGCCATCTAAATGACGGTCAGTCAAAACGTTCTGAAGTTTTTGCATCTGATAGTACTCACCTTGATTCTCTCGGAGTTTCATCAGCTCAAAGATTGAAGCCGAGAGCAGAAATCGAAGTTGAGTACCGGGGATGACAGATGAAACTGAGCGGGCAGTTACCGGCCTCCGCCATACTCCCACGTTCAAATATGCCGACGCCGTTTACTGACCGCTCAATTTCATCTGTCACCCCCCGGTACGCTCTTGAATCGTGACCGACGTGTGGCGGTGGAACAAACATCCTTGTCGGAGCATACCTCCCCGTCTCACCAGACGGCCATATCCAACTACCTCCCATACATAAAGCTTCCGGGGGATGAACATGTATTGGCCTGGCGGTAGAAGGAGCTGAACACCTGGATGATATGATGATTCATTCTAGACCAAGGTAGCATATGTACAATCATTCATGGATCATCATCGGTCGTGGTCATATATTGTTTAGTATGGGGCGAAGCTGAAGAGAGCGCTCCCGTAGGATTGAGATACATCCCATTCTTGAACTGAAGAAGACAGGCATAGACGCTCTCCTCAACCTCATAGGAATGAGAAAGACGACCGTACGTGAATGAAACCCAGTCCCTTACACCCCATTCGCCATCCCCATCTTCAGGTTCCATCAAACAACCCCTTCAATCAGAGCCTTTTTCCGCTGCAGCACCTTCCGAAAATCCAAGACGGCACTATCAGGCCCATCACCACCTACCCCTCCACCGCCTTCCTCCACCGCAGGCGGCATATACTCCCCGCTTGCGATGCAATGAATCTTCATCCGGTGATGATACTTGAGACCGTGTAGTAGTTTCGGCGTGATGAGGAAATACTGGCTCCCTCCACCACCACCTTCTGCGTCATCATCGGAACTCAACGGTGGTCGACGCTCCTGGCATGCAATGTCGACCATGCGTTCATGCACGATTCGCTCGTTACGTGGATCCATGCCCTGATTGATTTCGTCGACGACGCGGAAAGGGGCGCGAGCGAGCGATTGAAGGGCCATCAGGTAGAAAATGGTCGAGACGGCGCGCTCACCGCCGGATTGACGGTGCGAATCGAGGATTGAGAGGGGTTCGTTTTCTCTGTTGTCATCAGTCTGTCAGTAGCTGAACATAATGTGCGTGCTCGTCATAGAGAGTAGGAGGGAAGGAAGGTTTACCGGAATTTCACTTGAATCTGAATCGCCCATTGATCAAAGTCTTCATCCTTGTGCACTTCCACCTGTCCCGCACAGCCAATCTTCTCGAAACTCTCCGAGAAAGCCGCACTGATCTTTTCCACCAACTTATCCAGCTCCGGTTCCCACTTGTCTCTTATCTCCCCAATAGCAGTCTCCAGCTCCTGCAACTGCTGATCCACTCGTCCTACGCGATCCCGTAGCTTGTCGATCGTCTTCTGCCGGTTCTCATACTCGGCGACGGCGTTCGGATTACCCTCGTGTACCAGCTCCAGACGGGTCCGTTCCGATTCGATCTCGCCTTCGAGTTCCTCTGGGGTTTGAGAGTCGGGTAATGTCGTCAAGAAGTCACGCAGCTCGTCTCCTGACTCTTCGTCCGCTAACACCTTCTCGCATTCATCGAGCAGGCGTCGACCCGCTCGTGAGGCTTCGCTGGATTCTCGAACCAGTTGGTCCACTTCACGCTGCCGCGCTTCGAGCATCTGCTTCACCGACCGGTTGCGCTCCATCAGCGCTTCGACGTCGGAACTGGCTTCGTGACCCATGATCTCCATCTCGAAGAGCTGTTGGTGGGCGGCCATGAGCGCCGCGACGAGTTGCTGGGGTGATGATTAGCAAGTCAGAGTTAGCATGTTTCTGGGGTGTGGCATACCGCGTAGCGTAGCGTTAGCCGTCCCTTTTCGATTGTTCGATCGGTAATAGTCTGGGTGATCGCTAGCACTCTGGCTTTCAGCTCGTTGCCGGCTTGCTGCGAGGAGGACAGCTTCTCTTGTTCCTGGGCTAATCTTCGTCAGCAGATGCTAATTTAGATGTGAAGGAGCTCTGCCATACCGAGCTTCGTCGGCAACGCTTTATATTCTTGATTCGCTCTCTGCTTGGTCGACTTTTCTTCTTCGAGGTCGCGCTATCCGAACACGCGTCAGCGCTCAAATCATCGAACAATGTCTACATGAACATTCCCACCTTCTCCCTCTCAATCGATGCAGCCTCGTCCCTCAGTCGTGACAGCTTGTCATTGGCCTCGTCGGCTAGCCGCTTCAGTTCACGAGCCTCGTCCGTCCACTGATCAATGTTCATCTGCAGCTCGCGCTTCGTCCCCATATCCACGGGTTGATCGGTCCAGACTCGGCCGCGTCTCAGATCACGCACTCGAGTAGAGGTCGCACCAGGGCCGTACTCGCGTCGTCGAGTGATCTGATAGCTAGCCCGACTCGACACCCAGCTGCTGATCGGACTGTCCTTCAGCGCGTCAAACTGCCGCTCGGTAACGTCCCGCATTGTGATACCCGTCTGATGAAGTCGACATTCACCGCACAGCATTGCCAGCACAGGCTCTGGTCCCTTGATGAAGTCCAAGGCCCATCCTTCGAGACCGTAGCGTTCCCTCTCTGCATCGGACACGGGTGGTCGGAATTGATCTAGACTAGCGGTGCTCGTGCGAATGTTGATCTCGGCTAACTTCATCACTCCATAGAGCTGCTCGCCCAGCTTCTTGAAGTCGTTTTTGGATTGAGTCGTGAAGGTGAGGAAGTCGTTTTGTTGGAATAGCGACTCGATCAGGTCGACATATCGCAGGTTCTCGACGGAACATTCAAGAATTGGAGGTCCATATACGGGATGCTCAAACATGTCCTGGTGCTCTTGGATCCATTCCCAGGCGTGAGCGGTCTCCCGTGAGATCTCACGAAGCTTCGCTGTCTGTTGGCCAGCTTGAGAGTCGAGCGCCGCCAGCTCTCGGTTCGCTCGCGCGATGCGGTCATTCGCCTCGCGACCTTGTTGAACCTGCGTCCTCGCAGTCTGTCGAATTTCTTGCGCCTTTGACTCGAGCTCTCGTAGCGCGCGTTGTTTCTCCCTCTACATCGAGTAATCAACACTGAATCCATCAGTACAAGGAAGAATGACTTACAATCTGCTCGTTGTACACAAGCGGATCAAAGTCGACTGGCGCTTCCGCAAGCTCCCTCTCGAGCCGCTTGATCTTCTGCTCGATCTTCATCGCATCGCTTTTGCGCTGTTTATCTCCGTTCTTCTCCGCTTGAAATTCCCTCTTCAGATCCGAGATCTTCTCTTCCAATTCCTTTTGCTGCAGAACTGCAGTGTCTGCGGCGTCTTCTGCCCTCTCCACAGCTCGTCTTCGCTCTTTGACAACCTTCTCTACTTTGTCACGATATTCTTGCTTGCGGTTGACTGCTCTCAGCGACGGCTCTACCTCATCCTCTAGCTTCTTCAACTCCACCTGCGCCTCCTTGCTCTTCTTTTTGGCCTCGGCGTGACGGGCGCGGGCGACACGGTATTTGGCGAAAGGCCGCGCCTTCTCTAACATACCCAGCCTCTTTTGAATGTTGGCCCTCTCTTGCAGTCGCTCTACATCGGCCCGCAGGATCTGCTGCCGGCCGTCCAGGTTTGCCAATGTTTCTTGATCTGTCGCTTGCTGGGCCTGCACGCTCTTTTGCTTGGTCCGCAAGTGCTTCAGGTTGTCATGCCATTCGAGCATGTGCTCCGGTGCAGCAGCTCGCTGCGTCGAGTGCAACAGCTCGATGGGTGTGAGGGCGGCAAACTCGCAGACCTTATCTTGCGGCAGGAACTGACACAGGTTGTCGATCTGAATGGAAAAGGATTTGGCCAGATCCAGAACGGCTTTAAGGGTGCTCGTCCTGCCATTGATCGAAAATTGACTCTTGTTGCCCTCCCGCTTGAGTACCCGACGGATTACCGGGTTCCCACCTTCATCATCTGGCCAGCCCGCGAGCTCAATCTCAATCGCCGCTTCATGACACCCATGCTTCACGTAGTCCGAGACATCCTTGGCGCGGCCCAGGTGCTGCCCACATATCAGCGTTCATGATCTGACGCCAGCGAATGATACAAATGATTACCTGTGGACCCCAGCCCAGCCCCAGACAGATGGCACACACTAACGTACTCTTACCAGTTCCGTTCGGACCAATGATCATGTTCAAACTCGGACCTGGGAAAAATTCGGCTGAAGTATAGGTAACGAAGTTATGCAGTTTGACGCGTACGATGGATCCAGGCTGATGCGGTTCAGTCTCTTGCCCGGCTCCATCGCCACCATCCGCCATCGTCCCATTTCTGCTGGCCGTGTGGTTCGCTGGGGGATCTGGGGTCAGGCTGGTCGGCCGGCTGGAATCGAGGCGGACACGTTTGTTGCTGGAGTTGGTGGACGAACGCTGCGTCATCGCGGAGCTTGATAGCAAGTCACGCGATTGGCTGCGTCTGTCTTGCTCGGCCACTTGCTCATCGTCGCTGTGATCTGGCCGACCTCGTCGCAAGGGAATGCCAGGCATCTTACGTTGTGGACGATGTTTACTGCGAATGTTGTGCGATGGCGTCGTCGGAGGTTGGATGGAAAGGCGACGCGACGAAGGTTTCGGGAGAGACGCGTTAAGAAGTCACGTGATAGAGCCACAGGATGCTGCACGTGACCTTTACATACAGCCTTTGTCATGGTGTCTATGTATCAGCTTCGACCTAAGATAGAGTTGATTCGGTCAGAGAGTAATAGATAATGGCCTCTACAGCGGTCCAATCATTATCCACACCTGCGAGGACATCTAAGAGGATGGATTTGTGCGTTGGCTCATAGTCATGTGATACGGTCAAGAATTCGTCGAACTCCCAACACGCAGATCTCTCGGAAGGTCGATTTCAACATTGAATCAAGATTACGTAATCATAGTTGGGCCACTGTTTCGTCGACCGTCCTCGCAACATCAAAATCTGATAAGAAATAGACCTGGCAAACTCCACCTCGATCGACGACGATTATCATGATCTCAAGATCTGATAAGATGTGATTTTGGCATCTTCCTTCCTTGAAAGACGATCTTATCTAAAGAAGAGCCTCATTCATCACCTTAAAAAGTGGCGGTCACTTTTTCTTCGAACACCCTCAAAACATCGAAATCTGATAAGAATGATTGGCTGTGGTTGTTCCAACATGTCGACGGTCAAGGTGGCCAAACTTTCGTCAAACACCCAAAGCACAATACTAAGGAAGAACCAAACAGGGCGTATTCAACGTGTAATCCAGATTACATAATCTGGTTGTGGCCGCAAATTCATCGAACATCCAAACCGCAAGCTTGCTCGAGAACCGTGGACGGCGTTCTCAGTGTCTCCATCGAACGCGGACGTTGAGGGCAATGTTCACCTCAAGGATATATGCACGAATACTTGTCCAGCGTGCCACCAAAGACGTTTTCTCCATTCGATCTAAATTCGACTTACAACCAATACCATTGTTGAACATCAGACGCCGGCAGGCTTCATTTTCAGTCCTCCCACGACAGCAGCTCCACACCACCCCAATGGCGACAACTAGTAGAACAAGAACCGAAAGCGATGCGTTTGGAGAGATTCAGGTCTCCGCCGACAAGTACTGGGGAGCGCAGACGGAACGATCGCTCAAGAACTTCGAAATTAACCAGCCCAATGACCGAATGCCAGCACCAGTCATTCGAGCATTTGGAATTCTCAAGGGCGCGGCGGCGACGGTCAACATGCATTTTGGACTAGGTAGGATCTATTTGCGGGCTATTCATGCAATTTTCATGCTCCGTCATACTATAACACGAGCTTACCATGGTTCAGATCGCAAACTGGGAGAGGCTATTCAACAAGCGGCATCCGAAGTAGCCTCGTTGAAACTCCTCGATCATTTCCCGCTTGTAGTGTGGCAGACCGGTTCTGGGACGCAATCGAACATGAATGCGAATGAGGTCATCTCCAATCGGGCCATCGAGATCTTGGGCGGTACCATGGGCTCGAAGAAGCCGGTGCACCCCAACGATCATGTCAACATGTCCGCCTCGTCCAACGATACATTTCCGACGGTGATGCACATCGCTGCCGTGCTGGAGATCGAGGAGCAGTTGATGCCGGCGCTCAAGAGTTTGCGAGATACAATGAAGAAGAAACGAGAGGCATTTGAGCACATCATCAAAATTGGCCGAACTCATCTGCAGGATGCAACGCCCTTGACACTCGGACAGGAATTCTCGGGCTACGTTACGCAGCTGGAGCGAGGTCTGGAGCGAGTGGCGGCTATTCTCCCTCATTTACGGCTCCTCGCGCAGGGAGGTACGGCGGTGGGGACAGGTCTCAACACCTTCCAGGGCTTTGACGAGATGATTGCCGCGGAAGTGAGTCGAATGACAGGCACTGAGTTCAAGACGGCACCCAACAAATTCGAAGCCCTGGCCGCACACGATGCGATCGTGGAGGCCTCAGGAGCGCTCAACACGCTGGCGTGTTCTCTGTTCAAGATCGCGCAAGACATTCGGTACCTAGGCTCCGGACCTCGCTGTGGCTTGGGTGAGCTCCAGCTGCCAGAAAACGAACCCGGTTCATCCATCATGCCAGGCAAGGTGAATCCAACCCAGTGCGAGGCCCTCACCATGGTCTGTCATCAAGTTATGGGGAATCATATGGCCATCACGGCATCCGGGATGAGCGGCCAATTCGAGCTAAACGTGTTTAAACCGGTCATGATCCGAAATTTGCTTCATAGCATCCGAATCCTGAGCGACAGCATGAGAAGTTTCGAGCGGAATCTGGTCGTGGGCTTGAATGCGGACGAGAAGCGTATCTCGACCCTGCTTCATCAGAGGTAGGTTTCAGTAATGGAAGTTCAAATGGCAGGAAACCAGACTGATAGATATATTGTCGCATAGCTTGATGCTTGTCACCTGCCTGAACCCCGTGATCGGGTACGACATGGCGTCCAAAGTAGCCAAGAACGCCCACCGGAAAGGCATCACATTACGAGAGAGCGCGTTGGAATTGCAGGCGTTGAGTGCGGAGGAGTTTGATAAGCACGTGCGACCGGAGCTTATGCTGAAGCCGAAAGAGAAACGGTAATTTGGAGTTCATTCAGGGAATGGACGGGACAAGAGAGACTGTCTTCAAGTTTAGACTCATTGATGTTCAACAAGGGATTGGGAAACTCGATTATTGAATCCTACCGAAACTCCGATAAGGAAGGTAGGTAATTTTTCTTGTGGTAATTTATCTTCGCCCGAAGACGTGGTGGCGGTAAGTGGTGGAAAAAAGGGAATAGAAGAAGAGCAATGACTTCCGAGGGAGTCATTCATACCAGGGGACAAGAGGCTTGGAAATGCTCTTGGCAACACCATTGGTAGTACGGGTACACGCGGTGAAGACCAAGAGGTGAAGAGTGAGGAGGAAGGATTAGTATGAGAAGGAAGTCCGAGACACAAGAGAGCTCTCGGTAGATGGTGTCTTGAAGCTCGATGAGAGATCCAGGTCATCGTCAAACGGATGAGGGGGGTAAGAAACGTCTTCGCATATGGTTGGAGGAGTTCTTGGTCTTCAATAGAAAAGCTTTCAGGTTACATACCATGTCGGCGCTCGCTGTACGTTGCTCGCTGCTAAACGTATGGACCCCCCTTGCATGCGAATGACCTTTAGTGTATGGGGCTTCCATTTTCATTCGTGGATAGCGCCCGGAGCTCATCATCCCATACGTATGACTATCCCATAAAAGCACAACAATGATCTGTTTAGAGATTGTGCTGGACATCCTATCGTATCCTCATCACACCTGGTCTTAGGCCGTGCCATCTACATTTATTACTGTTTGTTCTCCTCACGCTTCACCCATATCCACCACAAAGGCTCCACCCAACAGCACCGCCGGCTCATCGATACGGTGGTGTTCATAGCTTGATGAATCAATGATTTGTAAGCCCACTTACATCCGTCTCAGCATATGGCATCACGAACGAAAGGACAAACCTGAGCGTTCCCACTCCTCCAGCTTCCAGAATGAACGACGGTCCATCCTCCAGCGTCTTACCCACCCATCGCATGGCAAAGGCTCGTAAGATATGGCCATGAGCCACCAGCAACACATCCGGCGTCTGGCCGCTCGAGGCCTCAACAGCGGGAATATGAAACCGGGTTCGAATATCATTAATGACTCGATCCAACCGCGTGGTCACATCGGCCGGTGATCTTTTCAGGGGTAACAATCACCAGTCACCAATTCTGCAGTACTCATTTGCCATTGCATTGCATTGCATTGCAACCCGTCGGGCACCGGCCCACAAGAAACGAAACCGGAAAAAGGGTGCATATGTACTCACTCGCCCCCGGGACAGCCATCGGTCCAGATATTCCAACGTTCATCGCCCGTCTCTTGTTTCCGTTTTTCTCGAATCTGAGAAGACGTGAGACCTTCATAGTCCCCGTAGTCCCATTCCCTGATATCCTCCGTGATCTCGACTCGAGCGCTCGTTCGCACGTGCGCGTCGCTGTGGCCCCGCGAGGCTTGCCACGGGAATTTATCCTGGCATCCGAGCTTGAGTAGTTCCAGGGTACGTTGAGCGCGTTTGCGGGGGGAGACGTATCTGAGGATGAAACCTCAGACATGTGTAAAGATAGAAAGTTATGAAGGGGGCAAAGAACAAGCTTTGCGTTTTTGGACAGGGGAGAATAGACATTGAAGTGGACCTTCAATACGGTTGAGAAGATGGATATTTTGAAGGACCGCTCACATGTGAGCTAGTTTAGAGGGCACAATAAGTCGATCGGGTCCCACTAGGGCCTGGCCAGTGGCCCGGATGCGCTGCTCCCCGTTGGCGGTCAAGGGCAGCTCGGTGGTGCCGGTATGTCGGCCGTTGAGCGACCATTCTGTCTCGCCATGCCGGACGATGAAGGCTCTCGGGGTCGTCATTGCGGGCACAATGTCGCAGCTTTGGTTACGGTACGTTCCAGGGAACAGTATTCAAGGGATGCAAATTTACCTCTTTAGAATTGAAAAAGAGGCCTTTTGGTCCATCAACCCCAGCACAGGGGAAGTGACGATGGGTTTAAGAGCAGCTGCTCTTAAGTATCCATGTTCGGGCGTCGCATCCGCGCGATGCCGGCTCGGCCCTAACTACGGCGTCTATGCAGATTGAAGCATAAAGCGCGTCTTTGGCGAGCTGCCCGCCCCTTGAGAATTTCGTCACGCGTTTTCCGCGTTTACCGTGACCTCACATCAAACCAGGACGATAAATCTAAAACATCTAAGATTGCTGAATGAAAGAGCCCATGACAAAAGGAAAGATTGGAAGTCAGATTCTTCCAACTTAAACGTTGTTCAGTTGGTGTCACCACCCTCCATCACGGATGCAAAGTCGGAATTTGAAGAGCTCAAGCAAACATCCAGGGAACGACCGGACACGTTTAACACCAATGCAATGGACGATGTGCCCCACCCGGCGTTGATTGGGTTTTGATCCAATGGTCCTTGGTTTTTGAGGGCATAAAGAGAAATGGCTTCCACAGCCCCAAAGTTGAGAAGTGCTGTCCTCGCACTAGGCTTCTCTGCCATCACCGTCACGGGCGTCATCTACGGTGCCAGTCTCCGGTCAGAGCGAGCCAATTCAAAGGTTAGTAAATGGTTGAGAAATCATGATTCATTTTCTTGGTTAGAGAATTATGTTTGATTGTATCGTTGTGATTGACCGAGATCACAGCAGCAAGAACAACGCAGGGAGATGACGACGGAAGAGCGCATAGCTCATCTAGAAGGACGGCGTGAGGAGCTTATATCACAACGCAACGTGCTGGATGGAAAGATTCAAGAGTTCGAGCGGAAGGCGGCCAGTCGGAAGGCGCAGAAAGATGCTGTTACGTCAGGGAGATGATACCAAATGGGAATGATTAATCAAGCGTACTATTCTTGTTTAGCTCCAAGATTTTCTTAACCCAAGTCACCTGCTCCTTTCTATTGTGAGGGAGGTGCACTGCACGCTTTTGGCATCAAGGACGGAGAAAGAAACCGTCACCATCGTCAGGAATCCCCTTCCGTTCAAATTCTTTGACGACTTCCAACTTTGCCATCCGCCGATCGATGATCTCAACAACTGATTGCTCCGAACGGGTGTGGTCTGGTCTTATCAGTATCATCTTGATTTTTGTTTCGATCCACGATGAACGGATCTATTTTCTTTAGATCCCCATCAAAACGTGGCTGCCCGAGCCGTGGGATGGCGGAAAGAGTCGCTTCATCACGATAATCATTCTCGATGAAACAGGATTTCCGTTCTTGACTACCACTCCGTATGAATATCATGATGTCCTCTGTGCCCTTCGACTGTTGGATGGTATCCGGTAGAATTTCATTACATGCAATACAGCAAATGGATGGGTCTTCCAAGAAATGGTTACGGTGGAAATTCAGCTTCTCACGGCTGAAGATGTGGAGTTCGGCGGTTAGAATGTTGAAGATGCATGCTGCTCTTACGCGAGAAGTAAATATTTACCCGTACTTATCTGTATGGAAGATCAGATCAAATTTCTGCCTCACGACGTGGCCGCCTACTAGGAAGCTGTTCGTCTCAGACTCGCGCTCAGGTATTACTACCCAATTTACTCACAATTCATAGACGCTATTCACAAACATCGTTACCGGAGAGCGCATACAGCGCTTGATGACGGGTTGTTGCCTGGGACGGCCTCGACATCTGCACGACTCGTTATTCCTAACATTCTAATGACCAGCAATCAGCCCCCTCAAACTTTTATTGATCGAAGGACGTTGGAAGACTGTCTTTGATACCAATGTCATCAGGGCCTATAGATCTACCATCGAGCTCTTTGGCATACCATTCCTAACAGTAGATTGGCATCAAGCGGCATGATAGCGTTGAGGAGGGCCATGCAATATTGCCTGTATTCAGTCACTAACCCGTGATACCCCTTACACTATCTAGACTATCTACCCATGGATAACGGTCCACACATTTCTCGGAGGCTGTCATGTTCGTCTACACGTGGACGTCCCAGCATCATAACGGCGCCAGACGCTATGCCAGTTCAGGACCCAACTTTGGAGTCTTTTAACTCCCGGATTTATTGACATTCTCGGACGATGGCTCGACGGTCGGCAGTGGAATAGCGCGGTATAGGAGGATGAGGGCCGAGTGAGATTCGCCTGTCCGAGGTTAGCTACAACGACTGCCAACCTGCGCTGTCATCACTTACCTCCACCGGACAGGCCTTCAATCTTTTCCGCATCAACCTCCGAGACCTTGTCGTCGTTGAACCACCACCACTTCCCATCCGCATCACCATCCTTACCATCCTTCTTGACATATGCAGTGTAATGCCCGCTATCGGCGCTGGCGCCTTGGTGGGTGATGACCGCCCGCAATTCGTACAAGCCAGTCTTGTTGGCACCATCGTCCGCTGCCAGACTGGGATCGATGAGCTCCACAATCTCCTTCTTGGCACGAGCGATGGACTCGAAACGCTCCGCTTCAATCTCCGCGTCCGTCTTAATGGGCACGTCCGGCATGTCCTGATCACCACCCTTGGCCGCCTTCTTCCCGGCTTTGAGCCTCTGCTCGTGAGCCAACTGACCTTCGCTGGCTGGTCCTTCGGGCTTGTTGAGTGGAGGAAGGTTATCTTGGGCCTCCGCATCGTCGTTACGTTTCTGCCGTTTCCGCGCTCGCTCGATATCCAGCTCGTCTTTCCGCACGTCCCTGATCTTATCTCGAATGGGAACCAGAGCACGCTTCAGCTCCTCCGTACAGTATTGCACCACGTCCAGCTCCTGCGGGAAGGTGACCTTTTTCAGGATCTTCGCTTTCTTCTGCACGTCCCGTTTCCAGTAAAACCGGACAAAGTGCACCGTCAGATATTTCGGTAGACGTGCAATGCGAGACTTCTTCGTGTATACAGCATCCCGTTCCAGAACACTAGAGCGCTTCTCGATCTTCTCTTCGAGGCCCGCTAAGATGCCATCTCCGAGATGGTTGACTTGTGAATCGATATGGCAGTCCAACTTCAGGAAAACCTCTTCCCCATCAATGGGCTCCTCGCCCGCTTCCTTTGCGGCGGGTTCGTCGCATTCTAATCTTGTCTGAAACTTGCCGGCGAAGTACTTGTCGACGAACGAGATCTTGCTGCTTTGCTGGCCAGTTGTCTCGTTGGTCGCAGCAGCGGCACCAGCAGCGGCATCCTTCAGCTGAAGCGTCTGCCGCAGTTTGGAAATAATCTGCGACCAGGCCTCCTCGGCGTCCTGCTGTGCATACCCGTTCCCACTCTTTGCCTTCTGCGCAAACTGTGGAAACACGGTGCGGAGGGTGTTGAGGAAGACAAACGGAGGGAAACCCTCCTGCGTGTCCGACATCTGCTTGTAGAGGTCACGTAGCGACGTGGTGAGCTCGGACGAACCCTGAGCGCCATCCATGGTCTGACCAAGTCCAGGAAAGAGTGACGAGTTGGCCGCGCTCGACCCACTCGCGGTCGGCTTGAAGTTCTGCAGCTCGGCCTGAAGCTCGGGCACGGCTCGGAGGGTTTGTAACGTCGAATTGAGATAGCAAGTATTTCCTAAGTTCTGAAGCCCCGACGGCATAGCTCCCGCGGCCTTGGCGGCCTCCGCTTCCGTCATGTCTTCCACAAAACGGACCGCGTCCTTGGGAGGCCGTACGACGGCGGCAGCGGCACCATCGGAGGATGGAGTGCCCATCATCATGAAATTGTGACCAGCTTTTAGTCCCAGCGTCGAAAGATTCATGTCGTCCTTCAGTTGTTTTCCCTTGACGAGGATCTTTTGTCGCTCAGGCTCCACGCCCGTGAGCGAATACAGCTGCGACTTGAACAAGTCTCCGGTGGTGTTGGGTTCCAGCTCGACATCGTACCGCTTGCCTTGATGCTTGACAACCACTTTTGCTCACGGCTATCAGCATTTTTCTGTACCAACAAAGAAAATACACTGCTCTACGCCAGTTAAAACATTGGACATCTGAATCACTTACCTGGTAACGGTTCCATATTGAAAAGTTTGCCACGCCCGGTGGATGACAGCCTAGCTTTCCCGAAAGTTGAGAACTGCACAGATGATAGTCCAGAAGAAAATGAGTGATACTTAACGATTTCCTGAGCGGATCTTCTGAGATAGTGCAACTCAGTTTTTACAATATGTTAGTAGGCGCTGAAGGAGGTCAGAGTAGATGGCGTGGCGGGTGGTTTTCCCAAACAACAGCTTCTCAACAACAGCCCCACATCACGTGCTGGAGCTTGGCTGGAAGACCCCTCCACACCTCCGTCCACCATCGTGAGTTTGATATCATTGAAAGGACCCTTGGTGAGCTAGATTGACAACAAATATGGTCCGTATTTTTCCAATATAACACCTTTATGACGTGATCGGACAAGCTAATGCGTAACGAGGACAGTCTCAATCTCTTCGGCCCTACCTGCTCTGCGTTCGCTCTTCATTGACTTCCGCTTTGTCGCTCGCGACCTTCGCATCTCAAATATCGGAGCGGCACAATGTCCCTGAGATCGAGGCCAAGACATCCCCCGAAGTGATCTTGAATCCGTTGACGGTGGCTCGGAACGAGAATGAGCGGGTGCTCATCGAGCCCAGTATCAACAGCGTTCGAATTAGCATCAAGATCAAGCAGGCCGACGAGATTGAGCACATTCTGGTGCATAAGTTTACAAGATTCTTGACGCAGCGAGCTGAAGCGTTTTTCGTGCTTCGAAGGAAGCCCGTGAAGGTGATTTCTCTCCATTTTTCTTCATGTATACAAGCTCATATGTGGATGGGATATAAAACTGACAATAGCAGGGTTATGATATTTCGTTTTTGATCACCGATGTGCATACGGCGGAGATGTTGAAGCATAAACTGGTCGATTTCATTATTCAGTTCATGGAAGAGGTGGATAAGGAGATCTCGGAGATGAAGCTATTCGTGGGTTGCTCGAGCCTGGCAATGATAGAATTCTGCTAACGTCAGTCTGCATTAAAGTTAAATGCTCGAGCACGATTCGTAGCAGAGTCCTTTCTAACTCCGGTAAGGCTGGCTCTAGATTTGTGATTGCTCGAGGTTCATGTGATTGGCTGATACATGGTAATACAGTTTGACTGATACCAATTGCGAGTGCTTCCTGCTTTGTGTCGATTTTGTAGATGGTTACCTTACTGTTTCAAGCGGGCATGAACAGGGGCGTTACTGGACCCGGCTTATGAACACTTGTCTCTATTTCGATGAGTTGGAAGGTTATAAAAAGGCGTTCCAAGAATTTCTACTGGACCTTACAGGCACAGCCATGGTAGCTGGTGTGCTCCAGCTGGGACGTCGTTTGGGCTGGGAATCGCGGAAAGCTCTAGCGTTATTCCATGGCTTCGACTGTGGAATAGAGGCTTGAAACTGGTTGAGCCTGCTGTGTTCGGCGTCGTAGAATAGACGGTCGACAATCGATCTATCTATTATGGGCTAGACGTGCTCAGCCAACTTAACCAAGTTCCTGATGTTAGCCTCTTCGTAACCGTACCGATACCACGCGGATAGTTACGCCACGCACTGCTGGCTTTCACTCCGCCAGTAGTCTGAGTGCCGCACCAGCATTGCAATGTTGCCCCCATCAAATAAGTTTGTTACATTAGGCACTGATTAACCACCCAACACTTTTTAATAAGCTAAAGAATTTTCGAAATGAGTGGTCAAGGTGATCCCATGGACACCTTAACAGAGAGAAACCGCCATCACTTCGAGTAAGACTAACAACCACCCATTACAATGTTCGATATCAGCCAGTAACTCCTAATCGATCCTTCCGGTGACATCACAGTGAACAAGCAGCCAAATATGACCGAGATCCCACACACGAGAAGTTAGCCAAGCGATTGGCACAAGAAATTACCAACCGCCGTGAATGGATCGCGGCGGGTCTAGTCGTCGACGTTGAAGATGATGATGATACTTCAGAAGTCGAATCAGACAATGACCCAGGCAGCATCACCACCAAGAAAGTCAAAGTATTAGACTACGGTTGCGGAACCGGTACACTCTCACGGGCCCTTGCACCCTTCGCGACAGATGTGCGAGGCATCGATGTCTCAGCCAATATGGTTGCGATGTATAACCAAGCTGCGAACAACCAGGGATTATATCCCGACGAGATGTCCGCTGTTTTAGGTGATCTGTTACATCCAAGTGGCTCATCTCCGTCAGTGTCTGGTCCGGAGTTTTTCGAGTTTGATTTGGCGGTCGTGGGACTAGGGTTGCATCATTTTGAGAAGCCAAAGTTGGCGGTCGAGAGACTGGTGGCACGCTTGAAGCCGGGAACGGGCGTGTTGTTGGTCATTGACTTCCTCCCGCATCAACCCATCCCTGGTGAGGCGGCGGAACGCACCGTCGCACATCAGGGCTTTGGGAAAGCGGAGATGGTGGAGATGATGAGGCAGGCTGGGTGTGAGGAGGTGAAATATGTGGTTCTGGGCAAGGGCATCACGTTGGGCCATGGTGGAGAGAAGTACGAGAGGAGTATGTATATGTGTCGAGGGACGAGAGTAACATAAAGAAGTTGTTCTTAATGGTGATCGTTTGTTTGTGAAGCTACAAACAAAAGGACCCCAGGCGCTGAAGGTGCCATATCTCACTGTGTCAAACCAGCAGCGCAATTCCGATTCCACAATCCGCCTCTGGTCAGAAGGATTTGGTCTTGGCCTTAAAAGGATTAGGACATGAAAATGAGACTCGAAAGATCAAGCTCCTCATCCTCTTGAGATGGCGCTGATTGCTTCTCGTGCTTCTGTTGCAGGGCATGCCTTCTTGTCATCCCTTCGGCTTTCTTCCGCTCTTGGCGCGTTTTTGCATCTTCAAAGGCAACCTTCCTTGCTTTCGGCTGCGAGACTTCGTCCAGTTGACTAGTTCCACACGCATCTGCCTGGCAAAGGTCCAGAAGCCTTTTGCGGAATTTCTCCGTTCGAGAGCTATTCTCTGCGAATCGCTCATTCGAAATGGCCACCAAGGTCCTCAGATACTCTTCCGTCACCAGAACTTCAGGCGAGTCGTCTACGGCCTCGTTGGTGTCTGGAAGCATGCCGATAATGGCCTCCAAGGCAAGTCCTTGGCACCGAATCCCCGCCATGGGCATTGAAGGGCCTCCATCACCGCGGGCAACATTTACTGCGCCACTCTCCCGAAAACCCGCGTGTAAAGCCGCGGTGAGCACCAACTGAGCGTGGGCTAGACTGGCTGTCCACACATGCAAAATCTACGTAGCCTTAGCGGGAGCGCGCTCAAGACCTTCAGAATGCCTACCATTGGCTCAAACTTGAAGTGCACATACCTCGCTCCCCCTTGTTTAATATCTGTTTGGCTTGTATCTCGTGAAGATAAGCCAAAGAGCTTCGAATAATACATATCATCCTCCAAATCGGGCTCAGGCACAGGTGAGTGTGATACCCACAGCCATCTTCCATCTCCACCTTTTCCGCCAGCACTGGCGAGTCGCCGAGAGAATTCCTTATCCGTCTCTGGCATCATTGTGTATTTCTGATCATCTTCGCTTCGGTACCCTGGAACTGCTTGGTCCGGAGTATATTTGGCCTTGAGGCTCTTTCGACCTTCGAGGAAAATACTGACGCGGCCAGCGCAGCTGCTGGTCGTTACTAGGCCCTCGTGTGCATTGATATCGTCTATCAGATGACGAATGCCAGTATCAATGGAGCCCTTTGGGGACCGATCCGTGTAATCATGGCTTGATATTTGATCCACTATATTCCGTTTTCGCTGCTGAAACGGAAACGGAATGTTTGATGAGTAGTCAGACATTTTCAATTGCGTAGTGGAACCAGTCTAACTCCTGTTCTTTCAATCGTTGTCGTCGTTGCAACCGGAAGCGGGGTGACGTCGCCAACTGCTCTCGTCAACTCTACGCGAGGGCGCGTCTCCCCTCAACGCGTCAGTCAACCCACCCACCCACAACCACAACGACATCCCTCATTCCTGTTCTTCTCTTGTGCACAGCACAACATCAAATTCAAGACAATGATCCAAAACATCAACCTATCTCATACTCACTGATCGTTATCAAGATCTCTATCCCCTCAATCGTCTGTCTTTCCTGCTCAATATGGCGCCTCGCAAAGCTGTACCGAAGCAGAGAGCCGCAACCACCTCGACAAAGAAGAGAGGACCGTCACCCGCCCCGGAGACGCCGAGGAGATCGTCGAAGCGTCTGAAGGTCGTCGTGGAAATTCGTAAAAGTGCGAAGACAAAGCAAGAGGAGTCTGAATCAGATGATGCCGATGGCGACGATTCGTTCATGGAGACTGGAACTCAGACCGAAACTGATGAAGCTGAAGAGGAGGAGTCGTTCAGTGATGATGATATTCCATCACGGAAGGTGTCGCGGAAGGGCAAGACAGGCAAGACCCAAGTCCGAGAAGCAGCATCGAATTCCAGGAACAGTACCGGACTGGGAGTCGGGGTCGAGTTGATTCGAAAACTGCCCAAACCAAGATCGGCCGGAAAAATCCCGTATGAGGACGCTACGTTACATCCCAACACGCTGCTCTTTCTCCAAGACCTCGCCAAGAACAACAACCGT
>QQTW01001220.1_pt1 | contig 17661 bp, 20 predicted proteins | sample 1904831 | NCBI WGS metagenome assembly QQTW01 (sample SAMN09435610, study PRJNA476489) | Subsurface metagenome, whole genome shotgun sequencing project. | reverse complement strand
ATGTACAAGATAAGCACAGCATAAGCCCGGAAGTAAATTAGTGGAAGCCCATGCACATTCTCAGCCAGTCCACTCTGTACCATGTTACCTTCTTAACCTTCAAAACTCGGTCTTGACTATGCCATGCCATGACTGCCGATCAATCCATGCCATCTATGCCCATCTAGATCATCTATGCCATCTGATGAAACAACCCTGTACCAAGCAAGCAATCAAACAAGCAAGCGATATAAGTAAGTAAAGTGGTCGATCACTGAACCTATACTGACCTCTCATCCCATAATCTATCACCAAACCCCAGCCCTTTGCCTTATCTTCGTTATCTTCATCCAGGAATGATTAATCAATTAATCCTGTCCCATTGAAGATATCGCGGTGGGATGGATCTTGTTTTGGTTTAGTCTTGAACGCTTTCGTTCCGATTCAGGGGAATCAGCATACATCCACCATCCTCCCTTTTCTCTTCTTCTTTCAAGTACAACATTTTCGGCAAGGAAGGGAGACTTCAGCAAGTGTATTCTATTTTAGCAAATGATTTTTCACCGGTGATTAATGAATTCCCTTGAGCCTCGTCTTAACTCACTTTGTCTGATGCCACGCCATATCATAGCTGTGTGGGTAGGCACGTGGATGGGTGGATGGATGGATTGATGGGAGTAACTTCAATCTTGAACACCACGTCCACTTCAAATTTCTTTATTAAACATCCACCACCATCCTCTGCATTCCCCCCTTCCCCCCTCCCCCTTTTTAGCTATGATTCTTTCGGCAATGAGACTTCAGCAATAATGTATCTTTCGGCAACGATGGAAATCGCATAACACCTTCTCTCTCCTCTCTCATCCTAGACTGATCTCATAGCTAGGTTTCTGCGACTATGCGTGTCTGCGTGCGTGCATGGATAGGTAAATGGGTGCGTACGTATCAATTAATCCCGAACATCGACTCCAAACTCCTGATACACATCCACCATCCTTTCTCCTTTTCGTTCGGCGATTAAACCCATCAGACCCGTCCCAATGTCTCTTATGGAATTGTATTGATGAAGGAGGCGGATATGCTTGGTCACTCTCTTCTTCGCTTGTCCCATCGCTTGTTCTTGCTGTGCTTCTTCTTCTTCTTCTTCTTCTTCTTTTGGTGGGACTTGTTGTGTGATGTCTTGTTGGAGGTCTTGGAGTTGGGGTTGGCCCGGAGGCTGGTGGTTTTGGTTGCTGTGCATTGGAGGCAGGGGTTAGAAAGGATTATTCAGTTCGGGAGATGTTGGATGATTATGCGTTGGAATGTGGGATGGGAGACCTGGGGGAGGGAAAAACATAGGGGGGGGGATGTGTGGGTTGATGGATGGATGGGAATACATCAAGATGGAATGAAGTCGGTAGGATACAGACAATGGAGAAGCCAGGCGGAGGTAGTGTAATGATAGGAGGGGAAGAAAGCAATGTACGAAAGGAAGAAAAAGAGGAAAGCCCGAAACGATACGCAAGCCAGGGATGAAAGATACGTAAATGAATGTATGTATTATATGAAGTAGAACGTACATCATCATCCCCTTCAACAACTCATCTCGTTCCGAAGATACTTGGCGGAGCTGCTCCCGAAGTAGAAAGAGCTTGGAGTGGATCCCTTTCTGTTTTCATCGAATCCGGACAGCCATTCGGAACGATTAGCTTCTTTCGTTCGTCCAGTCTCGATTTAGATCGAAAACTTAATATGGAGGGGTTTATCCAGCTTGCTTGAAAGATGTGTATGCCGAAGTGTTCCTCATCATACATGAGATATATGGAAAAGGAGATGCTATCTCCAAGGTAGACGTGGAATGGGCAATGCTTTCATTGCTGGAACCAGTCCCAGTCTGGCAGAATCCGGGGATAGGAGAGAAGAATATAAAATAAGGTGAGATAATTCTGGCTCAGCTAGAACGCCAAAGTCGAATGATAGAAAAGGAAATGAAGATGGAAAGAAAGGAGTCGGTAGAGACTATCTAGCTGCTATGAAGCTAGGTATCGTCGGCAAAATACTAGATATATTGATGGCCAAGTCCATTCATTCAATTACCAGGTCGTTGGAGCCAATCGAAAGTAAACGGACAGAAAAGGACAGAAGGAACGTACAATGCGCATCTCCTTCTCTGTCATCTCACCCTTTACCTTGCCGGTGTCATCTACCAATGGCACCTCCACTGCTGCTACTGCTGCTGCCGTAGCTCCTGCCGAAATCGACTCCGCTTTTTCAGCAGTTGCTGCTCCTGCTCGCTCTTCACTGGTCCTGTATTCCAGTTGCTGGACTTCTCCCCCTCCTGCTGGGTTCAGTTCAGGTACCACTGCCGGACTTGATGAATGAGGATTGGTGAGGTCACTGGCAGTGTCTTTGGTGGATCCATTGCCAGTGTCAGTGCTTGGGTCACTGCCAGTGCCGGCTTCAGGATTGGTGCCGTTCATGGCTTGGCTGGTAGTAGCCGTGATGATCGAAATAGTGGTTTCGTCATTCGCAGCTTTGGTATTCCTTGTGTGTAGAGCAGCATCTGTAGGAATGGTTTCGGAAGTGTCGAGAGCACGAGTTTCAGGCTGGAGTTCGTCTGACGTCGGCATCACTTTTCGAGTTATTTCACACCCAGCTCGGCTCGGGATTACTCTTGGAGTTATGGTCAAGGCCCTGCCCCCGAACTATACAAGGGAGTGTCACAATTGAAAACACCGAGTTTGATGAATCACGGGCCTACTTTCCAACCACCTTCCATCAATTCCCTCTATCGAATCAAGTGCAATGCTACCGGACATCGAAGTAGGGAAGAGTATCGAATCACGCTTCTCTCCATTTCCATCATGATCAAACTACGACTAACAATTACTCGGCGCACGACTGGTAGTAAAGAGCAGTCGACAATACTTGTAGGAACAGAAAAAGAAAATCACGCGTCCTCGGTATCATCCGGCTGGTCGAACAGAAAATTGGCAGCCAGCTCCTCGTTCTTGTCGCATGCGAAGTAGGCTTGAATGACCAGATCGCGCTCGAAGCCTAGACGGCACAACTATGATTGACATTAGTTTCTGCTTAGCAAAATGTTCGAGGGAAGAGAAGAAATGACATACCCTCTCAATGGCTTCTCGTTCATCTTCCGTCACACTAATCGCCTGAGCCCCCGGCGGCAAGGGCGCATCATCATCCACGTCCTCACTCAGCAGTTGCAAGAACTGATCTCGATTCTGACCGATCAGTTGAGCGAGCTGTGGATTCCCCGCGCCGACCTGCTGCAGAATCGGTTCGAGCATGTGCGGCTGCTGTTGCACCACCTGGCGCAACTGCTGGAATTGCGGATTGTTGCGGAGGAAGTCGAGGTTGCCGAGTCCACCAGCTGCGCCTCCTGCTGCTGCAGCGGCGGCAGCGGAAGCACCACCACTTCCACTGCTACCAGACCCAGTCCCACCGCTGCCACCACTGCCCCCGCCTGAACCTGATCGTGCGCCGCCGCTACCGCCACTTCCACGGCCGGCTTGAGCAGCAGCTTCAAAGAGATTGATGGGCTGATTATCCGCATCGCCAGATGGATTGGTGGTGGTAGTACCAGTGGCCTGCGTTGATGGCTGAGCAGTTGCACCGGTCGGAGCCTGCTGCTGCTGCTGCTCGTGCTGCACGTTCTCGGGGATGCCCTGACCATGACATGAGAACCGTCGTGAGGGCTAGCCCATTTTGAAACTCACATTCAAAAGATACTCCACGGCACGATCGGGGTTGAAGAACGCAGCACGCATGGCTCGGTCGATCTCGGCACGTGGAAATCCCATGCTCTCCATATTGGCCACTGCTGCTTCACGCTGCGATCCCAGCGCCAGAGCTGACGGATCGTTAAAGGTCGCACTCTCCGCGGACGTACTTCCTCCGGTGGGAGCAGGCGACGGCGTGGCGGGAGGATTCGCTGGGGCCGCACTCGTGCCTGAAGCAGGTGCGGCAGGTGGAGCCGGCGTCGACGAGCTGGCTTGAGCTGGTGTCTGCGGCATCGTGCTGGCAGGTGCTGCTTTGGGCTGTGGACGTGAGAGACTGCACCATACTGATTTTAGTTGCACCCACCTTCGTGAACATGCACACTATGAAGCCCTTCTCTTCGATATTGTACGACTCGACCGTCTTTTCATCCTGGAGAATCTTGCCTAGGGCTGTATCAGTCTCACATGGGGTTACAGATTGTGAAAAGAGGACACACCGGAGTAGATTAGCTTCTGCTGAGGCACCTCCCATCCTTTCTCCTGCGCGATGCGCTCCTTGATCTGGAGGATCTAAAGATTGTAAGACTGTCTGTATTAACAGTCTATAACGGGTCAAGCACTGACTGTCTCAGTGGGCTCCGCCTCAATCACAAACTTCTGCTGCTTTAGGTCCTATACAGAAATCGGCATCAGCATCGAACGGACCTAGGTGGGGCATCATCAACCACCCCACCGGCGCACACATACCTTGAACGTGAGCTTCATCTTGGCGGTCAATCAAGGGTGTTGAAGATGAGATGGAGGATGGTTTATTTTATTCTTCAGACACCAAGTTGATCAAGATCGATGTGGTGTCGAGAGGAGCTTCCCTTTCATGCCGGCGTGGAACTAACCAGAATGATGATATCTCCCGTGGGTGGCGTTTGCCAGAAGGTTATGCCACCGTCGGAGCTTGCATGCGACGCCCGATGTCGACGGATCGATGCGTGGAGCGGGAATCTCCGCTGACATAATCCATCTCGATGCAGTCAGGTGACATCGAGATTAGGCTTCTTTTGTGCATGTGCAGAATAACTCTAAAGAGATACGCTAGTCCGAAAAGGGAAGTCCGCTGACCTGATCCAGCCAGGCCCACGACAGCAACTACATTTAATACCGGCGGTTAGATCTCCAGAGATATATTATTACGGTATGTCGTTGGTTACAACTGGCTATATACCTACAGCGATCGTTTGTGATGCCCCAGTGGCTTAGTGAAGTTGATTGAGCGTGGTGTTGGGAGTGGTGTCGGTGCAGGTGTTGGCATCAAATGCCGGCATCTGATTGGCTGCTTATTCGTCGTGTTGATGCTCTCCTAAAGTCCCTTGATGGGATATACCGACATTCAAGTTACCCGCCATTGCCTCTCAACGGAAATCGCCGACAGCGCGTTCACACTCGCGGGTAACTAGGGGACGAGGAAATAGCCATCACACCATATGGACCTCTCTATAAATTCCATCCCTCCACCACTTTCATTCTCTTTCCTCCCACATCTCTCCAAAACTGCAGCTACTCAACGACTCGATCAACAACCATCGTCAACCTCATTGATACAGTCTCATGCTTATTTGAACTCTCTTCAACTTATATCTTCTTCGATCAAGACTCTCCCACACTTGACTGCCTCGTTAATAAATCTTCTGCTCGAACTACGACAAGTATACCTCGTCTCCTTCTTCTCATCAACATCCAGTCTACCTCTTCCAGTATCAGAAGCACATAAGTCATCTAGTACACTTTCAAGATGGACTGGAAAAGCACTCCGTCGTCGTCCGAGTCGCGCAAGCGGTCGTTCGCAGTGTCGGAAGTCAGTAACGAGCAGCAGCAGGATGCTTCTCAAAATGGTATGTTACTATTTTATTACTTTTATTATTATTCGTTGATGACATGAGCAACGCTCATATATTTCCTTCCGGTCTACAGTTCTGGCCAATGGATCTGAAGCGCAAGACACGGTCACCTCGGCTCCAGTGCGTAAAAGGAGACGACAGGAACCAACCGAGCCACTACGGAGATCGACCAGATCTACAAGACAGATATTCCCAGCTCGCAAAACACGGGAGCGCAAGGCTCGTTCGAAAAACACGGATCAAGCCGTTAATCAAGCCATCACGCTTGGAAGTCGAGCAAGTAGAAGTCCGACAGCCAATGGAGTTACTTCGGAAGATGCCGGCGTCAACACTCTTACCGAAAATGCGAATGGTCCCCAGGTCACATCCGTCAACACTCCAACTGAGAATGCAACTGGTTCCCCGGTCACATCCGTCAACACTCCTACCGAGAATGCGACTGGTCCCAAGGTCACGCCGGTCAATCATACCGCCGTCCACGAGACTACCACCCAGACGACGACAGACTCTCAGATCACGTCCATCAACGATGCTGCCGCCCAGGATGCTACCACCCAGACGACGACAGACTCTCAGGTCCCATCCATCAATGATACTGCCACGCAGGATGCTACTACCCAGGTGACGACAGAATGCCAAGTCACATCCATCAATGATGCTGCCGTCCACGACGTTATCACCCGATCGACAACTGGTTCTCAGGTCATATCCATCAACGATACCACCGTTCAGGAGGCTCCCACTCCGACCACGACGTTGCAGCAGGCCACCACGACAACTCCTGCCATCAGCGTTACTCCGCCCACTCCTCAGCCTTCTACAGCTTCGTTGATTACTCCTGCCCAGGATGCTACCACTCAGACGACGGCGGTGCAGAAGGCCAAGGCGAAAAAGCTTGTCCTGACTGATGCTCAGTGGGCTGCTCTGTCCCGCGTCGCTTCGTTTATCACTCCGGCCCCAGATGCTACCACCGAGGCAACGGCGGGGCAGCAGCCCGTGGCGACCACTCCTGCCATTCAGATGGTTTGGTCTGCTGCTCAGTCCTCGACGGATCTGTTTACGCTGGTGCCCAACCCTGTCACGAACAACGAAAACAACCAAGTTCAGTTACCTGTCCCCTCCGGGCCAGATTCGTCCCGCGGACAAGCCACCCCAGGGCGGGGCTCGATCCCGGGACGGGGACGAGGACGTGGACGTGGCCGAGGTAGAGGTCGAGGTCGAGGAAGAGGTCGAGGCGGTGTGCAATCAGGGTCGACCCGCGGGAGACAGCCGAGGACGGCATTCCCTCAACGACCGCTGTCAGAGGAGATGGTGGCGGCTGTAGAACGACAGGCACAGCTAGCGGAGAATTACAAAACCCTGGCGAAAGCCTTGAAGCCAGCGTTGGCGGAGTTGGCAAAACGCACGATGCAGCAGCTCAATGCGGATCCGGTCGCCCATGAGGAGAACCCGAACTATGAGCCTGTGCAGCAGGGACTCAAGGCTCGCATCGATGGGGAGATGGGGAGGATCCGGCGGTTCTTCGACATGAGGATCAAAGCCAAAGAGGCGGTGGTGGCTGGCGAAAGGGAGGTGATCCATCGCCAATTTCAGGTAAGCCATGTTCAAACCATGTTCAGAAAGCTCAGGCTGATGGTTACAGGACAAGGTGGAGGAGCTTCGGGAGCTGTACCTGGCTCGAGCACAGCAGAAGTTCGTGCGGTTGGCGGAGGCGGCGCGTCGAAAGGAGGACGACGATGCCACGGATGATGAGGTTCGTTTCGAGTCTTCTTTTTGGCACGGATGTTGTTCCCCTCGATTTTTCGAGATGCTGATGGACAGGACTAGGATGTGGAGGAAGCGGAGTATGAGCGCTTGCGCTATCAGACCTCACGCAGCGCTTTCCTCCACGATTCGGCGGAGAAATGGGAAAAGTTCGTGGCAAGAGGGCGCATGCAAGATATATTGCAGGCCCTGCCCGCCGCCAATCTGACCCCCGACGACTTGCCGGAGGTAACGGAGCCACAACAGACGAGCCCGGCCGCCGCAGTTGCTACCCGTCTCACCGAGACCGCCGCCGTGGGTCCATCGCCGTCGTACGGCCTTGACGCGCTTCTGGAGGCCGCCCTTGCTTCCAAGGGCATGCACAGCGATCTAGTGCCAACGCCACAACTCGATTCCGAGCAGGAGCCGGCGCCGCATGTGACTCCGGGGACGTCGAGTCTGAGCACGTTGGCCGATGCCGCCGATGACCGTGCCAAGGAGAAGGAACTGGAAGCTGCAGGGCCGTCGACTACGCAACAAGATGATATTCCGCCTCAGTTGGACACCGAAACCGCCCCTCCTGGCCGAGGCAGAGGCCGAGGGAAAGGACGAGCTCGGGCTCGAGCTACAAGTCGAGGCACAGGCCGGGCGACGGGAAGAGCGCGTGGGAGAGCAGGGGCCAAGAGGGCCTGGTTGCACGAGACAGTTAGTAGCTGAGACCTTATCGCTGCTTGAGCGGCTCCTCATTGATAATTGCAGTCCAACGGTGTTGGCGGCTTTCCACCTGCCCCCTCTTCCACTCCTGCGGCCGATCATACCCCGACACAGTTCGATGGTCCACCGCCAGAGTTCGAGGCTGCTGCTGTTCAGTCTGAAAACTCCCTAGACATGGGTGTGCCAGCAAGAGGGCGAGCTACAAGTGATGGCAGGCCACGACGCCGTGCGAGAAAACGAGGAGCAAGCGGCTCCATTGCGAGACAGCAGTTGGCGACCCATCTGGCGCCTATCCAACCTCGACCGATCGATGCGCCAGTGCTCGGCGGAGCTTTCGTTAACGATCCAGCTACGAAAGATACCGTGTCCACTGCTCGATCGACTACCGGTCTCCCACCTCTTCTACCCGCTCCTCCGCCTGCGGTTCATCCAACTCTTCCGAATATCCGTCCGGTGCCACCGGTCATCGTGTCGTCGAGAGCATCAGCCACTTCTCCCACTGCGACAACAATGACACCAAGCAGACATCATCCACCATCTATCGCTCCCAGTCAGCGTCGGGAAAGTCATCAGGAGCATCAACCCGCTGGGCCGGCACCAGCATTTCCGGGATATCCAACCGACCGGGCGTATGCACCACCTACGTATGGCGCATACTATCACTATCAATACCAGCCTGGGTATGCGAATGGACATGCACCAGGGTACGGGCATGGACATGGGCACGGGAATGAGCGGCACCCACCTCCTCAGAGTTACGAGCAACCAATGCAGCCGGTGGCATATCCGGGTTATCCTCACTACCATCATAATCACCCTCACCCTCCACCGCCGCCTGGGTCATACGGACCACCCCCACTGGCTTCTCAACCCTCGCCCGCTCACTTTCCTTCTATGCCCTCTCTCACGGGTGTGATGCCGGGGAAGAGCACGCTTCATTCGGCTATTGCTCCTCCGCAGGCGTTGCCCTCGACGCCCTCCACCCCGATGGCACCCGTGGCATTTGCGCATTACGAGTACTATCAACCTTCGCCCGATGGTCGGCAGTGAGAGGAATGAAGGACTCGATTTACATAGAGATGGAATTATCAAATCATTTTTCCCCACAGCAGATGATATTCAAGTGATTGATCTCGCATGACCATTGATGTAGTGCTCTCCCAATCATACTTCCTAATCCGGACTAGCGCGTGTTCTGTCGCAATGAACCACCAACCTCACACGTCGAAGTAGCCCTGACAGCCCCACCGACGACAATCTCCGCTTTAAGTCTGTAATGAGTTAATAACCTTGTCCGTCTTCTGTTTTCTTTCCAATCATACGCCGCTACTCGAATCACAACCAAAATGGTCATCAACCCTACTTACCTCGCGCAACGGACGCGCACGTGTGAGTCCACATCACTTCGTCATCAGCATGTATTGCTATCCTATTAGCAAGCGATCGCATCTCAACTGACAATTTCACTGCGCAGCCATCAACTGGAACGATGCCAGGCGACGAGTCTTGTCGTCCTACCGAGACTGGATTCGAGCGGTGAGGACCCTCATCAACATTTGCTTCTATTCCCTAGCAGTGCATCGTCTGCCTTTGACCACCCTTATACCTATCGAATTTCATCATCCAATTACCCGTTCAGCACTTCAAAGAAAAACAGTCCATATCATCCATCTAGTCGAGTCACCAAAGCTCAAACAAATGTAACTAATGAATGAAATGACAGGCCCCCGAAATCCAATCCATGTACGGATTGAACTACAGCGTCTCCGCGATCCGGACCAAGATTCGACAACAATTTGAAAAAAATCGCTACGTGGCGGATATGTCAACCGTGGATGTTTTGATTGCGAGGTCGCATAATGAATATCAAGTAGGTGCCGGTGCCGTTCATCTCTTCTCCTTTGGTCTCCCCTTCCCTCTCCTCTGCGCGAAGGGAGGTCGCACCATTCACCCTTGTGTTTACCGAGGTTACGCTTGAATATTCTCACCATCATCAATCATTCCTTGTTGCGTCAACCTCCAGCGAGATTACCCCGAGCAAAGTCCGTGCTGGATACATCCCACGACAAGAACCTGAAAAAAAGAGGACGAAATGAAGAGAAGGAACCTCCTCCACACGACGACAGGGCCAGGAATTAAAATGGAAATTGAAAGTCGAGGTCGAAACAAAAGAAGAACAAGCTAATCATGCGGATGATGTATAAAATAAAATAGGAGACATTAAATTTCTGGAAACAACTCTCGCACGTCCTCAAATATTTCCGAACCGAAGAGGATCCGCGGATCAGAGTGCCCAAGGATTTCATTTCGGCGTTTTTGGAGGTATGTGCTATCCATCCTCTTCTCATCTTTCCCTTCTTCATCTTTTGTTTTTTTTTTTGAGAACGCAGCTTTTTTCAATACATCTCTGTTTCTATCCTCCGTCTGGATCTATTACTCGATCGGCATCGCTGTTATGAGAGTCATAAGGAACTAACAATGATGACTATGGGATACAGGGACGGAATTAGAACTTTACGCTCACATCCTCTCCGGCTGGTTATTTAGTTTCCATGTTTTACTTTCCTATGGCGGGGAAATATCTCCATCTTCTAGAGCGTCTTGAGAAAGAACGGAGAAAGTGTGTATATCTTCTACTCTACAGTACCAGATCGAATGAACCCCATGAACCAAACAAAGAGAGACCAAGACGAAGATGATGCTAGATGAGACCAGGAACGAATCAAGCTCAGACTACGAGGCGATGGATTTATTATTCATGTGGAAGGTGCGACATCAGTAACGCCAGCAGTAACAGGAGGAGGAGGATGAGGATTCGCAGCATCATATTCCTCCTTGGCCACGATGAATTTATCCATGACGACGTCACAGAGCTGCATCAAATCGTCGAGACCCTTTTCGAGAGCTTGAAGGGCGGTAGTAGGTCCTATATTCCCCCTCCCGCATTCATATGCATCGTCATCAGTGATTATCGTCATTAAACCGACAGCCCAACATTCACGTCGTATTTTGCGAATCCCATCGGCGAGGCTAGATGCTCGAGAGCAGACATCGCACAACGGGCGAGAAGGTATGGAGGGAAGAGAGGAGGAAGAAAGGGCGGAGGATGGGAAAAGGGGGGGATCCAAGAGCAGGAAACGATTATGTAGTAAAATGGTGTGAACTAACCGTATGTTTGAATCCTCACGTTCATTTTAGCTTCAGAGGGATGGGGGATGGAATAAGCGCAGAATTCCACTTCGGGACTATATATCCCCCAGATACACACATAGACTCATTAGTATATCCACAACTCAATTAGCCTGGACTGGAGCGGTTTATATCTTGTTTTTCATCCATTCCAAGGGAACAACATACATGGGTCATAACTGGTTACTATTTTATTCATAGTGATGAAGGGAGTGTAGAAACAGCAGTTCAATTCATGGAAGATGAATAATTCAATGAATGTGAGCAAGAGGGAAAGCTAGGGAGGTTGTCTCGGGGTTTTCGAAACGGGGGTAATTCGGAAATGGGAAATGGAGAAAAAACGTACTTCTTCATAATGATATACCTCAACGCATTTCCCAACGTGTGATCCTCGTCTTGAAATTCAAAGGAGGCGGCGGTGTCGCTTGAGCCGGGCAACTACATTAATTATATCCAATTTATCAACGATGACATCTCTTTCGTGGTTGGATGATTCTGAAGAAATGGAAAAATAAACAAAAAAGAGACAGATGGGGTATGAATACGATGTGGATCTGTTGCGGTGCTAAGCCTGTGTTTGCATTGGCGACGGAGCGAAGAGAAGTCTGTTGTTGCTGTTGTGAAGCCGGTGCTGAAGCCGGTGCCGGTGTGGGTGTTGGCGATGGTTCGTCGGCCATGGGATGGTCTTGAGCGGTGGACATTATTATCTGAAGGGTATATGGGATTGTGGTAGTGGGTTTAGAGAAGTCTACAGGACGAGAGATACTCGTCAATGTAAGTGGATGATTAGGCGTGGGCTATTTGGGATGGCTCAGGTTGAGGTTGATTGATGGGAGGTAGAGCTTAGAACTAGTGTTCAAGACTAGAGTTAAGATTACCGCTTCGATCCAGCTTCTTGATGTCTGAGCCTGGATGAGTACGCAGCCAGTTGTAATGTGCGTATAGCCACTGCATAAAAGAATTGACTTCTATTATATTAGGACTTTAGTATCGCACCATACAATAACCGGCGGATGAAAACGTACTAGTTTCACCACGACACAAGAATGATAAATATCAACTAAATTACTGAAGATAGAGTCAATCATGGAGAAGAGATCTAGCCGTTTAGAATCTAACTTTTCCACCGTTGGGTTGAATGAGACCATATCTAGGTAAAAATGCAGTTTTCATACAAACTCACCTACGCTCTTGACTAACTGCTTTTTTGACTTTATATTGACATCAGAAATGAGAGGATGACTCCTAGACCACCGGCCAATATTTCCTATAGCTTTGAATACACTACAATGGGTGGCATCGTGCGTATATGATTTGGTGGGGCAATGGCCTATCACGAGGCTACAGCACGGTGCGATATTTTTGTCTCCTCATAAATAGATTGAAATCTGAAATGAAAATGTTTGGGCTTGCTTAGCGTTGTTGACGTGCACAAACACGTTCATGTATTTCGTTTATGAAGATGCTGAAGCTCTCTTGTTTAGGATGACGTTAGCTGGGTGCTGCTACTCCGATCCGCTATCTTTCTAAGGTATTGATGTCGTGGTTAGCGAGCACAAATGTGGGCACATCCGGAAAAAGGCATCCTTGTAGAGAACCGCTGTCTGAAGTGGTACTGCGTATGACTTCAATCTAGAGCCGTGCTAGTCATGCGATCAGGAGAAGACGGGGAAGAACGACGATGATGAAAGTAGTCGTAATGATACATATGTATATACAGAATGTAAAAGCATGATATGATGTACATGAACTCGCATGGCAACGTCTACCAGTGTCCCTCTTGTCAGTCTATCTATCAATCTATCCCATGCTCGCAAGCACAGCAACGCCAAACAGCGCCCCAACGACCCACGAGCTCAGAAGCTGCCTGGAAGCAGCACCTTGTCTCGTGGCGCTAGGACTGGCCGCGGTGCCCGTGACCGTACTGGGCACTGGACCAGGATTATTGCTCTGATCATTCGGCAGCAGCCGCACAGCCAGGTTCTCGACCGGATTCCCACGACTGTCCACGACGCGTTGACTGACGGTCGTCTTGGACACGTCGACCAACTTCCCCTGATTCGGGTTTGGAATACCATCCTCGATGAACTTCTCCGCGTCAGAGGGCGTGGGAGGGAGTTCGAAACTGGTGTTGAAGCGTGGAGCAGAGATGAGGTCCTCTTCGCAGCGCGGGGGAGCGTTGGTGCTGCCGTTGTTGACGCGGCTGAGCAACGCCAGATCCAGTCGACTGTACTGCTGCTGCAGGTTGTCGTAGTCGGCCATCAACTCGGCAGAACCGTCATCTTGTAGCTCGACTAGACCGTAGTCGGACTCCTCTTGGGAATACTCGTACACGAGTCCACCGCTGAGCACGGAGGTCATCTGCGGGCCATAGATGACGGGGACTTCCGCGAAGGGCCGCGGACGGTCGCGATTACAACCGTATTCGGACAGGAAAACCGGTACGCTCGTGTTACCGAGCTGCTCCACCAGCTGGTTGTAGCCTGAAGACTCGAATGTTGCGTCGGAGCCGCACCACGCGTACGTGTTGAGGCCGAAGAAGTCGATCCGGGAAGGATCGTTGGCGTCTCCGTTGATAGCGCACTGGAGGTAAGCCCAGGTGCTGGCTGTAAGCTCGCGCACTTCGGCCGCTGAGTAACCCACGGGGATGGGCCGGGAAGCGTGATTGGCAATGTACTGCGTCAGATCACGCTGGATGGCCTGAGAGGGGGGTATCAGCATGACCGCGAGATTAAGGCATATGGAAAGGGGTGGTAAAACAGGCATACCCTGAGGTACGGCGGCACGACAGCAGCGCTACCACCATCGTTAATGACCTCATTGCCACCGAAGAAGCCAAGGGTGTTGGGATAGCCTTTGAAAGCCTCGACCACGCCAAAGATCCGACGGAGGTAGTCAGCGTGGTAGCTCCGGCCGGGATCACCACGATCTAGACTCTCTCCGCCCAAGGGCGAGTTGACATCGATAAACATGTAGATGCCGACGCCATTGAAGATGCTGGCGCAGAGATCATGGTTGAGGGTCGGATCGAGATTATAGACGCGGATAGTATTGACCTGTACGAATCGTTCAGTGATTCGTGCAAGATGTAAGAGATTGGAGACATGTCATACACCCAGACGCTGCATCAGGGCGGCATCACGAAGACACGCGTCCCCATCGGTCAATGGATCTTTCTTCGACCCAGGATCATAGCCTGATTGACCACCAGGTTGATAGCTATAGCACCATATCAATAAGAAATCTCACAGGCTGTTATGGCAATATGGCAAAGGACTCACTCAACACCAATGACCTGGAATCGTGCTCCCGTGACCGAATTGATGAACTGTGATCCTCGTACCTCAATGGGCTGCACGGCCGAGGCTAGGTGGACGGAGAAACCGAGCACCAGGGACAGAAGAAGCTGGAGCATCGATTGGGTCAGCAAAGCAATATGGCCGTGTTACTGTGCCGTGAAGCCACATACTGACGCGGGCGCCAACATGATGACGGCCTCATCTAACTACGCGGAGACAATTGTGGAACAACGTCAATCTCAATTCTTAGGGAGCAAAGATGACTTTGAGGAGATCGGGTGTAGAAACGAAGGACAGTGCTGAATGCTGCAGCACCAGACAGACTCAAATGAGGGACGAGGGATGAACTGGGTGATAGCTTGACGTTCGTCGTGCCTTCCTCCAATTTCCCACAGGGGAACGTCGCAAACAGCCCGGACAGGACTAGCGTAGATATCACCTGATCGGCATGATATCTTATCACATGATATTATCAGGTCGACACTAGTCACGTGACGTGTCATGTGCTCAGCCCTAGCGTGTCTTGCCGCGTGTCAAGACGCGGCTCGGGCCGTTCCTTGTCCGCCCTGCAGGTACCCGAGCGGTGTCATCTAGGGCGGTGTGAGCGCGATAAGATAATTCTGCCGGACTTTGATAGACTCGAGCGCATGTTCGGCCTTCGCCGTGTAAACAAGTCACGCTCATCATAACACGCTCGTCACGGCGTTTCCCGGCCAGGAGTTACCCGCCAGCCAGCACCTATAAATTTTCTCTCCTCCTCTTCCTCCTCCTCTTCCTCTACACTCTCACAACACACTTCCACCATCACAATTATCACGCTTAACAAAGCTATCATCATCACCAGTCCCACGATCCCCTCCTCATCCTCCATCATACTTCCAGCGAAAGCCATCATCAACCATCATCACAAGGTCCACGACCACATCGTCAGTTCTTCCTCATCCTTCCGGCGAACGCCATCGTCAATCATCTTCTCACTTACGACGACAGTACCATCACCGCCATTATTATGGCGCCACTTGACAAGGGAAAAGGTCGTGCCGTCGCGCCGTCGGGGAGTGGTGCCCCCCCCAACAGCACCAGCAGCAACAACAACAACAACAGCAGCAGCGTTGCCGGCCCGTCTCGCCCCCCGCCCAGCACCTGCATGACCACCGCCAGGGCGACGGGCGGGTCATCCCACGTCGGCCCGAGTGCGGCGGCGGCGCTGACGTCGGTCCGCCGGGAGGTGCCGGCGTGGGTGGCCACGCCGGCCCTGCCACGCGTTGGGGATCTCCTGCGCGCGGTGGGAGGGGGGCCTCGTCCACCCCCCGCTCCTGCTCCTGCTCCTGCTCCGGCTCCGACCCCTCTTTGTCCGTCCGGTCCGACTCCTCGTGCTGTGGCCGCTGCCCGCCCGCCGGTCCCTGCTCCTGCTGGTCCTGCTGGTCCTGCTGCTGCTCCTGTCGGCGCGCCTGCCGCCGCTCCTGACCGTCGTCGGCCTGCCCGCCGGCCCCGTCCTCCTCCTGCTGGTGTGTCCGAGGTTCCGCCGGAGGTTCGCCCTCGTCTGGTGTCCCTTCCGTTTCCTTTCCGCGCCCCGGTCGAGATGCCCACCCTGCTGCGCGTGCCGCCCGTTCCGGCCCTCCCCCCGGCGGAACTTCGGTGGCCTGTGATCGCCGAGCACCAGGCGCTTCGGGCTTCTCGCCCTCGGGCCCCCCTGCCCAAGCGTGTTGGTGGTGGTGGTGGTTATGTCCCCGCTGCGGGCCCTTCCCGGCCTCCGTCTGCTCCGGTCCCCGCGCCTGCCCCCGTCGCCGCGCCTGCCCCGGCGCCTACTCCTCGTGCGGTTCCTTTGGCGGCTCGGGCCCGTGCTCGTGCTCTGGCGACGGTTCGTCCTGCGATCCCCGCGCTCGCTCGTGATCGTGCCGCTCTGGCCCCTCGTCCCGCCCCGGTGTTCGAGTTGGTGCCCGCCCCGGTGCCCGCGCCCGAACCGGTGGTTGTTTCTGCTGCGCCTGGGCTCGCTCAGGTGCCGACGAGGCTTTCCGGGCTTGCTGCCGCTGCTCGCCCTCCCGCGCCCGGTCCTGCTTCGCCTGCCGCTCCGGCTCCGGCGGTTGTTGCGGTTGCTATGCCCGTGCTCGCTCCGGCCGCCGCGGCCCCCCCCCATGCCCGGCGCCTGGCCGGAGGAGCACGCGGCGCTGCCGCCGCTTCTGCCGTCGCCGCCATCCGTTTCCCTGTCGCCCTCCCCGTCTCCGCCTTCCCCTCCCCGGCTCGCGACGACCTCGGCGGCGATCACGACCCCGGTGCGTCAACCGCTGGGGGCGTGGATCGACACGCCCGCCCACCCTGCGCCGTCGTCGCCTTCTCGCCAAGTGACGCCGCCTCCGGTTGCGTCAGCTCCGGTGGTGGCAGAGGCGACGGCGGTGGTGGGGTTGGCGCCGACCTTCGATCGGGAGGTCGAGATGACCGATGCCCCGGAAGTGGCTTCGCCGGCCCTCGACCAGCCGGTGGAGTAAGTATCTTTTCTTTTCTTCTTCTCGATCATTCATTCTCTTTCTCTCTCCCTCTCCCTCCTTTGTCCCCCTCTGTGATCCCCCCTCTCGTCTTCCTTCCATCTTTCCCTCTTTGACTCATTCGACCCATCAAGATGCTGACGATCTATATATCAGGCCCATGGACTATGTCCTCACGTGGCATCCCCGTGAGATGCTCGCCGAGGATGCGGCTGGGCGCCGAACGCGCCAGACCCAGGAACGGGCATTGCAGCGTCGGCATGACGCCACCTGCATGCAGCTGGCCCACAGCTTGGCTCTCGCCGTGCTGAAGGCCCATCAGCGTCCGGGGGCGCACACTCCCTCCGGGGAGCTGTCGTCCTCGGCGTTGACGGAGCTGGAGGCGACAATGAGACGTCGGGTGGGGCAACTCGCCCGGCGTCTCGCCGACGATGCCACCGTCGCGTCACGCCATGTGCGTGACCTGGTGTTTCTGCCGTTCGTGCGCTCCCCCTCGAGGGGAGCCAGCGTCGCTCAACTTGCGGAGGAGATCTTCGCAGTGCTGTTCGGTCGTCGGGCGTCTCGGCTGAGCGCCCTCGACCGGATCCAAGCACGGGGCCGGTCGAGCCCGTTGCCGCGTCGTCAGGTTCGCCTGACGACG
>QQTW01001219.1_pt1 | contig 17664 bp, 20 predicted proteins | sample 1904831 | NCBI WGS metagenome assembly QQTW01 (sample SAMN09435610, study PRJNA476489) | Subsurface metagenome, whole genome shotgun sequencing project. | reverse complement strand
CTTATAACTTCGCTATTGAGCAATTGCATCTACAAGAGCGTGTTTCTCCCGATTTATCGACAATGATGATTGTTATCGATCACTAGAGTTCGATTTTAACAGTAGAAATCGCTTTAAAGAACGCAGCAATACTGAAAATAAGACTATTACGGGAATAATCTCTAATCTGCCCATCCACATAAATAGTATTAAGGTCGTCTTACCTAGCCAATGTAAGTCAGGATGAGTAATTCCTGTTGATAAACCCACGCTACTTAATGCTGAACATGTTTCTAAAATGACATCGCTTAAATTGTATTGAGGTAAAACAACGTGGAGCAATACTAAAACGCCAATTATTAGCAAAATTATCCACAATACTAATAAAACTGCCGCTGCTTCAACTTGGCGACTAGCTTCAGATTCAGTTATTACCTTTCCTTGCAACTTATAGCGCATTAGTTGATGAGGTTTGAGGGCAAGTCTTTGGAAACGCCATAATATTCCTTTAGATAGCGATACTAGGCGACTAAGCTTAATTCCTCCACCTGTAGAACCCGCCGCCGCCCCCATAATCATCGCCAAGCTTAATAACAATTTGGCACTCGGACTCCAAAATTGCAGCTTAACTGTACTAAAGCCACCAGTAGCCAAAGCTGAAACCCATTGAAATAAGCTGTCTAGCCACAAAAATGAGCCACTAAACCAGTAATTTTCGCTAGCTAATACCAAAGTCCCTATTACTAATATCAGCCACAACGCCTGATGTTGCCGATCTTGCCACAATACAGACAATCGACGCTTTTTCAGTAATTGATAGTGAGTAGAAAAGCTAATTGCCGCAATAATCATAATTAAGGCGATCGCTAACTGCACTACCAAGTTGTAAGCACCAATACTATCGTCAGTAATAGCAAAACCACCAGTAGCAATAGCTGTCATCCCGTGATTGAGGGCTTCCCACCAAGGCATTCCCACTAAACGCAGCAATATTATCCCCAATACCGTGTAAACCAGATAAATTTTCCAAATTTTTCGTACTGTTCCTTTTACAGTCAGGGCAATTTTCTTTTCCCTCGCTTCGGCATAGTAAAGATCGTAAGCATTTGTGCTAGGCTCTAAAACTGAAAGTACTAAAACAATCATCCCTACCCCGCCAATCCACTCCATAAAAGAGCGCCACCATTGCAAGCTATAAGGTAATTGACTGGGCCGTAATACCATAGAAAGCCCAGTGCTGGTAAATCCAGAAAATGACTCAAATACAGCATTTAAAGGATCTTGAAAATTAAGGATGGTTAGAGGTGTAAGAGCAGATACAGATAACTTTGCAGCGATCGCCCAAAATGGCAAACTACCAAATAAGGGAATAATCCCCCAACTTAGAGCTACAGTCAGCATGGCATGGTGCAAACGTGCTTCTTCGCTGGTATTACGCCAAAGGCGATATAGTAGTTGACCAGTACCTAAAGCAGCGATCGCCGTCCAAATAAAGGCAGAAATCGCATAATACTCGCCAAACCACATACATACAGGTACAGAAACTAATGCCATTACTCCAGGAACGTGCAGCAATAAGCCTAAATCGCGCAGAATAGTTTGAGTTTGACGGTTAATCCATTTAGCTTTAATCTTCACTGGTGGCGCAAAAAACTGTACAGATGTTGGGCAATAATAATTTCTGGATCTACAAGTACCTGCACGCCCAAACGCTCAAACATAACTTGATGCTGCGATTCGTTGACCATACTAATTAAGGTCTTGATGCCGCATTCTTTGCCCAAAAACATCGTCATCAAGTTAGCAGAATCGTCCCCTGTAGTAGCAATTAAAGCATCTGCGCGCTCTGCCTCTACTTCATTTAATATCCCACCTTTAGCAATATTGGCATGAAATACTTGTACGTCATACTTCTGCAATACTGCTTGCGCCCGTTCTGCATTTGCCTCAATTACCGCTACTTCATGACCGTCATTAAGCGCTAACTGGACTAAACTACAGCCTTGGGACCCCGCACCGACAATAATCAAATACATAGCAAATTATAGAGAAGTACAGCAAACGCGATCACTCTACTTTTAGAAAAAGTCAAAAGTCATTGTGTGTTAGCTATTTTGGATTTTTCTCGCCCATCGGCGCGTCAAAAGTTAAATTTTTGACTGCTTAATTCCTGGTTATCAATCGCCTCTTGGTGTTGCAAGATCCGATCTCTATAGTGCGATCGCCCGTTACCTGCACTCAATGCATAACTTTGTGCTAATAATTTCAGCCATAAAGCCGGAAAACGTGGTTCTAGCCAAGGCTGGATGCGACGAATAAAGCTAGGAAACCAACTAGCAAGCATAGCGCTGATAAAAGCATGAAGGCCAAAGTTAATATAACTTCCCAACCAACGCATAATATCTCTAGCGCCTGCCAAATCCCAAATCCAAGGGAGCAAAGCTGGATTTCTCCAAGCTGCTTTCAACGCCAAGCGATTGAATGTAAACCAATCAAAGCGATCTTTAATAAACCTATCTGCAACTTCTAGCGGTTCGTCAGCTAATAGGCCAAAAAAAGTATTTAGCATTGAGTTAATTCTTTGCGGTGGCAAAAACTTCCCCGTCGGAACCATCATCCCTTTAGAAAATAGCCAAGTAACAGCAATATTGCTTTGATAAGCGCGGATTTGATTTAAGTGTTGGGCGCGCAGTAAATCGTGCTGCAAAGCCGTATCCAAAAGCTCTGTCAACCGCCCTAAATTGCGCACCAACGAGCCAAAACCAGTAAATACTAAAGGCGACTGCAAAGAAGCTGCATCCCCGATCGCAATTAATCTATCGAAAGCCACCGTGCGATCGCGCGCTCCCACGCTGAAATGTCCTGGAATATAACCAAATGTCGGCTTTTTCCACTCCAACTTATCAACATCGCAGCGTTTGTATTCTGGCAAAATTGTAAAGAAGTCTTCATACATTTCTAACAAAGAACCAGGATTGGTCGCATTAACTTGATGGTAATGAAATAAATAAATAGTTAATTCTTCGCCAGCGCCAGGAAATAACTCCCAAATTAGCTGTCTTCCCCGCGAAATATCCCCGTGACTGTTCAGCACGTCGCCATACTGGGAATCCCATACCCCTGGCTCAAATCCGCTCTTCACTACAGCGCCGACAGTAGGGCAAACGCTATCAAATGCACGTCCCCCATTCAATTGCCAAGCGATCGGTGATGCTGTTCCCATTGCATCTACTAACAAGCGTCCGCTAATTTCTTGTTCTGTAAAGTCCTTTACATTCTTGACTTTAACAACAACTTGTGCATCGTCAACATCTGCTCTCACAAACTCTGTTTCGTCCCAAATTTCCCCACCTGCGGCGCGCAGCTTTTCGCCACACATTTGCAGCCATTTTTCTGAGTCTAAGGCAATATTTAAAACCGTAGGAGTATGTAACACCCCTGCCTTGAGATGAGGCGGATTATTACCATCAAAAAATTTATTAAATCCGTCTTTATATTCCCGCGCAATAATACTTTCGCATTCAGTGGGAGTTAGCAAACCCAAGTCAAGCAAGCTTTGCAACTCCGAGCGCGAAATATTCCATTCCCGATTCATCTTCCCAAAAGGCAATCTTTCCAGCAGCAGCACCCGATAGCCCAACTGCGCCATCACAGCCGCATGAATTACCCCCAAAGCCCCACCAACATAAATCAAATCGTAGCTAGGGGCGCAATGCATTGCTTCCCTACCTCCTGCAAACACCACCTGTCTCGGCTGCTGAGGATTCTGCACACCTGCACGCCACCTTTGCTCCCACCAGTAGACTCGCTGCAAGTCATATTCCCCATTAGGCATTTTCTGGAAGTACTTTACAGTCAAGGGATAATCACTGGCTAGCGCCTCAAAAATAGTAGATTTTGCTAGATCGATAGCTGGCGGTTCGGGGTACTGATGAGGAAATTTAGTTCGTAGTTCAGCAGTCAACTGTGCCAAAATTTGCTTTTCGTTTGGTAGCTGTTTTTCGCTAGAGCGAAATGCTTTGAGATAAGTCGTCCGCTGCAACGACCACACGACAATTGAAATTTCTTCTGAAAGTGTTGATTGACTAGCCTCTTGCGGGTTTTGCGAAATACTCGCTTTAGAGTTTGTAGCATCAACCATCTGCAAGCACACGCCAACGGGAGAGTTGACCTTTTCTCCCATCCTGGGCATCCATTCCTGTTGCAACCACGTACATACAGCAGTTGTATCCGGCGTAGGAATCTCTATATATAGGATTTCTTTCATTTGGCGATCTTAACTCCAAGTTAATTACTTATGCAGACAGAGTTGATAACGGTACAGAGTACGCTACACTTCCCCTTACAAGTTTGATGAGAATTTCTTTAAGAAAGTTTACAATCTAGTCAGATTTATTAAAATACATCCTATTTGTGTAACCTACGCCATGCATTATCCTATCCCAGCAAGCCCTCAAGAAATTATTGACCTGCGGCAAAACCCCGTAGATGAGGAATTAGTAGCGGCGGCGATCGCCGGAACAATTAAAATTGTCAGCGCTGAGGGTCAATCATTAGAATATTTAACAGCGCAACTATTAGCTGATGATAGTTTATTAGATATTCAACAAAGGCGGTGGTTGAGCGATGTTGTTGCTAACGCTTGGGCAAAGTTTGCCTAAATATTACAGATGCCATCAAGATTACAGCAAGTGCGATCGCGCCTGTTTTCGCTCCTATTAAAAGTTAGAATCGGCGGCTTACTGCTAGCTGGACTATCTTTGTGGGTATTTGAGCAAATTGCTGATGAAGTCTTAGAAAAAGAAAGCCACGCTTTTGATGTGGGGATTTTGCTGGCGATTAGGCGTTTGCATACGACGCTATTAGATCAAGCGATGATGGGCATTACCTTTATTGGCGATCCATCTGTTTTGTTAGTTGTTTGTGTAGGGCTAGCAGTGTGGCTGTTGAGACAAAAGCAGCGTTCGGAAGCTACTACGCTAGTTATTGCGGCAATCGGTGCGATCGCTTTGAATGTTTTGTTAAAACAATTATTTAGTCGCGCTCGACCTATGCTTTGGGAACGTATTGTGGATGTAGGGCAATACAGCTTCCCTAGCGGTCATGCAATGGTGTCATTGGTAATTTATGGTTTTATCGGCTATTTGCTGGCTACTCGCTTTCGTCGCTATCGAGTCTGGATTGTCAGCTTAACTGTGTTATTAATTATCGCCATTGGTTTTAGTCGGATGTATTTGGGAGTGCATTGGCCCACAGATGTAGCGGCTGGTTATGCTGCGGGGCTAGTATGGCTAATAGCTTGCATCCTTAGTCTAAAAATTTGGCGCGAACACAGGGCGAAGTACCATCTTTCTTAGTAATGCTGATAATAGGCGATCGCACCATACAGTTTTTTCTCATAATCTTTAGTAATAGTTATAACTGCTAATAAATTCCGTAAATATACATATCTCAACCCCTGTACTCATAGCTTTAAATCAATATATATTGAGAAATATTTACAGGTCTGGGGTCGATGAAGATTTTGGTACTGACGTGGGAATTCCCACCTCGACTTGTGGGCGGAATTGCCCGCCACGTAGCGGAGTTATATCCAGAAATAGTTAAGTTGGGGCATGAAGTCCACTTAATTACAGTGGAATTTGGTCAAGCACCAATGTATGAAGTAGTTGACGGCGTGCGCGTGCATCGAATTAGCGTAGCGCCAAGTAACGACTTTTTCCATTGGGTAGCAAATATGAACGAAAGCATGGGCGCTCACGGCGCTAAACTCATGCTAGAAGAAGGACCTTTCGATCTAATTCACGCTCACGACTGGCTAGTTGGCGACGCGGCGATCGCCCTCAAACACAATTTTAAAGTGCCATTAATCGCCACGATCCATGCTACAGAGTTTGGACGTTACAACGGATTGTACAACAACGATCATTACTATATCTGTGGCAAAGAAAAGTTACTTGCTTACAACGCTTGGCGGGTTATTGTCTGCACCGACTATATGCGGCGCGAAATCGAACGCGCGTTAGAGAGTCCCTGGGATAAAGTTGATGTCATCTATAACGGCATTAGACCAGAAAAGAAACAGCATCACGTAGATTTTGACCGCTGGAACTTCCGCCGCTATTTTGCCAACGATCGCGAGAAAATAGTTTACTACGTAGGGCGCATGACCCATGAAAAGGGTGTATCAAACCTGATCAATGCAGCCCCTAAAGTGTCTTGGGAAATGGGCGGTTATGTCAAATTTGTAATTATTGGCGGTGGTAATACCGACCATTTAAAACGTCAAGCTTGGGATGTGGGAATTTGGGATAAGTGCTACTTTACAGGCTTTATGTCTGATGAAGCTTTAGACAAATTCCAAACTGTAGCAGATTGCGCTGTATTTCCTAGCTTGTACGAACCATTTGGGATTGTAGCTTTAGAAAGTTTTGCCGCCCGCGTCCCTGTAGTAGTTTCCGATACTGGTGGCTTGCCAGAAGTAGTCCAACATACCAAAACAGGTATAGTTACCCAGACTAACAACCCTGAATCCTTAGCTTGGGGAATTTTAGAAGTCTTAAAAAATCCTGGCTACGGGCAGTGGTTAATAGATAATGCTTATCAAGACTTGCAAAGGCGCTTTAGCTGGGATAAATTAGCGCAGCAAACAGTTAGCGTTTACAGTCGGGTAGTGCAAGAGAAGTCGCAAATTAGTTGGTAACGCGCGATCAGGGTTAGGCGTAGGAAATTTGCCGCCGCAGACTAGAGATAGTTGCGATCGCATGTTGTCCTACTTGTTCAATTTCCGCAGCACTATTAAACCTACTAATACCGAACCGCACTGAAGCATAAGCCAACTGTTCGCTATGTCCTAGCGCGCTCAAAACATGAGAAGGTGCTGTTGTAGCTGACGAACAAGCAGCACCCGAAGAAACTGCCATTACTGGTTGCAATCCCAACAGTAAAGCTGCACCGTCTACACCTTCTACACTAATGTTGAGATTTCCTGGTAGTCGTAAACTAGGATGCCCGTTTAAATGTATCCCGTCTAACGTACTAAGTTGCTGCCACAATTGTTGCCGCAACTTAGTCAATCGCTGGCTTTCAACCTCAAGTTCTGCTAAAGCAATTTCTACAGCTTCGCCAAACCCAACAATCTGCGGCGGGTACAAAGTCCCAGAACGCATCCCGCGTTCTTGTCCGCCGCCGTGCAATTGCGGTGAAATTTGCACTCTAGGATGGCGGCGACGGACGTATAAAGCGCCTACACCTTTTGGTCCATATACTTTATGCGCAGTCATAGATAAAAGGTCAATTTTCATCGCCTCTACATCTAAAGGAATTTTCCCGATCGCTTGAGCAGCATCAGTATGAAATAATACCCCAGCAGCGCGACAAATTGCCCCAATTTCTGCCAAAGGCTGCAAAACCCCAATTTCATTATTGGCAGCCATTACAGACACCAAAATCGTTTCTGGGCGTAATGTTTCCTGTAACAGGCTTAAGTCTAGCAAGCCATCTTTTTGCACAGAGAGAATAGTTACTTCAAAGCCGAGCGATCGCAAATACTTACAAGGATCGATAACAGCACTATGCTCGGTTGCCACAGTAATAATATGCTGCCCTTTACCAAAATAAGCTTCGGCAACACCTTTAATCGCTAAATTGTTTGCTTCTGTAGCCCCACTGGTAAATACAATTTCTTCAGGCGACGCATTAATAGCCTTGGCTAATATAGTCCTTGCTTGTTTTACTGCTGCTTCCGCTTCCCAGCCATAAACATGATTAATACTTGATGGGTTGCCAAAATGTTGAGTAAACAATGGCAGCATTGCTGCTAATACTCGTTCGTCGACGGGTGTGGTGGAATGGCAATCAAGGTATATAGGACGGTTGTTCAAAGTAGTTTTGAGTTTTAAGTTTTGAGTTGAATAGATCTATTTTCTCATCCCCTAGGTAGTGCTGAGTTTTGATTTGAACATATTTAACAAGACTAATTTATTCACCCCATCCCCCTATCTTTCTTTTTCCTTTACTCTTTAACCTTGTCTCTGCTTCACATCTTATTAATTCTTCATAAAAGTTTAACTTTTGCAACTAACTGCAAGCAAGTTGCGATCTCTGCATAGGCATTATTCACCCAGAGGATAGATAGGCTTGAATACTCTTGTCGTTTAGACTATAAAAAAATCATTATCTAATCGTTTTTGATTTCTCTGGATGTTAATGTTGTCTTGTCACCCCACTACGAATTTGCGCGTTCTTGTTGTTGATGACCACGAACTAACTCGTTTTAGCCTTAAGCTAGCACTTTCGGCTCAAGAAAATATTGAGTTGGTTGGTGTTGCTAGTAACGGTCAAGAAGCAATAGACATGGTGAAACGCCATCACCCCAATGTGATAGTTCTAGACTTGCAAATGCCTGTCATGGACGGTTGGAGCGCTTCTACTCATATCAAAAAAATTGCTCCAAATACTCAAATTATTGCTTACTCATCTCTAGAAGATCCAAAGTTTAAAGAATCAAGCAAGGTCGATTGCCTAGATGCTTTTTGCAAGAAAGATACAGCTACTCCTGAACTTGTAAATTTGATTCGAGAGTTAGGAGAAAAAACGATAAAAAATTAAAGCAACGATCGCCTTTACTTAAATAAGTAGCTCGGACTTGCTGCAACTAATCCTTGAAGTCAAAAAACGATAAAACATAAATTAAAACGCTGGTAGGTCATTGCTGTTGACTTACCAGCGTAACTTTTAATTAAACTACAGATAGAATCAGCTAACTATTACCTGTCTGAGGGAACGTGCGTCTAAATTCGTCTATCAAATCGTCCATTTCTTCTAGTGCTTGATTAACATCTATTCTCAAGCTGCCTATATTTGGTTGTTCTAACATACGTAGTAAAGACTCGCGTTTGCCCTCAACAATGGCAACTCTTTCTTTAAGTGTTTGGGTATCCATGATGCTTAATGCCAATACTAGACTCAACCTTTATTCTATAAGCTGTTAGCTAATTAAGAACCGCGATCGCGTAAGCCAACTAGGATAAGCAAAAGAATCTTGGATTTGCAACTGTTGATAAGCATAATTTTGAAAAATATTACTACCTACAGCCTGTAAATTAGCGATCGCTTCCTTATCTTCGCCAATAGCCTCAAAAGCAATACTCCACCAATTGCGACTATTGATGTCAAGTTGAGTTATTTCCACATTACAATCTCTGTAGCTGCGCTGTTGCCTGACTTTTTTTACCCTAATCCATTCCGACTTAGTGACAACGCCTTGGGGTTGAAAACTCTCTCCTGTCGAATCTTCACACAACCACTTCCCCCATTTTTCCAACTTCCCCTCTACTAAGTTGCCAAAACTAATTGTGCCTAATTCTGCCCTACGCCATTTGACTTCTAAGCGCTCTTGACGCAGCTTTACGCCCATGTAGTCGCAATCGGGCGCAACAAATAAATATATATCCTCGCGTTGTTCTGGTGCTAGAAGCTGCCCTAAATTGCTTGCCTTAAACCAGGCGGAAACTTCTTCAGGTAAATTGCCAGGGTAAAACCAGCGTAATTCTATACTCGTCAGCATAGTTTTGCTTATTTCGCATTAATGAGACAATCAAAACAAGCCTACAGTCCAAATGCAGTATTACAAATGTGGAAAAAAATTGCAGCACTTTTGCTAGTGGTATCGATAGCTTGCAGCTTAACAAGTTGTGCAACAGCTTCAGCGGCTGGACTTAAAAGCTATGTAGATAGTATTGATGGTTATGAATTTCTCTATCCTAATGGGTGGCTACCAGTTAAAGTTTCTTCTGGCCCTGATGTCGTCCTCCACGATTTGATTGAAGTTACAGAAAACGTCTCTGTAGTTATCAACCCCGTACCCGAAGGCAAAACCCTCAAAGACTTGGGAACTCCTAGCGAAGTAGGTTATAAATTAAGCAAAAGTGCGATCGCACCTCCTGATTCTGGTCGTGAAGCTGAACTTGTCAATGCCGCGATGCGAGAAGTAGGCGGCAAAACTTACTACCTTTTAGAATATGCAGTCAAATTACCCAACAATCAAGCACGGCACAATTTAGCTATCGTCGCTGTTAGTCGTGGTAAACTGCTGACTTTGAATGCTTCTGCCCCCGAAAGGCGGTGGAAAAAAGTGCAAAAATTGTTTGAATCTGTTGTCGATTCTTTCTCTGTGTACTAAAGCTAATAGCACCGCAGCTAACAGCGATCATTATGAGCATTCCTACCTTTATTCTTGCTTCTGCCTCCCCTGCCCGTCGCCGCTTGCTGCAAAATGCTGGAATTGACCCAGTAATCAAAGTCAGCGATTTTGATGAATCTCAAGTTCAATCTAGCGATCCAGCCCAACTAGTCCAAACTCTAGCTGAGTGTAAAGCCCAAGTTGTTGCCAAGCACTTTGACTCTGGTTTAGTTATGGGTTGCGATTCAGTTTTGCTCGTAGATGGCGAGATTCACGGTAAACCAGCTAGCCCCGAACAAGCGATCGCCCGCTGGCGAAAAATGCGCGGCAATGTCGGCGAACTCTATACAGGTCACGCTTTAATAGATTTAACTCAAAATATTACTGTTGTCCGATGTCAAGTTACGCAAGTTTATTTTGCCCCAATTAGCGATCACGCGATCGCTGCCTACGTAGCGACAGGCGAACCTCTAAAGTGTGCTGGCAGCTTTGCTTTAGAAGGTTATGGCAGCTTATTTGTAGAGAAAATTGCTGGCTGCCATACTAATGTTATTGGCTTAAGCTTGCCTTTACTGCGACAAATGCTAGAACAGCTAGGCTACAATGTCACTGATTTTTGGCAATTATAGTTAAGCGCAAAAGTCACGCACGTTTAAAACTGCTTCGCCATGCCCTGGAATCCAGGCTACCCAATCATCTGCTGTAAGTTCGCATAGTAACAGCGCTTCATCATGACTGTAATCGTTTGGTAATTTGAGTAGCTGTACCCAAGTATTTGCCTCAAACTCTAAGGAAGTGCTGTTAGCCTTGTTCGACCAATCTAACCTTTGTCCTACAGGTAAGATACAAAAGTTGGGCTGGTAATACTTTACTTGCATTTTTTTCACTCCTTTCGCAACGCACTTGCTAAAAACATAAAAATTTTGATATTTCTGTATTCTATGTTACGGATAAACAAAGTTTTTAGGTAAGAAACGTTTAATATCTTTACTTAGCAGTTTGTTCGCAATCTGGCGAGACACGGAAAAATAAATCATTACACCACAGCTAAAATCCTGCTAGCGTAGAGTTTGGGCGCGAATATTAATAAAAGTAACTGCTCAAACTTCTACACTTGTAGATAGTTCAACTTAGTTTAATCAACTCATGTCGCCAACTTCTACCCCATCATTGCGATCGCAACAACACCCCCTAATTTGCCAGCTAGCTGATGCGATTGAGGGTAGTTGGCACAAATACCTCGACTTGTCTCCCTATCCCATGCCAGCAGAATTAGGCTATGTAGAAGGCAGATTAGAAGGCGAAAAACTCACAATTGAAAACCGCTGCTACCAAACTCCCCAGTTTCGCAAAATGCACCTGGAACTTGCCAAAGTGGGGACAATGCTAGATATTTTGCATTGTGTGATGTTTCCCCGCCCCGAATACGCCTTACCAATGTTCGGCTGCGACTTAGTAGGTGGAAAAGGACAAATTAGCGCCGCGATCGCCGATTTATCGCCCCTAAATGCCGAAAGAGTGACTACGCCTGAATATAGCAGTCAAATTCAAGCACTACCACAACACAACTTTAGTTCTGTGCGCGAACTACCAGCTTGGGGAGATATTTTTTCAGAGTTTTGTATTTTTGTGCGCCCAAGTTCTCCATCTGAAGAAGCAACTTTTTTGCAGCGAGTAGAAGCATTTTTAGAGATACATTGCCAGAGGGCGATCGCAACAACACCCGTATCAGGAGAAAAACAAGCAGAAATTATTGAAGCACAACGCTACTACTGCACCAAACAGCAGCAAAACGACAAAACCCGTAGAGTGCTAGAAAAAGCTTTTGGTAACGAGTGGGCAGAGCATTATATGACTACGGTATTGTTTGATTTGCCCTAATTTGGAGTGCAAGAGTTTTGAGGCAAAAGTCTACATTATCTATTAGTAATAAATTACTTTGCTTAAGGATAATCAGCATAGGTTGTATTTTCTGGCGCAAACAGTAACATCTAAGTAAAGGGGCAGCAAGCTAAACCATGTCAATAATGACAGAAAAGCCAGATCGAAAAAAAGAAGAACGGTTCCCGAAAAATCGTTGGCGCATCGGTTTAGCTATAGCAGCAGCGATCGCGCTGGGGGCTTTTGGCTTCAATCGACTGCAACAAACCCAGAGCGTTACGCCCGAACCTGTTACAAGTCCTACACCTGTTGCTGATGCTGTTACTGCCTTGGGGCGATTGGAACCGCAAGGAGATGTAGTTAATATCTCTGCTCCTAGTTCTTCTCAAGGCATGGGGTCACGAGTAGATCGGATGATGGTGAAGGAAGGGCAATTAGTTCAAGCTGGGCAAGTACTCGCGATTTTAGACAACCGCGATCGCTCGGCTGCGGCTTTAGAACAAGCAAAGCAACAAGTAGAAATTGCCCGCGCCAATTTAGCCAGGGTAAAAGCTGGGGCGCAAACTGGCGAGATTGATGCGCAAAAAGCCGCGATCGCCCGTCTGCAAGCGCAACTGCGTGGCGAAGTTAGGGCGGCTGATGCTACCATTGCGCGCATCCAAGCTGAACTGCAAGGGCAAACAGACACCTTACAAGCAACAATTGCCCGTACCGAAGCTGAACAACGCAACGCCCTACTTGACTTACAGCGCTACCAAGACTTATATAAAAGTGGTGCTATTTCTGCCCAAGAATTGGAACGCAGGCGGCTAAGTGCGGTAACAACAACAGAGCAAGTTAACGAAAGCCAATCCACCCGCACAGAAAGAGTATCAACCCTACAACAGCAGCTAATTGAAGCAAGAGCAATTAAAGATCGCACAGTAGCCACTTTAGAGCAGCAAATTAATGAAGCTAAGGCTACCTTAAATAAAATTACTGAAGTTCGCCCTGTAGACGTGCAAGTAGCGCAAGCAGAAGTCAATAATGCGATTTCTGGAGTCAAGCAAGCGCAAGCTGATTTAGCTTTAAGTTACGTCACAGCGCCAGAAACGGGTGAAATCATGAAAATTCATACCCAGTCAGGAGAAACTGTTAGTACTGACGGTATCGCCGAATTAGGTAAAACCGATCAAATGCTAGTAGTAGCTGAAGTATTAGAAGAAGATATTAGCAAAATTCGTCTCGGACAAATAGCTACGATAACTAGCGATAACAATGCTTTTGCTGGGGAACTTAGGGGAACTGTGATGGAAGTTGGCAGGCAAATCGGCAAACAAAATGTCATCGATAGCGATCCAGCCGCCGATGTAGATGCCAGAGTTGTTGAAGTCAAAATTAGACTGAATTCTCAAGCTAGTCGCAAAGTCTCTGGTTTAACTTATGCCAAAGTCATTGTGGCAATTAATATTTAATCGCAAACAAAATGTTTAATAAAATCCCTTTAGCGTGGCTGCAACTAACTAGAGAAAAAACTCGCCTAGTTATTGCTCTAGCTGGAATTGCTTTTGCTGATATCCTTATGTTTATGCAACTTGGCTTTCGCGAAGCCTTGTTTGATGCCAACGTGCTTTTGCATAAAAGTTTAGAGGGAGATATTGTTTTAATTAATCCCCAATCAGATGCTTTGCTGTCGATGGAAACCTTTTCTCAAAGACGCTTGTATCAAGCATTAGCAGTAAAATCTGTCGCATCTGTTCATCCAGTATATCTAGGCTTTACTGGATGGAAAAATCCCGAAACACGCAAGCTGCGCAATATTCAAGTTATCGGGATTAATCCTCAAGATCGCTTATTTGCCTTGCCAGGAGTCAAAGAGAAGTTAGATTTAGTTAAAATACCTGATGTTGTAATATTTGATAAAGGTTCAAGATCAGAATTTGGACCAATTGCTGCGGAAATTGAGCAAGGAAAATCTGTTAATACAGAAGTAGCTGGCAGAAAAGTTAAAGTAGGTGGAATATTCGAGTTAGGCGCATCTTTTGGCGCAGATGGGAATATAATTACTAGCGATCAAAACTTTTTGCGCATATTTGGCGATGAAAGAAAGATTGGATTAATTGATATCGGCGTAATTAATTTAAAACCTGGTACAGATGTAGAAGTAGCTAAAGCCCAAATCCAAAACTATCTACCTAAAGATATTAAGGTATTAACTAAGCAAGAATTTGTTGATTTTGAAAAAGATTATTGGGCAAGTAGTACAGCCATTGGCTTTATTTTCACGCTCGGTACAATCATGGGGTTTATTGTCGGAACCGTGATTGTTTATCAAATTCTTTATAGTGAAGTTTCCGACCACATGCCAGAATATGCCACGTTAAAGGCAATGGGTTATACTCAAACCTATTTGCTATTAGTAGTTTTTCAAGAGGCTTTGATCTTAGCAATTTTAGGTTTTATGCCTGGTTTTGGCTTTGCGATGATTCAATACACGCTGGCAAGAAATGCTACATTGTTGCCGATCGTGATGACAGCAAGAAGAGCGATAACGGTTATCATATTAACTATATTGATGTGCTTTATTTCTGGAGCGATCGCTGTGCGTAAACTCCGATCTGCTGACCCCGCAGACATTTTCTAATCTCAGGAGTTGAAAATGCCAATGACTCAAGTAGAACCAGTAATTGCTATTGAAAATATCAATCATTACTATGGCAAAGGAAGTCTCCGCAAACAAGTCTTATTTGATATCAATTTGAATATCTCTGCTGGAGAAATTGTGATCATGACAGGGCCATCAGGTTCGGGTAAAACAACGTTGCTGAGTTTGATTGGTTGCTTGCGTTCGGTTCAAGAAGGAAGTATGAGGCTGCTAAATCAAGAGTTAAATGGCGCTAGCGAACAGAAACTAATTCAAATGCGCCGTCAAATTGGTTATATTTTCCAAGCACATAATTTACTGGGATTTCTCACCGCCAGACAAAACGTGCAAATGTCGCTAGAACTCAATGACGGGATATCCAAGCAAGCGGCGGAAGGAAAATCGCAAGAAATGCTAGCAGCAGTGGGTTTAAGCGATCGCATCAACTACTACCCCGAAAACCTCTCTGGCGGACAAAAACAACGTATTGCGATCGCTCGTGCTTTGGTAAATCATCCTAAATTAGTTTTAGCCGACGAACCAACAGCAGCTTTGGACAAAAAATCAGGACGCGATGTAGTAGAAATCATGCAGCGCCTAGCCAAAGAGCAAGGATCGACAATTTTGATGGTGACGCACGACAACCGGATTTTGGATATAGCCGATCGCATTGTCGATATGGAAGACGGTTACTTAACCCGCAACGCCGAACTGACAAACACTTCTAGCTAAAATCTTTGTTCGTAGCAGAAGTAAACAACCAAGTAAATGCTGACATTGCCAATAACTTCATAAATAAAAGCAGTAATTTTACTGGCGATCTCTTGAGATGGAAGCAATTAGAATCAGCACAGTTAGAAAAGATTTCTCCTCCTGATTCACATACCCCGCAAGCCTCCCCAGGCTTGCGGATACCTAAACTAAAGAGAGCTAAACTTATGTCAGTATTTGAAACCTTCTTCGCCTTCAGTTTTGTTGCTATTACCGCTGTATCTTTACTCGCAACTGCTCTAGCTTATCAACCCAAGTTTCGCTAACAATATCTGACCACTTTTATATTTAACCAAGTCCGAACGCTAACTATATCTGACCGCTTTTATACTTAACCTGCTTATTTACCTAAATGCCAAATCGCCTCAACTTAAGTTGAGGCGATTTGTATTTTTTTATGTCTAAACTTGTTGCAAAAGTGTGGGGCGGTTATAAACCGCGTCTACACAGACGAAGTCCGCCTGCGCGGACTAAGAAACTTTTTAAATTAATCAATTTAGGTATTTGGGACTTTTGCCAGAAGTGGGGCGGTTATAAACCGCGTCTACACAGACGAAGTCCGCCTAAGCGGACTAAGAAACTTTTTAAATTAATCAATTTAGGTGTTTGGGACTTTTGCTAGAAGTTTAATCATAGCTGCGTATGAGGAGCTTTTACCACAAGAATTTTTAGGACAATTCTTATTCACCAGCTACTTTTGCTTTAGCTTGTTGCCAAAGACTTTCTAATTCTTCTAAGGTATAATCTGCTAGCGGACGACCTGCAAGTGTTTCGACATGGGATAGGCGTTGGATAAATCTTTTATTAGTGCCTAATAAAGCTTCGCTTGGATCTAGTTTGTACCACCGCGCCAGATTAATGATCGTAAATAACAAGTCTCCCAATTCTGCTTGTTGGCGTTCGGGAGATTCTGAGGCGATCGCATATTTGAATTCTGCTAGTTCTTCCTGAAATTTTGCCCACACTCCCTCAACGCTTTCCCATTCAAAACCTGCCTTAGCTGCTTTTTGAGATATCTTCATTCCAGCCATTAATGGGGGAAAAGTGCGCGTATAACTGCTAAGTTTGTTACTAAGCTGAGTATTTTCTTTACCTTTCTCTGTAGCTTTAATTTGCTCCCAATTTTGTTTTACTTGCTCAACACTAGTTGCTTCTACATCTCCAAATACATGAGGATGGCGGCGAATCAACTTTTCACTAATACCTTGAGCTACTTCTTTGAGGCTAAATTTATTTTCCTCTGCGGCTATTTGTGCTTGCAATACGACTTGTAAAAGCAAGTCTCCAAGTTCTTCGGCGATCGCATTTTGTTCGCCACTGTGGATCGCCTCTACGACTTCATAAGCTTCTTCGATGACATATGGTGTCAGCGTCTGTTGCGTTTGTGCCAAATCCCAAGGACACCCGCCATCTGGCGCTCTAAGACGCGCTACTACATCAATTAACTGTTGCAATGCGGATATGGTAGCCGCATCAGAGGGATTTTGATTTGTTTGTTTAGACATCGTTATTTGCGGCTTTTTGGTTTTGCTACTTTTATTTTGCCTTTGTACGAGCGCAGTGCCTTACGAGGAGCCTGCTTTTTACGCCTCTTATAGTAGGTAGAGATGCGATCGCTTACTATATGACTAATTGCTCCTATTTCTAACCCCGCAAACAGTGCGATCGCACTATAAGTCGAACTCGCAGCAAATTCCGCCAATATCTGCCAATTCCAACTAAATCCCACCAATTGAGCTATCCCCAAGCCAAATATTCCTAGCAAGCTGATCCAAGCAGCAAGATACACTAAGCGCAGTGTCGTGCCAATTATTAGCCCATGCGATAGCAAAGAACGATGTTTTATTGCTTTTTGGTAAGGTAGCCACAACCAACGCAAATAACCCCAACGCTTGTATTGTACGGAGTAGATATCTAAGTCGGGACCAAACATCAAACCGCTAAACAAAAATGCTCCAGAAACGAGCAAAGTGCGATCGCTACTTTGAGTCGCTATATAAGTGCAGCCAGCGACTACAGGCAAACTCCATAATGTAATGCGATCGTGCGTCGAACCAGAAGGCATAAGATTTATTTAGGCGTTATTAAGTAGATATCATAAAAAATGATTGCTTAATTACAGACAATTTGTTACCATATAGATTCCCGTGAAAAACGGGCGATTAGCTCAGTGGTAGAGCGCCTGCCTTACAAGCAGGATGTCACTGGTTCAAGCCCAGTATCGCCC
>QQTW01001218.1_pt1 | contig 17667 bp, 16 predicted proteins | sample 1904831 | NCBI WGS metagenome assembly QQTW01 (sample SAMN09435610, study PRJNA476489) | Subsurface metagenome, whole genome shotgun sequencing project. | reverse complement strand
AGTTTGGTCTTGGACCAAAGTCTCTCGAGAACGTCGGTCTAATGGTCTTCATACGAAATGATCTCTTGGTCTGGACCCTTTGTGCAGTGCACGGGCCGTGGTCCATGTTCATGACATGAGAATAATATAATGATCTATCTAGCTTCCCATACAGAGAATGTATCAGGAGCTGCTTACTTGTTAAACTTGGCACCTATCCTATATACAGGAAACTTGTGCGGGACTTTCAACTGGCTTTTTCGTCCTTAACATGGAGGCTTATCCGCGCTGGGTTTTGGAATCTCATCCTCACTCTGTATCTCTTATCTCCACGGACATAGCTTGATAAAAACTATTAATGGTCAATTCCTTTTTTCCCCATCGTTCTTTATAACAGCAGCTCGAAACTCTTCGCCCGCCATGTATAACATAGCAGAAGACCACGCCGACGTTAAACCCGGTAATATCACGGACAATCTCACTCGACCCGTATCTAGCGCCTCAGTCGCATTCGCTTGGATCCTTTAGTGATAGACTTACACGTCGACGACAACGATGCTGCGGATGCGTTTGCCTTGGCGGGAGTATGTGACCCCTTGAGCCGCGTTACATCAAGTGTTCCTCCCAATTGCGGCGACGATGTAGTCAACCCAGGGCAAAGCAGAAAGATTACGTCATTCACGAGTAACGACGGCGGCGATGCTGCAGCGACGACCAGGGTAGCGGCTGCTCTTAAGACCGGCCCATACCCTTAGCTTGTCGTGTCGCACTTACGGCCACAAGACCATTCGGCTGCCCTGCCCATTAACCATCACCCGGCCTCGGGACAAGTACTCTACAATAGGCCATCGCTATTCAACCTTAGAAGCACAATCTCGACCTAGATAGACACACCAGGTGGAACAGTATTTATGCACATGGGTATGTTCGCGATCTTGCATCCATGCCAAACTCGGTAATGGCCGCTGGGAGTATGACTGAACACTAGTACGCAATGTTCCTTACGGAGTGCCTCAGAATCAGCTAGAAGACTGTGATCTGGAGTTTGATAAGCTGGCGGAACAGTTTTGGACATTAGGACTCGATGCGGCAGCACTCTCTCGAGTCGCTATTTTCCGGAACGCAACGCCATCTGAACGGATGATAGCCGTCTCATTGAACTTCTCCGGCGTGCAGCTGTTGAACTGTCAAGGTTACGTCTTCGCAAGGATGTAAGGGTGGCCAAGAGAGGCCTCAGAAGACCTCTACAGCAGCTGTATGGAGACGTCCTGCAGCTAGTAAACCGCGGAGCCTGTGATTAACATTCGGTGGAGAAGTCGATGTCTTAGACAATGTTCTGACCTCGCATGTCTTTTTGAAAAATGGCTGGTGAGTTCAAAAGCGGTGTAGTGCTTACGGACGATGCGAATCTCTAACGAGAGATAGTCGACGGTTTATCGGAGAACGCAGAAGGCGAAGATGCAACGCAAGATGATACGCGAACACACGGACTGATGCGCAATGAGATGAGATAAGCTCTTGGACAAGGATGATGATGAAATTGATTGACTGAGGATAGTTTTTGATGGAGGGAATGGGAAAGAAACGCAAATGAGCTACTCGCCGATCAAGTCTTTCATAATCTTCAAAATCTCTGTTGTTGTAGTTCCTTGGTATGCTATCGGAGGACCGGCGCGACGTATAAGAGACCGCGACGTATAAGAGACCGCGACGCGTAAGAGACGCGCGACGCGCAGAGGAATCGCGTGCTGCGTAGTGAGATAGGCAGGAATGTTGAAGAGATGCACGCGGATATTGGGGAGATGATGATGTTGGATTGGTGTTGGATTGTGGATAATCCGCACTCATTAGTGAATCTGGACAGATGCAAGCCTGAGAGCTCAGGCTGAGAGCAGTGGTGATAAGCCGTTTTCGATATTTTGCAGTTTCTCTTGTGCGCTTTCTCTTCGTGCTAGCGATGTACGTGAGCGGCGCGGAAAAGAGAGGCGGATCGGGAAAACGCTCGATAAATCTTGTTTGGTACGTTCTCTTTGGCATTTTTTCTTACCTCGAGGTCTCTACATCTGCACACCCTTCTCCATTCTCTTAGCATCAAGCTTGAGCTGTTCACGCCGTAGATATCGATCCAATCGAGACGGCACCTTCGCAGACTGCGCTGACAATCGACTGGCTGAAGGCCTTGTGGAAAACATTCCCGTGGACGCGTGGGGTGAGAGACAGTAGCGAGACAATGGCCCGATGGTTCCCGATTATGTCTCCATATGCTGGAAGAAACTCGCTAATGAAGGATCAATCGGCGTGTTCGCAATGCGTTTCAGCGATGGTGGAAGCAGCTCGCAGCAACCGGGTTAACCGCCGATGCTCTAGGCCGGAGGATCAAATCCATTGAGGTCCACCTCCGTTGTGGTTCGCGATTTTCCAGGAACTGATCGAGTACTTGGGCAGGGTCGAGGCATGGAGTCAGCACTGCGAGTCCAAAAGCTGATAGTGCTACGGTTCCACGCCGCCCACGATTTCGCGCGATTCACCAATCGCGCCGCCGTTCACCCGTCGCATTACGGCGTTCGCTAACCTGCATGTTTGCGGACGGCGGCGCGATTTGTGAATAGCGCTCAGGTTATACAGCGATTCGTGAACCGCGTAAACAAAAAGCGACGCCAAGGCCCACAATCGTTGGGGTTTGAGCCTCGAAATAAGCCTCGAACATGCCCAGGTGAGCCTTAAACATGAGCTTCATGTTATCTACTCCGTAAGATGCCACTACCCTAACATTGATATAAGACCTTCATTTTACGGAGTACAGTCTTTAGGTATATCGACTCTATTGGGAGCCTTCACCACGTCGAGACTCAGGATCGTCCATTTTATTACCTCCAACTTCCGAGCCCACGGCTGGGCTAGGCTGGACGACGATGCTGCGTAGGCCCGCGAGTACCTTCTCGCCGTGGGAGTATGGGCATGGATGCTTCCCGCGGTAGGAGTAAGGACATATAATACCGACAAGGCTGGCACGGCCATTCATGGGCATGAAGTAGCCGACGCTACGAAGTTACTTCGTGATTCTCTTACGCGGTTCACCAGTCGCTATACAAACCTGAGCGCCATTCACCAATTGCGCCGCTGTTCGCAAACATGCATATTTCTGGATGACGTAACACGATTGGTGAACGGCGGCGCGAGCAGTAAACCGCGGAATTCGTGGGCCGCGTGGAACACCACGATGAAGAACCTATCTATTTATGGAGACAACTTAATATGTATCTCCTCACGGCGTCTCCCTCTTTCGCTGCCTCTGTTTCTCCCTGATTTGGAACCTAGTCTCCGGAGCCCTTTCAGAAACTCCAAGCACTCCACCGGCCATTGTAGAAATGACCTGCGACGTCGAGTTCGCGATTCTCTGTAATACGTCGTCGTCCAAAGCCATGACCCTGTTGCCTGGATCCTCGCAATGGTTGCGAACCACCTGTCTTTAAGACTGCTGTCTGGGCTTCTACTCCGTTCGGACATCTGACGACTCATATTGGGGGCATCGGACCATTTCAAAGGCACACCAGTTTCCGGAGTTCTTTCAAAGTCATGTGTCCTGTCGGACTCTTCGAAAGGGTTTATGAAAAGAGACTCCATCACGCTGAGCAGATGAACTTCGGAAAAGTACTAGTCGTTACCGTTTCTCAGTTTTCGAAGACGAAGCTGTTTCTATCCTCAAGTTTGCTACCGGCGCGACCACAGTAATATGCCGGTGCAACTCGTGCTGAACACGAGTTATACGGATAGAGCTTTACCAGGCTCGAGGTTGTACGTAGGTGGAAACGTCGGAAGATGATACTAGACTCTCTCTAATGCCCCTTTCCACTATTGCCTTATATGTTCTATGCTCATTTTCCTATAGAACTTGTAGGTGGCGTACTTTCCTAGTTTCTTACCTATCGCTCCACCACCAGTTGTGTAAGTGGTAAATAGTGACTGCTCGCTCAGTAGCAGTAATGACCTGCCATTCACTCAATCGACACCGAAAATGCGTGGACCCACCCCTGAAACCTTACTTAGAAACCAAATCAGTGAGTAGTTACGCACTCCACCAGCCCTAGTTATTCTACATGTAACATAATTACCTGCGATTTTTGGACCACATGTGCGTACGGACCAAAAATGAGTGTCGACTGAACTTGGCCAGACTCTCCACTACCTCTGGATGCTACGCAAAGTCATTTATTTCATGTCTACAAGTTCTTGTTAGAAGCGCCCTTGCCGTTGCCTTACACCTTAGCCCGTTTTGAAGCATGCCAACGCTGCTCTGTTTGTTACAATCGTGCCGCCGACAGCTCAAACTGGGTCAGTTGTGCCGTTATTGAGATTTGGTCATCGTCCTTGAATTATTGTAGGGTTTCCTTCCTCATATTTACATCTAAGATGCTAGGCCACTAGAGACTGTATCTGAGCGCGACTTTGGACGATAGCTGCGGTTGATCGGCTCTTTTCCATATCGGGTCATTCGTGGTTCTCCTCAACCGAAAAACTAGACGAGATATTTGAGGCCGAATGACCTGAGCCCCTTCCTGCTGGTTTGGATTGCATCTAGGTACGAGAGAGGAACAAAGTGTTTCGACTACCGCCACAGCTGCCACAACACCTCGAGAACAGGGAAAAGCAGGAAGGGGGCCTCCCGAGCCAAAGCCGGCGCCAAAGGCAAGAAGTCGACTGTAGCAAGAAAGCTACACAGAACAACTCTGAGCTAATCGATAGTGACGAGACAGAAATCAGGGAAACCGCGGAATCCATCGACAAGCCCAAGCGTGGCGGTATTGCACAACCGGATGGGGAGGGGGAACTGAGTATAATGTGGATACATATCTACCTCAGGATAGCCATTACAACTCTCCTGAGACCGACTGAGCCGAAGGTGAGATGCGCGTCATGTCTCAAAAACTCGGGGTGTCTCCTTGGATTCCTGCTTGGGGCAGCCAAAAACAAGAAGGGGTTGATCACAGAAACCTCGGTCCCTGATACTGGCCTGCTGACTTCGAGGTACGAATTATCTAGCTGGAGATAGCCGGCTCATGGGATCTTTTGGTGATCTACATGGTCTACCTTTGCAAAGTTGCCTGCTACGTGGTATATGAACCGGCTGTTCAAGAGGTGGCGCTGAAGTAGCTTCAGAAATAATGGGGAGCGCAGCGGAGGAAATAAGGCCGTGACATGCGGGTATGCAAGTCGAAAACCGAGGGAGTGAACCCCAATCGGCGAGAAAGCGGGCTTGCGAACAGACAGTTGGCAGCTGAGTACTCCGCGTATGATATGTATTCCTAAACTTAGATGTCTCCTCCGCCTGTGTGAGGTTCATTAAGAGCATAACGAGTCACTGTGAGCTCTAGGGCGATGACACACTGATAAGTGCGCCGCTTTCTTGCATTACAGAGGAAAAATGAGCCCGCTTCGGGGACAAATCCGGGTCTTAACAGAACGAACCTCATTTGTGCCATGAACACTGTCGCAGGCTGTACTCGGCCTTCATTCAGGCGTCGACCATTACGCCCGTACAGCAGCGAATCTTCATCCAGTTGCGATCGTCTGTTGCGCTCGGCAGTCCTACTTCTTTGAAAGTGACGCAGAGTGGTGCGCTCTAGATAGATCCTCATTCATATACCAGAGCCTCGCAGTTTTCAAGCCAACCCGCATGAGCACTCGGGCACCATCTTATATTGCGCAGGTAGCGTCTTTCAAAGGAAGGTCCGCCAAGCTACAGTGCTTGTCTGGTATGTTTCGGTGGGCGAAAAGTCCGGCAGGGCTGAAGCTTTGATGAAGGGTGGCTGGTGTTGAAAGCTTGCTGTCATCACTGGCTCGTTAATCCAAGGTAGACTTGTGTCAGAATTTCTGGTATTAACTTATGTTTTGGCCGAAGAGAGTGGAGTGGTACTTACTATGACAGGTTTCCCGAGTCTCGGTGATTGTAAGACGCCGATAGGCGCTAAAGTATATATCTTACCAACATTTGTCTCCAGGGCGGTATGGATTACTATCGTAGGGCTTCGAAGCTGTGTATGAACCCCGAGAAGCCATTAGCATGTCGAGCACCTAGTGAATCTATCCCGACTTGATATCCCGAGTTGGAATGGTGTCATCCTTATGTACAAGGACAGCCACTGAGCAATATGAACCAACTAAGGATCTCATACTCATCCGCGTTGGCATCTTGCAGAGCCTAGCCCTCGATGACGACCCGGACCCTCCCGCTAAATGTCTCACGTTTGTTGCTGATGAATCTGATAATGCAGACCGGAGTTGGGGCTTTCCGCAGGAAAAAGGGAAATGAACGCACAGGTATCATACGATATGATTTGTTAACACGGGAGAAGGGCATAGGGAAACAGCAGGACCTGATTCTCAGCGGCTGAAAACTGACTCAGCTATGAGCCCAGATAATTCTTCTAGAGGGAATACTTCGTCCCCCTCACTGCTGCCAGCTTTCTATTGAATGCGCTCTTTGGCCTTGGCAATGTTCCTGATTGCCGAGCATTTAAATACCGCCCCCCTGTGATATTACAGGTAGGCGCTACATCCTCTGCGGACGACGCTGGCTCAAATCCCTCTATCGCAGCGCAACGGCGTCTGCCAGTGAACACGCTCAGTGCGCAACGTGTATAGCGACGGTGACTCCGGAAGTACAATCTCTGTGACTAGACACATGTAAGAAGAAAGATAGGGCCTGCCGAGCATGTGCATGAGCGACGTGATTGAGTTTAACGTCTGAAAAGCACCGACAACAAGGAGATCCGCCACAAGCAGAGTGACTCAGCTACCGTAATTAGATTGGACGCTTCAGCTTGCACCGCCATCGGGGTGTGCAAAGTACGTGAAGTATCTCAAGCTTTCGGTCAAGCGTGCTTGCCGATACTGCGGGTATGATAGCTGCCGTCCATGAGACCGGAAGTGCGTATCCTCGGTAAGCTCCTCCAGCCACGCTTGTGCGCTTACCGTGCGTAGGAGTAGTAAGTAGAACTTACCAGACGATCTAGGAGTACTGGATGCAAGCGGGTGCGCGCCATTTCTAATCGCTGTCCAGTAGAAACCTGAATAACATACTAGAGTCCCAGAAGTGATCGATGAGACCTAGTTGAGTTGAAACGGACTCTGCACAGCAACGGAAATACCTACGGGGAACTCCGTAGCGGGTACTCCGTGCTCCGTACATTCCGAAGTTTACGCGATGTACTTCCACGTGACTCCGTACTCCATAGTCATACCCATGTACGCAGCATCGATCTTTGTGACTGTTCCCATCCCACATCCTTTTCTGTTGTGCGGCAAGAGCGCATGGTTTGCACGCTCCCTGCAATCAGTTTATGATGTCCTCTACTTCTATCGCACCAGCGTCTCACGCACACGATGACTCAACCGAGATTGAACCACCTTCTGATCCTTCACGTTCCAATACGCAACGTCGCTCAGGGCTCAGTCCAGGACTGCTGGAGCTGCTGTCGAAGATCGATGAAGTCATGTCGAACCAGGATGGGACGCTTCTAGAAAACCACAGCCGCGCTGAAGCTCTGTTCGAGCAAGAACGGCCCGGAGCAGATTTCGATACTCTCTTCGATAACAACGGACATCACGTTAGGGCAGCAGTTCGGCATCAAATGACCAAGGTGGATCGGCTCACCGCCAGACTTGCTGATTCGGACTGGAAGCTGGATGCAGAGCGTCTTCGTGCACGCTTTGGGCCAAAGGCATCTTGTTCCTGGAGGTTTCTCCAAGGTCTACTAGACCTTAGCAAATGTTGCAGCTTCGATAGCGCGATTCCACTCCTGCTCGCAGCGCAAAGCGAGCGTTTGATCCGGACTCATCCAGCCCGAAATGGACACCGGAAGTGTGAGTGGGCTCCACGCGACGCCAAAGCCGCCATGGAAGCACTGGAAGGCCAGATCGGTGCCCACGAACGTGAAAGGAGACTTCCGGAAGATGACGAGCCCGGCACGATCGACCAGCGCTCGGTTTCTGACGATACTGACGATATGTCGGTTACAAATGTTGAAGAGGGGATGACTCCAACCCAGGAAGGTGAGAACCGAATCGTCCTGCTGTAAAAGCATCCGCCGCGAGGCGATACTTTCGATCGATCTAACTCTTCTACATAGATACAGAACATCTAAACCTCACATTACAATCACCAGCCTGCCCGCCCATCCTTCCCTCAACACCAATATCGCGACCGGCTTTTCAGGGAACAACATTTACCGGTGGCCTAACGAGCCCGCGCTTATCGATGCACACCACGCCAACCGATTCAAAAGAGCCAGAAACGGCATCTCCGGTTGCCCCCAGCGAAGCGCCTAACAAACCTCACACTGTGAACGATAGCTGGTCAGAGTGCTCACCCAACGCTCAGACACCGCCCACGAACACGTCAACCGGCTGTACCAAGCGCACCCGAAAAGACTTCGCAAACGAGGCGGAGCCCGGCGGCCAGGAATACTTCATGCAGGGCTCCCCGGAAAAGCCGCCCGTGAAGCGCCTTAAACTGGAGCTGGACGAAAGTGGAATCCATCCCTCACGCGAATCAGTCCCCACTCCATCGCCGGACACGCATACTTCGGTAAAGGGACCCACAAGTGACGCCCTGGGTGCGTTGACCTCCTTACTGCCTTTGCGATGGGTCTCATCAACGGCCATCGAGCAAGTGCTTACAATGTTTTCAACTGACTTATCCGCCTACCGAGTCGTGGACCCCTCTTACATCACAGTTGCGCAGCCAATGCAGCTAGCAAAGAAGAAGCCGCTATCCCTCAAAAGCCAGCACAAGCGCATTTTGCTTCCCCTACACCATGACTGTCACTGGACTTTGGCTACTGTCTGTCTATCAAGTGGAGCCATGGAACACTATGACTCGCTACGTGTAGACTCAACTCCGTATCAGGTGGCTCTGCATTACTTCAGTCAAGTACTCAGCCAGGATCACCCTCATCTCAAGGACGTGGACTGGCACTTCATCTCAAAGGTACTCCAGACCGCTTTGACCTTTCACATCGCTCTACTGATACTGACGCGCTACAGGATTGTCCACTTCAAGGGAACACATATGATTGCGGGATACATGTCCTGGCTGTGGCAGTGCACATACTCGGCGGAGCGTCACCCCCAAGTCACCCTGTCGACTGCGAGTCGTGGCGAATGGTGTTTGCCGCTGCTTTACAAAGTAAAGTCGTCACTCCGCCAACGATTGCAGATGAACCCCTGCCAGTGTCAGACCACACTGACCCCTTGAGTCGAGTCCAGAGCCTGCAATCAAAGCTTCAGGCCAATCATCAAGCCGTTACCCGTTCTCTTATCATCGATACTCTGGTATCGTTTCAAACTAGGTGGCGTGCCCGGCTTCAGGTCATCACAACGGAACGAACCGAACTCCTGAGGGAGATGAGCATTCATCAACGGACCCGGACGGTTCTGCAGACCAGCACGATTACGGGCCACGATAGTATTAGTCAATGTCTGGATGATGAGATGCACTCGACCCAGTCTCGTCTCCGCTCGGCTGTGGACTGCGAGAGCAATCTGGCGTACCGGCTCGGACAGATCGGTGCTGCAATACAGACAATCAAGGCGATGGACGAGGCCAGCGTGAACTGCAGAGAGCAGCTTCTTGATGATCTCAGACGAGCGTGCCACGACGCGGATGTCTTTTACTCGGCACAAGCTGCAGAAACGTCACGCCGTTTGACTCTGATCAGGCAAGTGGCGAAGCATGTAGCGGAGCCGCAGCCATCTCTGCCAGGGCTTGCTGCAAGGTCTAGGCGAAATATTCAATGAGGAGGGTTTCGGCGAGTGTAGTCTCTTCGCTCGAGGCAAGTCTTTCGGCACTGGACCTGGACAGTCTTCGCTGGCAGAATTTGGCCGACGGAAAAGAGTTGTTCTACCCCAGTTACCGATGGCATTATTGCGCAATGAACGCAAACGCTCAACAGGATGTCTGAGTGGCGTGTCTACTATTTGAGGACAGTCACGAAAGTCTGTGTATTAGCTACCAGCTCGATTTCTGTGACCGGAAGATAAGTGAGCACTTTCATTATCTGAGCGTGAATTGAAATCCAGATGGAAGCGTGGACACTTTGCTTTAGCGTTGCTAAGAGAATTCTCTCCGTCCTCGTCCTTTTTTAAAATCCGCGATATGCCGGCTATTTTTATTAGTTCTCGTTCAGTCTGCTCTGAACTGGGTTTTCACCTAGTCAGTCAATCTACAACAGGAGAGCGTTTTTCAAACCATTAAGGGGATGTCCCGGGCCTTTCGCGATTGCGTGAACAATGGCTATCGCCGGCTCCATGGAATCGTATCGCAAGAGGTAGTGATAGCAAAGTCTACTTATCCCTCACGTCCTTCTTGCTAAATAGCCAGCCTTCAAACCCCCAAGTCCCAGACCTTACCCTGGCGCAGCTCTAGATCCTTCTCATTCTCAATTGCTGTTGTCGTGCAGCGAACGCTCTATGGCGACTGTTAGCATTTTGGTGTTCCGGTTGATTACAACGATTGCGGACTAAATAGATGGTGGTTGTTCTCGGGCATCGTGGCCATCCAAGTGCTCCGCGCCAAGAGTTACTCGTTAGAGCAACATCTCGAGTCCTTCACCTCGTCGGCGTTGTGAGTTGGTCATGACGCTGCAAGGGTGCCAGCCCAACAAGCCAGAATAATTTTCAGACACGACACGCAAAGTACAGTCATCATGATTTTGTAGGAGTTTGCTCTCTCTCTCTGCTGTCGAGAAGGTCTCTAGTATGTGTAACATTTATCGCCCTTATGCGCGCCGTTGCCGCTCGAAAGTCGTCGTTGCCATCTACTGGGCACTGACGAGAAGCAATCAAGGAAGCAAGGCAGCGGGCCTGGATAGTTGGCTCGCGCAGATGAGAAACAGATGCTTGGTAAGGAAAGAGTGGGTGAGACCTGATCGAGGTTTACGAACCAGAAAGCGGGTTGTAATAATGCTTCGTCCAAAAAAACCCCAAGCCCTAGCACTAATATGTTCGTGCAACAACCTCAGGCTTTCTCTCGCAGTACCTCGTTGCTGATCGTTTTGATTATCAGGGCTTGCAGTTCAGCGTTTCCGGCCATCACTCCTTAAAATCACAGCAACCTAAAGAGTATGCTGTCGAAAATGACAACCGCCCTTACAATGCAACATACGGGGTAGTATCGCAATGCCAAACCGCAAACGAAAACTCGAGTCAACCGACTGCGTGAACGGGAGACGAGAGCGGGAACACGACAGGGAGTATCAAGCCGGCCTGAGATAGGCCTGACTGAAGGTGCTGCTGGCGATGAGTTCGAGACGCTCGACTCATTTGAAACTAACCAAGACTCGCAGGAAGATTATTATCATGAGATTTTGCTGTGTAGGAAAGACCTTGCAATTAGCCCGCGTGGTCAATGACAGCTCGATACGGTCGCATACGCTTCTCCTTTCAACTCAGATGTGGGCCGGACTTCGCGGGGCTGATCAAATCGACATCTTGTCTGTTTCTTCGATGGATCCGGTCTGACTCATCACGTGTTGCATCATCCCAAGTGAAGGTTCTCCACTGACAAAGCCTAGGGCTTCTGGGTTCTTGCTAACGCTCATCGCCGACCATCGACACAGTCGCAGTGACAACCCTGAGGAGTCTGACGGGTCGATATCGCATTTTGGCAACGTGGTTAAGCAGCCACGTGGTTAAGCAGCCTGTCCAGCAAGACATGCAGCAATGGCCCATTCCAACGATCATTGTTTTTTCGGAATGCGGCTAATGTGAAGACGATAGACTCTTCTACTAATAAGAACGCTAATCATAATCACCATCAGTCGCAAAAGTCTAGACCCCACGCCTTCAAGTCAATCACCATGACAGCTGACGAGGGGGTTCATGAGCGAAGACGCCCCAGGTGAGTCCTTTACACATGCTGCCAAAGCACAATCTTCTTCTGTTCACGCTTATTGGCATTAAAGTAAAGCAAGTTTTACAACGTCACTATAGAGTCCCGGCGACCGAACGCTGCTTGGTATCAAACCTCTTGCTTCGTTCGGGGTTTATAGGTAGAGACAACAATCCCGTATAACCTTTTCCTGGCTTCAACAGCAGTATGGGGATCGCATCTCTCTCAGCCAAGCTTGAAGAACGATCGAAGTGGATTTGCTCGGTCATTATATCAAGCCCGGTTCAGGCATAGTTTTTTGTTGATTCAGTATTATCATTCCAAATCATACCACCGTAAATCCTGGCTTTTATTTCTTTGCATAGGAAGTCAGTATTAGGATACATTCCTTGGGATTAATGTCCTGCACTGGCTATGGGCCCTTGCGTAACAGCTAATCTCATAGTTTAATATGATACTAACGTGGTCCTACGTCTAATTGTTCTCTTCATGCTTAATGCTTGGAAGGACTTGGTTCTTTTGTATCTCCGATGCTTTCTCTCTCTCTTCTTCCAGTTCTTGAATTAGCTCTACCTATATTAGCGTACACTGATATCTTAATCGCTAAAGATCTATTCTCCCGAATCCGAGGTACAACCTGCCCCACTTTAAGGGTTTACGCCGATCTGATTCATATAGAGAGGTCTAGTGTTGATTTGAACGCAGAAATGCCACAGCAGGTTAGTCGGTCATTGAAAGACACATCAAAGTTCAGGCGAGAACGGCTTCTATCGTTATAGTACCTCACAGCAGGCCTCGTCGTGTCTCGCCTAGTTGAGGTGACTCGGTTCAGAACATTCGTTCGGAAAGCCCGTCCCTGTTACGCCAAGCGATGTGATTAAGTCCCTACAGCCTCCCTCTTTCTTCCGTTGGCCTCTTATTCACAGTCTTCACACGCTATCATTCTCCTCTACGTGTGTGTTTCCAGCCTAGTGGACAGGCACGAAAACCGATCCACGGCAAAGAATCTGTAAACAAAGTCTGTGTGGCCTACCAGTCCTCCCTTCGTCAACCCGGCGTCGTCCGATCTTCACAGAAGTCTGGATCCAGATGGGTGGACCTTATTTGCTTGACATTTACGCACACAGCGATATTGCAGCATTCCGTGCTAATGTCTTCCATTGCAAGCAGCTGCACGCCATACCGCAAGGTCGAGACCCTCCGCGGGCAGCGTCAAGTCGGCGGCAGACTCTCTCTAGTGGAGGATCAAGCGGGATGATACGTGCGACACGATGCACGGAGCGGCATAAACAACCATTAGAGTTTCTCTGGTGGGACTGGAATCGCACGAGGAGCCGAGACGGTGATCGTCGCCCGTTCTCGATTGTGGGGGAGACGTCTTCTTTTCTAAGTAGTCTTTTCTAACTAGCAAAAGGCTGACTCGAGCTTATAGGTATAATCAGAGGAAGATCACAAGCTCCCAACGAGAAGCGGCTCGAATATAGGACTACGAGAACTTTAGCAAATGCGGTCAATATGGACTACCCCTTAGGCATAAGCAGAGGACTCGAACGCTCGTGGATTCGAACGAGGACTTGATTCGAAAGTCGAGTCGAACTGGACTCGAACGTACATTCGAATGTGAACTCGATCATGAATGGGAAAGCTCTTTGACTGGAACTTGGATTCGAACGTGGACTTGAACGCGTATGGATTCAAATGTGGATTCGCGCGGTCCTTGTGAGTGATCGTGGATTCGGACGTGGACTCGCTGATGGACTCATAGATGGATTGGGTTGTGATTCGAACGTGGATTCGAATGTACCGTCACGCTCGTGACGGGGAAGCCGAACTTGATCAGCCTCGTCTAGGATCTCAACCGCAGCTGGAGTGCCTTTGATTTATGCTACAGTCACGGCATCTTGCCCGCCAATGACACGGAAATCAGAGATCGTTGACGAGGCTGCCAGTTTTACCTTCAGATGGCATTGCACAGAGGGTGACAGAACGGTCTTCAATAACGTACGCGCAAAGTCGAAACCCTACGGCCTCAGATAACAGAATGGAACATTGCTGCGAGTTACAGTACCAGGCTCGCACGCGCATCCGCTGGACGCAAAGATCACAATATTCGGCGTATGCGCTGAAAACGCCCAGCTTCGTAGGTATATCAACACATGTGCAACTCGCATGCAGAGCGCTGTGCATAAGTGCGCTGAAGCGGACTCAGGTAATGTCAAGGCTAAATGAGAAGCTTGTGTCAATACAGCTCAACAAACTAAGGAGTATATCAGACACGAGGCTAAGGTGTTAGCCAAACCCCCGCCGACTATGAGCCTGCATGCATATCGGCCCTGGAGCTTCCGCGATGTTCAGCTTCATGGACGCACCTGCGGAGACCAAACATAGCGGTCAAAAGACTGGCACTTCGATTGGCGGGATTGTCCACAGCGGCGCTTTCAACCAGGTTAGCTAAGCGACGAGGCCTCAGACTTCCAGACCGAATAGGCTTGAAAAAGAGGCGGATGAGCTTTTCCATGACGTAGAGCCGGAGGATGCCGCGCCTTCAGTCAACGCGGACCGATTTCCACACAACACCATAAGGTACCAAGGACGTGTGGACTATATCTTGAAGCTGGACTAACAAGGTACAGAAGGAAAGAGACTTTAACGTCGCTTCCTTCGTTGGCCGGCGTCACCTGCAAAGGAAGAGCTGAGACACCATGAGCGCTGATTGCGCAGAGGTGGAGCTATTGACACCATGCATTATCGTACGAGCTACTCACCTTGACGGCTCCAGCGCGATTACGCACCTTATAATGGTGCTGGAGTCTAGTGTGACCTCAGTTAGTGGGTAATACGACGTCCTCAATCCTTCCATGTCATTCAGCGATTCGATGTCTGAAAATTTGTTGATCGTCGCTTCTTTACAGTTCACCACTCATCACCACGGCCACGACGAGCACCGCCGCGTAATGGTTCAATCCCGGTACGAATTAGATTCGCCGCTCAATTCTCTCATTGTTCAAGAGTATGACATTAGTCTTCACTCGGCGGTAAGACCTCTGTATAAACAGTTCCAGCCATTATGCTCAAATCGTATATTGCCACAAACCTCTACTTCAATTACCGTTACCACGTGTAGTATTACACTTCACCGGCGCGGTGCTATCTGGAAGCTAAAATAGGCAGTACGGACGTTTAATATCCTGCTCGATCCAAAGTGCAAACGCCACAATTCCCAGAAAGTTCCCCGAAAAGCTCTGACACCGAGTCTGTGAGCCCGAGGGCCCCGACTATCAACACCCTCAGAAGACGCACTGCCCCTAAAGGGATGCTCAAACCAATCTGCATTCGCCACTTGCCATCCCCCGGAAGGTCCCAAAATCCCCCTTGAGAAGTCCCCTCAAGCTCCCGAAAAGTCGCAATGTTCCCCAGGAAGATTCCCCTCAAGCCCCAGGAAGGATCCCCTTGAATCCTACAGAATGTTCCCCTAGGTGATTCCCCTTAAGGTTCCCCAGAGGCCCAAAACCTGCTCCCGAACAGACACCAGGTGTGCGCGACCGAAGCCACCATAGAAGAAGCCAAGTTATGGGAGGCCCAGGACAGCATCCCGCGACAGCGACAATTTCTCTCCGCAAACATCAGACGCCACGAAGGCGACGTGACAATCCGCCAGCCAAAGGCCCCAGCAATCTGAGCTGTCGCCTCAAAGCCTCACACGCGTTGGGAAAGTAAGCGACTCTGACAGGACCACACAATCCCGCAGCTTCTGCCTCTGAACCCACGAAACCGAAACAGCAGCTAACACGCCCGGAAGACTTGACGTTACCGGTCGGAGTCGATGGCAGATGAACTACCACCGCAGTAATGCCAAGCTCCGGGGTGATGACCGTGGTGGTTAACGTGGGAACAGAGGGCGGCTTTATAAGGAGAGAAGTGGAGTTACTGAAAGAAGAAGAAAGGAAAAAAGGAAGAGCCCGGGAGGGGAGGGAAGAATGGCGTTGGGCGAGTACTTATACCATCATCTGGGCCCTTTTTGGTGCTTGCAGTTCAGGAGTAAGTGAGGAGTCCACAATGCTGTTGCATTGATGGTATCTCTGACCAGGATCACAGCCAGGCCGCACTTTGCCAATTTTCTCACACCCATCTGTTACTTAAACAGCTATCAGGCGAACGTGGTACGTGATTCTCCACGTCGAACGACCGTCGAACGACTGTCCAAGCGCTAGAGCCCGTCGTTTGTGACAAGGAAGGCCGCAAGGAATGCAATTTACGTCTTGATACCCGCGCAGCTTTCGTATGTGTTAAGAAGCTTACATGAGATAACAAAGCAGAGGCTAGCTCGCCGCAGTTTCCCGCATCACTATAAGGGAAAGGCAGCATCACACCTTACACTCTCTGTCGTAACGGCGCTGAAGTCGGATTCTACGACGTCCCTGCTCTAACCAAAGCGCGATGAGCTGTTTCCACATACCGATGCTGGCAACATTCCGACCGTTTTCCTCGTCCACGATCCATGTTTTGTAGACCGCCATTCCGGCTCCGCTGTCTCAGCGACTTCCCGCAGGAGAATAGCCTGTGGTATCTCCCACAGTTTCCTGGTGAGTAGAGCAGTGCCCCTTTCCCCCAGTCATCTGTACTAAGCAAAATCGCTTACACTGAATAGAAGATACGCATACACATCCCCGCCTATCAAACACGTCTACGTTACATAAGATCATCGGTTTTTAGTCTGTACCGAGCCTCGCGCCTTATAAACATCAAGACGTCACTCTAAACTGATATATACATCGCAGATCTTCCACCACAACAGTGGGAGGGGTGGTTCTCGAGGCTACCATAACACTCACCGGCCTACTATCAGTTCCTTCTAAGCCGAAAGATAGACCCTTCTAGAATGGCCAGGTCTCCAGACTGACTACGCATCCCAGATAACACGAAATGGCTCGCCAAGTGTCCCCTTCCGTTGCTTAAAGGCCAATGGGAGCTCGGAAGAGCAAGGTCATTATGCTAGTCGGCGACGTGCGACCACAGTATCGACCCACTTATACCAGCCGTGACCATAGTCACACCGTTAAGTGTTCCCCTCTTCTTGACGGATGCTTAATGTCTTGTTCCTTATCTCATGTTCCCGGCTTACTCTAATTCCTTCACTTCAGAAATTCATGCTTCGCTAGTAAGGCCAATGTTCCCTGAGCGGACTGAGAGCAGCGAAGTATCTTACACATTAGTACGGCCGAACACCCTCGTGACAAGACGTACATGAAAGGTCCGATGCTATCCATCTCCAGAATATTTGATGCATACGCCACCATTCTATAATTCGTACCTAAGCCTGACTCGAGCGAATACAATAGGTCCAGCCCACCACTAAACTTTAATCCGCAGACAGATGAAGGGATAGTGAGCTCACGGGAATCATCTTTAGAATGAAGCGGGCTCAAAGGTCCTAGCGTAAACAAAGGGCCCGACCATGTCAAGCTCTTAGCTTATTATGACCATAACGTTTCTTCCGTGATTTCATCACCACGAGGGAGTTTACGACGGTGAAAAAGATCTGATAGAGAGATATCCCGCGATTAACGTTCGTATCTCAAATTTGAACCGCCGCGATGCTATCAAAGGCACTATTATTACTGAGCGAAGGTATGTAGGTACTTCTAATAGATGCTTCGAAAAATATAAAACAGTGACTGGAAAGCGAGAACGCTCACGGGCTACGGACATATTACCTGCTCGTAACTATCGAGACAAAAGGAGAGTTATTTAATTATTCATGCAAATATAGAGCAAGAGGGCGTAAGGTGTATAGAGCT
>QQTW01001217.1_pt1 | contig 17669 bp, 18 predicted proteins | sample 1904831 | NCBI WGS metagenome assembly QQTW01 (sample SAMN09435610, study PRJNA476489) | Subsurface metagenome, whole genome shotgun sequencing project. | reverse complement strand
CGATGGTACAGGTCATCAAAAGTCTCGTTGCGTTGCCGGCAGCCCTACATCAAGCCATACCTAGTTTTGACACTAAACACGTTACCACTTGGGACATCTGGGGTCTGTGTGGTTACTGTAACAGACACGGCCTTTTCTAGGTCAATGGCATCCAGGTTCTCAGTAATGATACACTTGGTCTGCTTAGGCCCTATCGATGCACTGAGGGGCTTGATGTAGGAGCACGTCCGGCTTCTGCCATCTTCTGAGAGACCCTTCTTGTCGTCGTCCAACTGTAAGTCTTGTACTTTTTGGTCCTCAAGAAGAAACTTGGTCATGAAAACCCCCGAAGCTGGGCCGAACAACATAGAATATATCTTTCCCAGTGGAGCTGGAATAGTCTCATCTTTGATAACCTTATCGTAATGCGTATTTTGGTCGCTGCATTCCGTGGGAGCATGTATAGCAGGACCAGGAAAGTCAACGCTTGCAGCAGCGGCAGCAGTGCCAGCTTTCTCTCCGGATTTGTGATCGACATTGCTCAGGGCACTATTCACAGCAGCACCGGCGGCGACTGCAATCGCAGAAGATTTCCTGCTCACCGGCTTGATCAATGGATCTCCAAGTTCACTACCTGCAATACTGCCGTCACCAGCGTCAGTGAAGCTCCCCATACCCTCCTCCCCCTCATCTTCATCATACACCTCGTCTGCATCATCAGAACCGACGTCACTACCGTCATCGCTAGCACTTCCATCAACCTTTTCTGCTTTGTCACCCGCGGCGCTTTCATCTAGATGAACACCATTGAGAGTACTCTTGAGACTAGGATGGCTAATCTTCCATATGCCTATAAGAAGATCGTAGGTGGACTCCCTGCTGAGGAGGCTCCGAAAGGTATGCCTCGCGTGCAGCGTCTGTATTGCGATGGCGTTCGGGAAAACCATGGCTGTGTTTTCCTTCTCGATTGAAACCACCTCGTCAAAGCTTATGATAAGGGTAGTAACCCAGCCTAGGATATTACTGGAGAAGCAAATGTGCGCTTCGGACACATATAGTCTTCCAGCAAGAATGATATCTCGTTGCAGTGCGCAACTGTAGTCTTCGATAAGATAGTCATCTTCAGGTACGCTCCTGAATAATTGATGAAAGTCACGGTTCCGTTTCTTGCTCGCTACAGCAAAACCTGTTAGCTTGGGAACACTGCTCGAGGCTATGGGGTTTGCTAGAGCCGCATGGCCTGCACCGATTGCAGCACCGATCGCTGACGTTCCTGTTGCGGCTGAACTGCCTCTATGACGGCGGGTAACAGCTTCCACACGACTACGGACGCTGCCACTACGTCGGATACCAGATCCGGCTTCTCCTTCAAAGATGCTGCCATTTGGAGGTGTCTGATCCCCTGTCACGCTTGGTTCATAACCAGATCGTGGACGTACTCCTGTCGTAGCGTCATCCACGACAGAAGTTGAAACCTCTTCCGGTGGCTTTTCCGCATAGGCGGCAGATACTGCACGAGCGGCAGAAATGTCTTCTGCACGAGCTTCGGCTTCGTCGCGTTTCGTAGATGAGACGTCTTTGCTTTTATCAATAAGTAGGCCCGTTGTGGAGGGGAAGGGGCTGGTGGTAGAGAAGTTGGTAGTTCTTGGCGTGTCCGGAGAGATCCCAAGATGGCTGAGGCTAAGGTCACCCATCCCAAGCGAATCAACAGCTCGTTTCCTGGGTTCAGTGGATCCCATAGAATCTGCCGTGTCTTGCGGAAGTGTCTCAACAGACACTTCTTGAGGCTTCTCAGTATTTTCTTGACCTTGAGTCCCGCTTCGCGATCTAGTCTGATTGTTGGCTATGGTATTACTCAACGAATTCGCTGCATTCTGTGCTGCGGATATTACAGAGGAAAAGAAACCACCAGGTCCACCCGGAGAGCCTTGTGTACCCGGAGTATGGGACCCAGGGGCGTTCGTCTCTTCGATTGTCGGAGTTAAGGGCGCAGATATAGCTTGTGATAATTTGCTTCGCTGATGCGTTGCTGAGTCTGACCGTGCACGCCGATGAGAGATCATATTACTTGATAGAGATGTTACTCCATTTCCCGCAGCCGCAGCTTTCAGAGAAGGGCTACCTGGCGTGCCAGAGCGCTGATCGGTCGGCGTCGGCGGTGTGACGGTTGTGAGAGGAGTTTCAATCGAAGAAGCACTAGGCGGAGTCTTGGGTACCGTATCCAAAGCAGGGAGCGCTCGACCAGCAGTAGCAGGCCGATCAGGTGTCGGAGCAACTTGGATTGGCTTCATTGGCTGTGGGTTATCGATCGACTTCGACGCTCTTCGTGAGCTTATGCTTTTCAATTGGTCACCAACACCTGCTGGAGCCTCAAGTCCATGTTCATCGCGTGCAGGCGTCGTTGAAGCTCGATTAGGACTGCTGTTACCAGTTGACCCTTGCTTCAAGGTTGGGAGAGTAAAGGTCTCCTTGAGCTTTCTGATAGGTGACAACTCCCTTTTGTCCTTCGCAGACCCAGATGGTGGGATTGTCTGAGAGACGTCGAATGTACTAGCATGTCGAGGAGCCAGATTTGATTCGTGGGAGGATGTTGGTGGTACTGTGGATGTGTCCGGAGGCTGAGCGGAGTAGGAATGAGCTCCGGCAGATTGCGCGACATCTATCGAAGCCTCTGTAGCAGAAGTCTTGATCAAAGGCGACGAAGAAGTGAGATAGCCGATATGTGACTGATGACTGACTAAAGGAGGTGGTGTAGTTAATGGTCTATATTGGTGTTCCACTTCAGTCAGCAAAAGTAATGCGACTTGAGGTCGGCAAAATTGCAGGGATGCGACGTAATATAACTATCAACTCCCGGGCCACTAGATTGGCGACGCACCAAAAACCACAGTGGAGCGTGCTCAACAGCCCTCAGTGCGGTGTCGTGTCTTGGCAAATGCCATGGTTGCAGCGATGGGTAAACCAATTGCACACAGCAGTGGGGCATGACTAGGAACGAGGTGACAAGAAAGACTTACGAGTCCGAGTCATATGTAAGTAAACTGCTTCCACCATCGTCGTCCAAGGGAACTTGACTTCCCCCTGCAATGTCGGATCCTTCATGGTCGCCAGCTGAACCGTTGTTCGGTCTATCTCCAATGCTGCGCCCTCTGGTCGCTTCCTCTTGATCTTGCTCCTCACCTTCACGTGCTTTCCTGCGCTTCTTACGGAGTCGACCAGGTATCAGCTTGGTAATTCGAGAGTGTCCCAAATCATCTCCATCATGGTGGCCGGTCTCTTCAGTTGTTTGCGACCTAAGCTTTTCCACGGTAGAGTCTGTGGAGGACCTAAATCCGCTTCGAATACTGCTACTGTCGCCGCCATTGATGGATAGAGTTGCGGGGTTGTCCTTCCGGCCACGGCGTGCTTTCGTAAGTACCCCTTTGAGACCCTTGGTTGAGCGGGTTGGAGATATTTCCGTGGCTACTGATTCCATCGTCTAGTTGGAGCCTGGAAGTGCTCCGAGATGGCGAGTGTTGTCCTTCTGGTATTCAGGTCTCCATGACGTAAATATGATCGGTGCCAGTCTAGCTCCGCGAACAGTCAAAATTGATGCTGAAGGTCACGCAGCCGATAAGCAATGTCATGATATAGTCAACCTGAATGCTTCTACTGTAAGGACGGAAGTACACTGGTAAATGTGAATCCGAACATCTGGGCGACCCTAGCGCGCGCGGAGTCAGTTCTGGAGATCATCGTCATGTTCGCTTAACCCCTGACATCTCTAACGCACAGGCCACATACATATAGACGTCGTCGCTGGCTGACTGACAATGATATCCTTGAGTGCACATATAGAATGGACTCATCACCCTTGATTCAAGTATACGCTCTTAGGCTCTGTTATGAGAGTTCATATAGTAACTGCCGGATAGGGACACTCCCATGCTCGGAATGCGCTGCTGGAAACTCACAAAAGCAATGCCGTTGCTGCCAGCGAAGAGCATGATTTAGCAGCCGGAGAGTTTGCAAACGCTGCCAAAAACACTGGAGACCAAGAAGTTCGACATGGAACCAATAAACTCCGTGTACAGCACAAGCTGACATACGTACTCAGGCTTTACGTACGCTCAAACTCCTGGAAGAGCACCACCACAAGCTAGCTCAGCTGTTGAAATTCCGCACACCAAATCTGTCCGTCCCAGCTGCGTCCACAGAACCTCAGCAACCGGAGACAAGTACCCTGGCGCGTTTACCTCCGAAAGGTCCCAACTCTGTCACCGACGCTCCACGTTCTTCGTCTCCCTATCGAACCTCGCATCAGCCACCTTCATTGGTGCCCCATCACCGAGCTCCACCACGTGATCTCACATCATCCATCGCGAGCAGCCTTGCTTCGGCTCGCGGGATACCCTCAAACTCACATCGAAGGGGTGCCCCTATATCGCCTACCATATCCGCTCAACATGCCGGAGGGAAGATGCTTGCTCCTCCTGGGAGGTCAAGACTGGGAGACAATAAGGAGAGGTTGGCGCCTTCCTCGATAGTTGAGAAGGTCAATTCATCACGTCGGCCAGTATTGTCCGCTGCTCTCGTATCGTCTCAGGATGCTCAGTCGAGGAAGGACGACTTCGATGAAGCGATAGGCCAGCAACCGAAAGCGGTCGACGAGCCTTTCCAGCGTTTCTACTCTACTTTCGAAAGTCTGTTGTCGAAGCTATCCGCACCTCTGGCATTTGCAGGCTTGCCTCTTGGTTCTGAGGCAACACCAACACCCCAGCCGCAGAATGATAGAGCAGAAGGACCTGAGTCAGCAGTAGAGCCGAATGTTGCAAATATCTTCTCTAAGGCTGCGTTACGGGCGATAAGAGAAGAGTCTGGCGGTTATGGATACGGCTTCGGCGGTGCGGAAAGCTTCTACGTTGTGCCGACAACAGGTGGTACTATTTCTTACGCTGGAATCATATCACGCGCGGAACGCGCAAGGTTGGAGAATGATAGTAATGTTGAGGAGTTTGTGGATGCTCGAGAGACACCTGGATCGCCAAACACGAGCAGGGGCTCCAAGACCATGGAGGAGCTGCAGCTGGAGAACCAAGCATTAAGAGCACTTTCAGATCAACTAAGTAAGAGGTTACACATGTGGGAAGTCAATGCACAGTCTTCTTCGATGGCGCTGCAGCAAAGCTTGAGAGCACTCGGAGGCGATGAGAGGGTCAAGGAACTTGAGGAGCAGATCAGGGTGGGTAGGAAGGAGATGGAGAAGATGGCGAGAGAAAACGAGAAATTAAGGGAGGTGGTTGCAAGATATAGAGACAAATGGGAGAAACTAAAGCAAGGGGCCAGAGATAGACGGGATGGGCAGTAGATATGTGTACAAGTAGCATGGACGATTAGGGCTTCCACGAAAAATCCGATACCACCGTAAACAAGCGATTTGAGATACCGTCTGCCGTACTCTTCGAGATGCATGCACTTGTAATATAATCTTGATACTCCGTGCTCGGGGCTTGGTAGCTCCCCTAACGCGAGTTGCATAGGTAGCGGCTTTTGCTCAAGCGGTGAACATCAAGCAACATTTTCACTAGCCCTCTTGGATATATGCGTCTTTGATACCCAAGAGAACGCAAGAAGAACAGTATCATTGACTGGCTTTTGAGATTGAGATCCTGTTCCGCAGGAAGTACAGCCATCTACGCTGTTATTATTTCGTTATTCACTTGACCTCACGCATTCGTCCGAACAATGTCAGACTCAACCCCAAAATCCTACTCGACTGATCCAACCCTCTACCTCTACACTTCCTTGACGGCCGGTTCCTCACACATCATCACCGCGACATCCCGTCTAGAGACAATCCTGAAGGCGAACAAGATCTCATTTCAAGCTCTCGATATCGCTACCGACGAGAAAGCGCGTATGCTCTGGGGCAGGCGGGCGGGGAAGCGGAAGCTACCAGGCCTCGTGAGAATGGGCATGGTCGTTGGGGTATATTTTCCGCTGTCAAGGTCTTCCAGGTGGACACTGATACGCTGCAGGATCTCGAGGAGATTGAGGAATGGAACGAGTATGGGGAGCTTCAGGATAATATAGGCTCGGGTCCGAAGATATCAACGCCTTCCGCATCTACGAATGTGACACCTTCTAAGCCACCGTCGGCGCCGGTTGAGGAGAAGCAGAGCAGAGCTGCCGGAGGCTCTCAGACGCCAATTACGTTGGCGATGCGTCAGGCAGGGGAGGAGGCTGCGAGGAAGGCGGGGGAGATGAAGCAAGGCAATTCAGCGAAAGCCGGAAATGACTCCAAATCAACCACTTCTGAGCCTCTACAAAAGCTTGACAGTTCTGCGCCTATACCTCCACCCTCTGGCACCACCAATGCACCTTCGTCCGCATCGTCGACGTCGCTAGTGGAGAGTGAGTCTCCAGAACCGCCAAAAGGAGCCGTGTCAAAACACAGGGGCTCGAGTGTCTCGGTTGCGTCTGCTGAAGAAATCCGGAGCATCGAGCAAAGCTTGGCTATTACTGAGGAAGATGAGCCAGACGAGGAGGCTGTTGACACTCGGAAGAAGTCTACGGAATCGAACAAGGTGACTGCAACCAGTACAGTTACGGATACAGACGAGGAGCAGAACCTTCCGGGCAGTACGACACAGACTCAGTCGTCAGCCAGTGCAGAAGACGCCGGACAATCGGTAGGCGATTGATTAATCGAGTGGTCTTCTCACGGAGTGGCAGTGATTCATGTATATCTGGAAGCGTTCGCTCTATTCGCCGTAACTTATTTAGGTACTTTTCCAGCCCTAATATCTAAGCTAGATGTTCTGCAAGACCAGCGATATTATCATGCCTCTTCTTGCAAATCCGCTACCCTACTAATCTGCTCATGTGAACATCTTCAAATCTTGACGCCTCCTCTCCGCTTCTCCACCGCTTCTCGCAACTTGCTGATGACATCAGCTGGGTCTTTGGCGCCAAACACTGCCGATCCTGCAACGATCACATTGGCCCCAGCTTCTGCTGCCTGATCTATCGTGCTTTCGTTGATACCCCCATCAACCTCGATGTTCATGTCTGGATATCTTTCCCTAACCGCTTGGACCTTCGGCAGTTCTGAAGCCATGAATTTCTGGCCACCGAATCCAGGGTGTACGGTCATGATTAGCACCATCTAAAAGTTCATTAGTCATGCGTGGTGATATGATTTCGAAAGCGTGACGCCGTCTACACACATCTGGAACCTCTGCCTTATCAGGATTCTCCATAATCTCCCATAGCGCATCCACGGGCGTTTCCGGCTTTAGAGCTATACCAGCTTGCATCTTCTGATCGTGGATATGCCTTACGATCTCTTTTGGACTAGTCTTTCGATCGGTGTGATCTGCAGGGTTCTCGGCGGCTGTGGAATTGACGGCGGCTTCGTAGTGGAAACAGTACAGGTCGCAGCCGGCTTTCTGGAACTCTTTCACCCATTTCTTAGGCTATCACCAAATTGAACCCGTTAGTGTCAAGAGCCTTCGATATGATGGTCGTGGGTGGAAAGGCGTACACCGTGCGTACCTCCGCGATCATCATGTGGCAGTCAAACGTTCCTTTGCCATTCGCCGCTGTAGGTCGCTCGACGTGGGACCGTATCTTCGACACCACCGGCGCTCCAAATGTGATGTTGGGCACAAAATGCCCGTCCATAATATCTATGTGAAGCCAATCTGAATTGTTCTGCATGGCATCAGAGCATGCAGCACCCAGAGCAGCGAAGTCCGCTGATAGAATAGACGGCGCAATGATTGCTGGCGGTGACATTCTGACGAGCGCAGTACTGAGCAAAGAAAGCAAAGCTCAATCGATCAAGGCTGTTATCTAGGGTTTGTATGAGAGCTGCAGTACGATCGCTGTATCAATTGCTGGGTCGTCAATTCTGATCAACTGTGACCATCGACCTACGGGATCATGGTGGGGTGTTGTGGAAGCGATGTCATGGGTGCTAAGAATAAAACTTCGGTATGGTACTGTAAGGTAAGTTAAGGTCCTGCTCCCGGCGGCTCTGCGTTTTGTTGAACAGTCTTGAGATCGGTTGTGTCTAAGATACACTTTCCGGCGCATTGGTCTCCACCAATCATCCATGCCTTATAGGCGTCCATTGTCGCTGCGAACTCCTCTGTCTGGGCCTAAGTGAATGCCGATCTCCATGGATAGAAGAGATTTATGTGTTTACAATTCTGACATCGTCACAAACACCGCATTGCTATAGACACAACCTCATACGGAGCACCCCAAGCACATCAATCAATGACTGATCAGTGAGAGAAGAACACGCTTCGCTTACAAGAAACGTCTTTCTGGCTCGATTAAGAGCTGCACCCTGTAACTACATGTAAACCTGCATGTGGGGGACAGTGTCTGAGTCTTGGTCGATGCGCCCAGCAATGGCCAGAGCGCCTATTCCGGCCTTGGCCAATCGAGTGCTTTCCCAACCACACATTTGGAGTCAGCGCTAAGATCTTTTTCCGTCTCGTCGAGGCAGCGTCTCGCTGGAAATAAATGGACGAACGCTGATGAACCTCTCTTACTGGATATGCTATGAAATTGTATTGCTGTTTATGTGGGCCACTTCGTCGCGGCCACGACTGTTAGGACCTGCATACCTGGCGATAGCCTTTCCTTAGTCCGCCACGCTACCAAAAGCAGACGTGCGCGATGCTCTTTGGTCATTATGATTTTCTGCAGGCTGCTATTTCCATGGGTTGTGTTACTTCGATTGGCAATCTATTGCGGCGGCAACAAGTCCGTACTTTTTCCGAGTTCCACATAAGCAGGGCATGGCCCAAATAGTAGTTTGGGGGCATTCAGCTTCAATCTTTCCTCTTCGTGCTTCGTCGTTCTTTCCTACTATCCTTCGTTGATCGAAGCGTTCTGTGTTACGATATCCCGTTGATCGGCATACCCAGCGAGTTACTAATACAAAGCCCTGGTGGCTACAACATCACTTCTCATATTGAAAGCTTGCGTCGAGTTGTTCAAGGATGGCGTATCAGCTATTACCAGCTACCACATATCAGCCCCCAAATCGGCAGGTCCGCAAACGGGTTCTTAATACAATAATCGAGGACGAGCAGCAGAGCGATAGTGATGAACGGCGCCCGTTGGATGCTTCAAACATACCGCAAGCTTTGAAGGTATCAGGTCAGGTATCACCCTGTCAATATGGCCAACTATCCCTTCCGCCATCTTCGACTTGGGATTGTCCCTCCCCAGTTTCAAGCTTATCAACATCATCCCCAGCCTTGGGCTGCCACAGAGACGCGGATTTTGATGATCTATATGATGCAACGGACGATGAAGTTGACCAGGGATCTAATGCGAACCCAGCCGTTGTCATCCGCGCGGCGAGCATCTACTCAGACTCTTCAAGGCGAGACTCGACTAGCTCTATCGGAAGTCGAAAACTTCCATCTTTAGTGATTCCTTCACCAAGTCTATGGCCGACAGTCCAGACAATACACAGTGGAAAGAAGAACTCACCGATACCGCCAACCCCACCACCAAAAATACCAATGTCCCCTGCGGTGCTCTCATTCCTAACTCGAGATCTTCCAGCATCAACCGCCCCACCATCGCTGGATGGAAGTCTAACGTCGGAACAACTGGCTTGCTCGAGTGCCCCAGTCACGCCTATTATGCAGATCAACGTTGGTGGAGTTGCACAATGGGGTCAAGATGTTCAGCTCCGACCAGGCTCACTAGCTTCGCAGGGCACTGCCATTGACAGTGCGCCTGTCACGCCTGATGACGAGTTCCGTATTGATGAACCAGAACAATGGAATCTTGGTGCACAAGATCACATGATCACGCACGAGCCCGAATTGTTGCGCGCATCTGTCAGCTCACAGCTTTTCTCGGATGCGAAGCAGGTTGGTGAAGACGGCGTAGAACTTCACCCTAACGCTATGGCGACACTGCAGCACTTGTCTATGAGTGATGCGCATCGCTCCCCAATAGAAGATGGGGGCCTCGAGACTCAGCAAGAGATGCAGGAGGTTACAGCTACCCCCACACGTCCCCGAAGCGTCGAACTGGTAACACCAGCCTCCGTGCGGTCGCAGTATAGCATGACAGCGCTCAGTATTCCGTCACCCGGCGGGTTCTTCTCGTCTTTAGGCGCAGGTGCGAGGCGTACTTGGTGTGTCGAATCTTCTGCGCCTCTGTCCGCAGCACCCCCTTCATCGACAACTGCAGAACAGTTTTACAGCTGTCCTTGGAACTCTGTACCAAGCGACCCCGTCGAGCGCGTGATCGAGCTCTATGAAACAGATACCGACGGACCTCCCACAGCCCGACAGATCCCCTTGCTCACACCAAGAACCATCGTGCCCGCAGGACCCGAAGCCGAAACTGAGGTAGAAGTTGAGGAGATTAAGACCACCGAGCTCCTTTACGAGTACGATGAGAAGTATGAGCAAGAGCTTCAGCAACTTGCCTCAGCCAACCTCGATCGGACAACTGTGTGGCTTGCTGCGCAGAGCTCTTACCTAGCTGCTCTTCGGGAGACGAATCCAGTCAACGAGGTCGGTGGAGACCAACCTACCAGTGCAGAGCTTGGGAGTAAGCATGGCCGAGAACCGTCAATGGATTCGCCTATGAAAAAGGCCGTCAGATTTTTAGAGACAGTTGCCAAGGATGAAGCACCAACAAGCCCAACACCGACGGAGTCAGTACACTACCGTGTGTTCCAGCAGGTGGCGAACAGCGCGCACCAAGAAGACAGCTTTGTGCATAGTCAGTCCCGATTCGATGCAGTGCAAGCCAGTCGAGTCTGCTTGCGAGCAGCCCATGTGGATCAGTTGATGGGTAGTTTTGGACTTACCACCGCAGAACGTATCGCACCTCCCCGACCGATCTCATTCATGCCCGGCACAGACGACGAGGATGATGCCACCTCGGAACAGAAAGCCATCGCCCGTGTGGAGCGAGAAAGGCAAGCCTTGGAACAGATTCAACCCCCAATGTGGATCATCGAAGCTTTGAAGTTCCTGAATGGCGGCGAGCTCCTGAACAGCCCAGCATCAAAGATCCTGGCAGGCGCACAACCACCTCTTCCGGGCAGCGACGGAACCAACTCGAGGAGAGCCAGGATCCTGGATCTCGGAGGCCAAGCCAGCTGTGACTGGGCCTGGCACTGTGCCAAGAAATACAGAAACGTCAAGACCTATACGGTTGTTACGAAACAGCAGGCCGTCAATCCTTCGGTTCGCGGTCCGCACAACCATCGTCAGATCTCTGTGCCACAACTTTGGAAGCTTCCGTTCCGCGATGCCCACTTCGATGTCATTTCTGCACGCTCTTTGCACAGCTTCTTGAAGACAGAAAAGTCTGGAGAAGCGGCTCTCGACGAGTACGACCTGTGTCTAAAGGAGTGCCTTCGATGTCTCAAACCTGGTGGGTATCTAGAGTTCTCTGTCCTCGATTCCGAAATCGTCAACCCCGGTCCACTGGGCTCTGCCATGTCGGTCGAGTTCGGCTTTAACCTCAAGACCAGGGGTTACGATCCGGCACCTACAAAGTCTTGGCTCGGGCGACTAAGGCGAGCGGGCTTCATGGACATCAAGAGAGCATGGCTCTATCTACCAATGGGAGCCCCATCAGCCAAAACCGAGTCATTACGCGAAACTCCAAGCCCGTTGCTAGAAGATCAATATTTCACACCAGTGGAAGCGGTCCACGGACCGGTCGGTTCGACTGCGGATGCAGCCAACATTACTGGCATGGTCAGCACTTGGGCATGGGAGCAGTGGATGTTGAAGCTGCAGATGGAGATGGGCAAGTATGAAGAACATCTTCTGGAGGGAGTGGGATCTGTGTTTGAGGAGGGCCGCAATCTGGGCGCTGGATGGAGGTGTTTGAGCGGGTGGGCACGGAAGCCGTTGTAAAGGAGATAGGGTTGTTGTAATCAAGCTATGGTAGCATACACTCTTTTTGATAGCGCCTTTAGAAGGTTAAGATATGCCTCGCTCGCGACGATGAGCTTTTCATTGTGTTTTTTTGCTGGGTCTTGGGTTGTCTTGCAAACTTGGATTGGTGTCTTAGATTGAATATATGGAGACACAATCCCTCTCTTAACTATCGTTCTCAACCAGACATATTGGAAGTAATTCGATCTCCAAACAACGAGCTGCTTAATCCCACACTCGTGTTCTGCAATTTTTGATGTGTGTGGTTAGCAGTCTAGCCGTATTCGTCAAAACCCATTCCGTGAACATCCCATCACCTAGCCACCTTTCCAAACCTCCAGCAGGGACCGCAACCCCTCCACTCCGAAGATGCTGTTCTTCAGGTAATCCCCAATCCCAATTCCCCACGGCTACATCCTCAGATACTTAACATTTGCAGCTTCTTCAAAACCCTCGTCGACCACGAAGTCACCGTCGAGCTCAAGAACGACGTCTCCATCCGCGGCACACTCAAGTCCGTCGATCAATTCCTCAACATCAAACTCGATGATATACAGGTGGTGGAGGAGTTGAAGTATCCGCATATGGTCAGTTGCTGTCCGGTTTGGCTCAGAATCAAAATCAATTTGCGGGGGAGGCAATTGGTTGGACGGCGAAGGGCGTTGATGGGATGGAGTGGGTGGATTAAGGGTATTGAAGGCTAATTTGTGGATGCGTGTGATAGTCTTCGGTCAAGAATGTCTTTATTAGGGGAAGTGTGGTAAGATATGTGCATCTGCCGGGGGCGGCGGTTGATACGGCGTTGTTGGAGGATGCTACGAGGAGAGGTTGGCGATCTGTATTCCAAGGTTATATGCTGTACCCGCTAAACTGATCTTGCTTGACAGAGGCGGCACAGCAAGCTTCGAAGGCACGATGACATGGTGATGGATCTACGGAGGTTGGGGTGGTGGAGAGGCGTATTAAAGGTTGTCGAGACGGCGAAGCAGCGACGACGCGTTATGGCGAGCTCAAAGGGGCTGTTGGGGGCTCATATTCGAAGAGAAACTATGAGTGAGACATTGGCCTGGTCATTTATATGGGCTGAGCATACCATAGCTGCGCCGGAGAGTGGACCAGGCCTCGAAGATGGTCAAATTGGCTTTATGGAGGGAATGAATAGAATCTAAGGAATTGCAAAAGACAGCACGCGCACATTGCATGGATAACTCGCTTGGTTTTACTGTGTGATTTAGTACTCCTACTCATTGAGTAGTAGTTCAGAGCGGTCCGTTGCGGGTATATATAATATCGCTTCACTCAAACGGTATATAGTCACGAGACTGAGTGTGACCGTTGCCCCAAACAATGTCCTTTATGTTACCATATCATCTTCTACTATAACCATCAGGTGTATGCGAAACCATCGTGCAAGCATGTAACATCAGCAAGGCTACCCAGGCTATAGTATTGAGGAATTGCGCAGCGCCGTCCTGGCAGGCGATAACCCCAAGGTATTAGGACTAGCGCGCTCATATGGCTTGGCGTTTCCCTTAGCTTCCTGCGGACTCGTACATTACCTTAGTTAACCCTCCACTTCAGGCTCGGCGAAAACACATAAACCGCTTCGACCCTAATTTCAGTCGACAATGGCCAGTCATTCAGCACCTTTAGCCGCTCAAAAAAGATCGCGTATGTCAAACCAGGCGAAGAAAGGTACATCGTCGCATCTCTTGTCTTACTCGTAACTGCTCTGACTCTCACATCAAGGTCGCATCAGCAAAGACACCACGTTACGACGAAGTTCGCGCGTCACATCGATGGTTCAGAACTCGTCACAACAAAGACACAGCCTACGCCTCCAAGGCGTTGATCCTATCCAGAAAACGCCCAACTCCGCTCAGCAGGCGAAGACGCGAAAGCGACCTCGAGAAGACGAAGTTTCACTCCCTCGCCCTTCGCTCGAGCCGTTCCTAAAACGAGTACGAACATCAGTCAACAAACCACTCAGGTGGAAGACGATTAGTGAGGCTCGGGTTGACTACTGGAGGGAGACCGGAGCCTGGCCGACAGAAGAACAAGAGGCAACAATGGATCGTTTTCGAGAGCTTGTCAATCATGCGCGTGCAAGGAAACGATCGCTGAGCCATAAACGCTCAAACGCCTCCTTAGCCTCGGAAACAACCCCGACACAGATTACGAGCAGCATGTCGCGGGATCAGAAATGTGCTCCATACAGGCATCCACTGTTTCAACGTCAACTGAAGGAGTGCGGCAGCTTTATGGATGACCACGAACTCGGCATCACAGTGGAAAGCGAAGCACTTTGTCAGCAGCTTCTGAAAGAACCACAGCCAGCGCCTCAACATACTCTTTTCTCTGACGATGAACTGTTCAAGAAGACGTGTAGAAGGATCAAGGGCGAGAATGAGACGAAAGTGGTCCGTGATATGTCGCAGCTCATTGTTCCGTCAGCTGAGATACTGGCTGACAAGGGAGCCAAACACCTCGCCATTCTCCGAGAGTCTACCAACGCATGCTGGACCAATTCCATCCCTTTCATCAATCCTTCGGGTTCTGGTCCTGGCTCCCGTTCCGGGCCTCGACCGCAGCCAGATTTTGGACTTGGATTCGACAGAGATGCTTTTAATTCGGAACAGCTGCAAAAGCTTCAACCTTTTCTTGGCGATCTCCTCGTTGATTCCTCCTTCTTTGCGGCCACCTATCAGATGTATTTTCCGTTTCTCACCTGTGAGGTGAAGTGCGGAGACGGCGGACTTGACGTTGCTGATCGACAGAATGCTTATGCTCAGTCTGTCCTCTTACGCGGTCTGCACTCACTTTTTCACCTCGTTGATCGAGAAAAAGAACTGCATCAGGAGATTAATGGCTTTTCGATATCTCATAATGACGAGGATGTGAGAATCTGGGGCCACTACGCCGTTATCGATGGAAAAGATGTCAAGTTTCACCGGCATTTGATTTCAAAGTTTATTTTTGCGCCATCCGGGGAAGGAGATCAGAGATGGAAAGCCTATAAGTTCGTCAAAAATGTTTACGACTTGTGGCTTCCCAAGCACTTTGAAAAAATATGCTCCGTCATCGACATGCTACCGGCTGATCTGAAATTTGATGTCTCCGAGCAGGATCTGGCATCTTCAGGCTCAGGACTGTCCCAACAACTTGAAGGTTACCGCTTCGCTGATGAACAAGTAATACCAGACAGGCAATCAAGCGTCCAGCCAATCACTCCAGACACCACGATCAAGACTGGGTCCAGAAACTCCAAGAAGAAAAAGACGAAGTAATGACCTGTACTCACCATTCACGTCAGGTTCGGCTGTATCTCTTGCGTCAGGTATCACACGCCACCAGCGAATCCAGCGTGTCCGCACGAGCAGTGACGGGCATCCAGGTGACGCAGGCGGCAGTACCCTCACTATCCACAATCGATGACAAGAAAGAAGGATTTGGACTGCTGAACTTCGGCTGTGCTCCGTAAAGGAGATCTCGAAAGCCTGGAATTACCTCAATGGCAGAGCAACTATCGAAAAGCTCTGGAAAGATTTCTGATGCGTCCTTGGCTCTACCGTGTCTGGACAATGCAAGAGGTGGTCGTATCGAGCCATGCGGTGGTCATGTGCGGTCAGGATAGCCTGCTGTGGGAGGAGTTGGTCGGGGTGGTTAAGCGGGTGCAATTGCAAGGTCACTCCACGTCCTCCGGCAAAACCTATGCACGCTACAGGCGTAGCCATGATACTGTCAGGGATATTGACGCACGTCGAATGTATAGAATGCGAGGCTCAGACAATGGCTTCTTGCAACTTCTTATCTCCTGCAGAAACCTTGCGGCAACAGATCCCAGAGACAAGGTCTTTGCTCTTCTAGGGCTAGGACACTTATGAGATAGATGCGAACTACTCCAAAGACACAGCACAGGTCAACCTTGAGTTTGCTATTTATTACATCTCTTAAATCCTTCCGGGCTGGCGTTGGCATCACCTCGATAATCCTGGGAAGGCCGGATGGCTGTCAGATCTACTTCTCTGCGCAGGGACTCCTCTTCCCGGCGTCTCGAAGACAAACTGCAAACATGGGTGCCGGATTGGGATGTCCCCTTTGGAAGGGTTACGCTCGGCATCTATGAATGAGTTTGCGAATTCGCATACTATGCTGGTGGCGGCACGCTCGGTAAGGTTCAGAATCCTGCACAACAACGAGCTTCATCTCTCCGGTAAACTATTTGATACCGTCACAAGGGCTGGGACTGTACACTTGAGTTATAAGAACCGTCTGCGGGGCAAAGACTATCGTGATCGCGTCCAGGCTTGGTTCACTGAGAGCAATCTTGTTGCAACGCACTGCCCTCAACCTTACCCCATTGGAGAGCCTGTTGGCGAGGTTTATAAGCAAACATTGATCGTCGGCAAAACAGGAAGTGGCAGCGAGGCCTCTGCCAGCTACAATGACGATCGGTACAGGATGTGGACCAAACGCCTCCAGGGCAGTCTGGCTCCCGCGGACTTTGGCTTATTCTACGAGGATGAGCCCGAGCTACTACTCAAACTAGCAGAAGGCCGAACACTCATTCTTACAGAGATTGGGTATCTGGGCTTAGCGCCTCTGGGCACCCAAGTTGGTGACACTGTGTGCGTCCTTCAAGGCGTTCCAATGCCTATAATACTTCGGCCTAGTTCCAGTTATTTCAAACTAGTGGGCGAGTGCTACATGCATGGGTTAATGAAGGGGGAGTTGATGGTTGATAAAGATATAGCTGTACGGGACATTGTACTAATATAAAATATCATACATATCGCCCGCTCTGCTGTACGGAAGTCAAAGTTTTACAAACCAACAACACTATTTTGGGATGATGAGCAAGACCCAGGTACAACGTTGCCACCAATATCGGCAGGGCACAGCAAGATACTTGGCACCTGAATGATTTCACACCTGCAGCATAGCAACTCCTATGACCTGTTATTCCCATCCGCACATTTCTCCCAGAAGACAGATAAAGCTAGACTCGAGTTCTTGACAATCTGACTTATACCGCTACAAATGGTCAAGCGGCAAACCTACCATCCCATTTCACCATTGGAAAGAGACAAACTTGGTATTCAAGGGAATCCAACACCTTGTTTTATAACTAGAATCTTCAAACTTCACCCTTTTCTTCCCTTTCCCCTTTGGCCTCTGGCGTGGTCATCCTCCTTCAGCGCGTCATGTTCAACCTTGAACAAGATGCTCAACACTCGACGTTTGTTATGTCACCGGTACTCATCGAGCCAAGTCTTTGAGGCAGGCACACCCACATGGCAGTTACAAAAGGTTGGGTCTTACTCGTCGTAGCGCTACAGATTGACTTCGGATTTCACGTGACATGGTTGTACTCTTATCATTTGGATAGGTCTATGGGAAGGGACGCGAGGTAGGGTAGATGAGTTGTCGGAGGTTGGTGATAATGGTTGTGATGGTAATAGTCTTGTCTCGGTGGACTCTGCGCATGTCAAGTCTGGGGAGAACTGACCTTGAGACCGTCGATTTGTACCTGGGAACAAATAGCAAAGGAACCGATAATGTATTCTTCGGATCGAAAGTGCATTTGAATACCGCCGTGTGGTAGCATAAACATGTTATCTCGGTGCCTAAGCCCGTGGGTTCTGAATTTGCCATTCGTTCAATTATATACAATACGTGCTTGCAAAGCACCATCACCCCATGACACGCTCCGAGCTTAGATGATTACTTTTCTTTGTAAAATTGGTGGACGAACGTCAAGCCCTC
>QQTW01001216.1_pt1 | contig 17670 bp, 16 predicted proteins | sample 1904831 | NCBI WGS metagenome assembly QQTW01 (sample SAMN09435610, study PRJNA476489) | Subsurface metagenome, whole genome shotgun sequencing project. | reverse complement strand
GGACAGCATTTCTTTACTGACTTTTTACTACCATTTGAACTTGCCTCCATTTTGTTGTTAATGGCAATGGTTGGGGCAATTATCCTAGCACGTCGGGAGTTTTTGCCAGATCAGATAATGTCGCCGACTAAGCAGCAACCGATTTTGACCTTACCAGAACGTCCCCGTGAATTGGTATCAGTATCAAGCGATAAAAGCAGCAATCTTGATGACGGGCGACGTGGATAAAATTAACTTAGCCTGCGCTAATGCAGGCTTTCTATTTTGCACTTCAGTAGAAAACTAGAAAATTCATGCAACTCCAATATTTTTTATTACTAGCAGCTGCTCTTTTCTGCATCGGCATTTATGGCTTAGTTACCAGCCGTAACGCTGTCAGAGTATTGATGTCGATTGAGTTGCTGCTCAATGCCGTTAATCTCAATTTAATGGCGTTTTCCAACTTCTTAGATTCGCAAGCAATTAAAGGGCAAGTGTTCACTGTGTTTGTGCTTACAGTCGCGGCAGCTGAAGCGGCAGTCGGTTTGGCGATCGTACTCACCATTTACCGCAACCGTGACACTGTGGATATGGAGCAATTTAACCTCTTGAAGTGGTAAGTGTGTGCAGCTCAAGCAGGTAATTATCGCTCATAAGGCGGGAGATTCCTTGAGTCGCCACTGGGCAGAAACCTGTGCGCGGCAGTTGGAAAATCGCAATTGTCGCATCCTTATGGGGCCGAGTGGGCCAAACGATAACCCATACCCGGTTTTCCTTGCTTCGGCAATCCAACCAATTGATTTGGCTCTGGTACTAGGTGGAGATGGTACCGCTCTAACCGCTGCGCGACATCTAGCGGCAGATGGCATCCCAATTCTGGCAGTGAATGTCGGGGGACACTTGGGCTTTTTAACAGAGTCTTTTGAGGAATTCAAAGATTCGGAGCGAGTTTGGGAGCGGCTGTTGGCAGATTGCTATGCTATCCAACGGCGGATGATGCTACAAGCAAGAGTTTTTGAGGGCGATGGGCGTGGCGCAAGCTTTGCTTCACGCCCGAACCGAGAACCAGTGAGCGTTACGGAAGCGTCTTTGAAGGAGAATCCCTTCCTAGCGCTGAATGAAATGTGCGTGAAACCCGCCTCAGCTGACCGCATGATTACCTCGATTCTGGAGATGGAAATCGACGGTCAAATTGTTGATCAATACCAAGGAGATGGGCTGATTGTTGCCACGCCTACCGGTTCCACCAGCTACACGGTTTCTGCCAATGGTCCGATTATGCACGATGGGATAAAAGCAATTACCGTCACTCCCATTTGTCCTATGAGTCTTTCTAGCCGCCCCATCGTCTTGCCCTCTGGCTCAGTAGTCAGCATCTGGCCCTTAGCGGATTACGAGCTGAATACCAAGCTCTGGATGGACGGCGTACTAGCAACCTCCATTTGGCCCGGACAGCGGGTGGATGTGCGAATGGCGGATTGTCAGGCAAAGTTTATTATTTTACGGGAAAATTATTCTTATTACCAAACGTTGAGGGAGAAGCTTCAGTGGGCGGGGGCAAGGATTCGCTACAGCAATAATTACAGGGCTAATAGCTGTTAGCTGTTGGCTAATCGCGCTCTCGGTAATTGCTTCTGCCCCCTAGCCACGTTTGTACGACGCGACCGCTCAGTTGTTGCCCTAACCAAGGAGTATTGGCAGAGCGAGTATGAAGATTTTGCCTCTCGACTGTCCAAGTTAACTGGGGTGCAAATAGTGTAAGTTCAGCCGGTTGACCGGGAGAAATCGCAGCTGGAGTTTGCTGTAAACACTCAGCAGGGCGGGTACTAAGACAACGCCAAAGTTCCAAGGCTGACACTTCCCCAGTTTCCACAAGATTTTGCCACAAAAGTGGCAAGGCTAGCTCTAAACCAATCGCGCCTGGAGGAGCTTCGGCAAAAGCAACAGTTTTTTCTTCATAGGTGTAGGGGCTATGATCAATTGCGATCGCATCCAGAACACCCATATGGACTCCTTGCCGCAACGCTACCAAATCAGATCGGTTCCCTAAAGGCGGTTCCAGACGTAGGTTAGGATTATATGTATTAACTGCTTTTGTGTCAAGTAGCAGATGCATCCAGGATGTGCTAACAGTAATGGGCAAGCCCCGCGCTTTGGCATCCTGAATCAACTGAATACTGCGAGCGGTGGAAATGCGCATGATATGAACTGGAGTGCCAGTGGCTTCCACTACTTCCAACAAGGCGGCGAGGGCAGTTGTTTCTGCGATCGCGGGGACAGGGGGCAACCCAAAGCGAACGGAGTAAGTCCCTTCTCGTATCACTCCCTGACCCACTAATTGCCGGTCACAAGGCCAGAGTGCTACCGGCTTTCCTAAAGGCTTGAGGTATTCTAACAACCGCCGCAACAACGCTAGTCCCAGTGGCTGAGCATCCGCAAAGCCCACCACACCGGAGGCAGCCAACTCTGCCAATTCTGTCATCTGCTGCCCCTGCACCCCCAAAGTGAGAGCTGCCCAGTAGTGAACTTGAACGAGTTGGTTAGGGAGCGAGAGCGACTGTAGCTGTGCCAAGCTAGCTAAGTTATCCACTGGGGGCATCGTATCTGGTAAAATGCTCAGCCGCGTAAACCCCCCTGCTGCTGCTGCTGAAACGAGTGACGCCAGCGTTTCGCGTTCTTCAAATCCTGGCTCTCCTGAGTGGCTGTACAGATCTACCAGCCCTGGACCTAATACTAGTCCCCGGCAATCTCGCACTTGGGTGTTGTCTGGCCAGTCAGAAATTTGAGGCTCAACAGCTTTGATTGAACCGTTGACAATGAGAACATCAGCCAGTTGGTCAGTTTTAGAAACTGGATCTATTAGCCGGACTTGTTGAAGCAGTTCACTCTTCATGGCTGAACTGTGTAGGATTTGGAACCGCAGAGAGCGAGTTTCCGGTGTGGTGAGTCAGCCCTGAAGGAGGGGAGCCACTTCTGTTGGCGGGTTCCCCGACATAAAGAAAGTGGCGTTTTCCCTCCGTAGGGGACTGCGAACCCGAAGGGCTGTGCCTCCCGGAAAACTCGCGGTGGGCGCAGAGAACACAGAGAGAAGAGTAATCTTTTCTTAACTTTACAATGCTCCTGCGGCTGTTTTGTCAAGGACGCCTCCCCCTAGATGGGTGGTGATGTTCATTGCTTGCAGCACTGGCAAACCGGCTAAGCCTTGGGGATAATCGATGACGCTGACTGCCCCGTTGCCTTGGCGGAAGTTCCAGAAATATTCCGGTTCTAAACCGAGGATTTGGCAAAGCAAAGCTTTATTCGTGGCGTCATGAGCAACTACTAAACCGGTCTTGAGTTGGTTTTGTGCTGCTGATGCTACGATGTCATGCCAAGCCGTTAGGCTGCGCTCCCACACCTGTTGCAAATTTTCCCCTTCTGGCATTTGTACCTCACCTGGCACCGTCCGCCACCGATGTAGCTCACCGGGATAAGCCTGCTCAATTTCTACTTCTAATTTTCCTTCCCAGAGTCCGTGACTGATTTCGCGTAATCCATCCTGTAATTCCAGTTGCACGGCAGGGTGATACTTGAGAATAATTTCAGCTGTTTCCTTGGGACGCAGCATTGTGCTACTAACTGCAAAATCAAGCGCCACGTCTTTGAGCAATTCAGCTGCCTTTTGAGCTTGTTGACGACCATTATCATTTAGGAGAATATCAATTCCTCCCTGAAATCTGGTTTGACGATTCCACTCGGTTTCGCCGTGACGTACTAGTAATAGGCGTTGCCCCTGGTGGTTAGGTCGCAGTGATGGCAGAATTTCTCCTAGATGGGCAGTCTGATTCATCGACTCTAGTTGCACAGGTTGCCCCAACCCCCCGGCAAAATTCAGCACACTGATGCCACAGTTAGATTGCTGTATGGAGTGGTAGCGACTTGGTGAAATTCCCAGTGCAGTACTGATCAAAGCCCGATTAATACCGTTATGCCCCACTATTAGAATTGTTTCTCCTGCGTGGCGGGGCAGAATCTCTTGCCAAAACTGCCGCGCCTGTTCGTACAGTGCTACGACTGGGAAGTGTTCCCTTGTTCCAGACCCCTGTGGCACCTCCATCCGCAGTTCGTCTGGGCGCTGCTGCCAGCGGCGGTAGTCTTCAGGAAATTTATCACGCACCTCAGCAAGCAGCATACCTTCCCACAGGGGCAAGTCAATTTCCATCAACTTATCCGAAGTTTGTAGGGCTGGGGACGAAGCCAAACAATCGACAATGATCTCTGCTGATTGTTTCGCTCGCTGTAGGGGACTGGTGTAGACGGCAGCAGAAGTTAGGTTACTGAGGGCAGCACCAACCTTACGGGCATCATCACAACCTTTTTCGGTCAAAACTGACACGTCACTGCAGCCCTGGACACGCCGCTCGGTGTTATAGCTGCTTTGACCGTGGCGTATAATTATAACACGAGTGGTCAGGGGTCTATCCTCCGATAGCAGTAAAATGGCAGCCTTCTGTTATTGCACAGATGACCAGGGTAATTTTAACTTGTTGAGGACACCCGTTCAAAATTAATCTGTAGCTTTGCGTTGGCAGCGGCGCAGACGATGCGGTTGCCATCACCGGTAAGGCGCTGGCGGTTGAGAGTGTATGTGTTAGCAGCAACAGCGATCGCAACCTCCTTATCCTTGTCCGAGCTGTAATGGTATCTCGTTTGCAAATCCAGCCATCAGACAGCGGAGCTTGCATGTGAGGACAGACATTTGCATGGGCGTTATTAGGCTTCGTGCTTTGATGCCTGAAATTCTGCGATCTTGGAGTATAAGCTTACTACTGACTCTTGGGCAAAAAGCTCATCCTTAAGTTTTAAGTAGTCTCCCTTGCCAATATTGCACGCTGCCCAAAACCGAGCAACAGCAGACGGTTCCATATTAGATAGTAGAATCTGAAACCCTTCCTGTAAGACTTGTTGCTCGCTCTTAACCTGGATCATCGTTGCTTATCTCCAAAACAAAATCGGCTGGATTTACTACTTTCATCGTTAACCCCGAACACCGATTGATAAGCCGCTTGTCGCAGGTAATGAAATAATCGCCCTCCACGGCTTCAGCACACGCAACATGCAACGCATCAATCGCTTTTAGTCCATTTTGTTCCAATTCTTCAGCTCTCTGACGGATTGCTTCATCAACTTCTTGTCTTAATCCGGCTAGCTGAAGATATCGATTCATTGCCTCCTGCTTGATGGAATACGGATTACGGCTGTTTTCATATTCCAGAACCGAGGAAATAATTAGCTCAACCACTTTTGCCTCAATCATCTGCAAGATGATGACTACAGCTTGTGATTCGAGAAAAATTTTGGGCTGGATTTGATCATCAAATGGACGGTTGTAGACACTGGTATCTAAATAGACTCTTGTCATCCGATCACTCGAAGCAAGACCATTCCATTTTATCCTGCTGCTTGGTCACACTGAACCTTGGTGACCCAACCAAAAGTCTTCACGCGCCCTAACCAATAGCTGAAGAACCCTAACGATCCTGTTGAGCAGCGACCAACAGCATGACTATACGGCTGGCAACTTCAATGCGTTTATCGTAACTGACATCATTGAAAAGCTTAATGCAGCTTTAACCGATATTATTAACCGCTACAACATTTTTAAGTTTACCAAAAATCTGAGGTGATGGAACAACGGCAGCAGCTGATGGGGTCAAGCCGTCAGTAAGCACAGCCTCTATAGTTAGGATGCCCAACTAAACCTAATAAATATCACGAGCGGGTATATCAGCCTTTGCAGGTTTGGTAATAGTTGCCAGAGTCCAGTAGTTAAGATTACGGCAGTAGATTTGCCTTCTTCAGCGGCAAAATAAGATGCGGTTGCCGTCATTGGTGAAGCGCTGACGGCTGTGGAGAGCGGTGTTAAGTGCAATTACCGTATACTTCGCTTCCAGCTTATCAATTCACATCTTGTTTCTTTTGTCAATGTGTAAGTCTTAGTTATAGGACACTCAATTGGATTAGTACTATTTTTGCTCATCCCGTCAAATTCAGAATCTTGACATGCAGTAGCCTTGACTGCGTTCAAGGGTGCAAGAGCAACACGGCGCACTGTCTGATCAATGCCATCTCCACGCAGGATAATTTGGGTGCGTGACTGGAGCAATTGCTGTACTGTCAGACAATCTAGGAATGGAGTTAGCTCCGCTAATACTGAAAGTAACTCTGTGCTTAACTTATTCAGTAATGGTCTCACTGTCAGGTTCAAGGAAGGCACATTATCAAAAGATTGAACGCCTTGCTTTTGCCAGTTTTGAAAATCAGCTATTTGGATCAGTTTTCCGGCATCTATTTGCCATTGAAAAAAGGCTGAGGCTACGTCGGGTTCAAGATCATAAGTGACTGCCTGCTGCCGAAGTTGTGCTAGTAACTCCTGTTCGCGTTGGGGAACGTCGATAGGGCTGTTTTGATTCCATTTCCAACGGGCAACATCATGCTGAACCATCAATCGCTGCTGCATTAGTTGCAGTAATGTGTCTATCGTTTGCTGGTGATGTGCTACTGGAGAATCTTCAGCGAACCTTAATTGTATTCTTTGAGAGTTCCGTAAAGATACAAGCTTCCTCGAATGATTTAAACCCATTGTTAGTGACTGATGTATTCTTATAGACTTGTTCATTGTGATTAATTTGACAAAAACAATTCGTAATTAAAAGTACAACCCTCTGATTTCAGGCAAGGTCAGTTCTTAATTACGAATTACGAATTACGAATTGGAGCGGAGCGACTAAGTATCTGTCATTCTCACCTACAGAACAAATCTATATATTCTGTATTGCTTGCCGTTTATCTTTTCGTTTATCTTTTGCTTACTGGCAGCAATTTTATAGTAAAAATTGTATTTAAACCTACCTAAAGCAATATATCTTAAGACAGAGACAAACGCCAATGTTGAGATCTGGTATCAAAATAAATACTGCATCGAACTGCACCCGGTTATCGCTAAGTATTTGTACTTAGTTGCGCAGGGGAGGTTAGTAAGAAGCGATTAGCGATTAACCAACAGCCAAGATCTCTGTAACTCTTTTTCGCTGAAATTTCTCTAGTTCTAGCTCTTTCTTGCGATAATTCCACTTAGGTGCTCACTGTATCAATGGGCGGTAATGGGGTGATGACAATTAAGCGATTGCTTTTAAGCGTGCTGACGGTGGTGGCAATTTTGTTTGCCGGTGTATCTCTACTGGAAAGTTGGAAGCAACCTCAGATCCAAAGTCGTCTGGAACTGTACCAAACCAATCTCCTGCTCCATGCGGCAGAGTGGCAACCAGAAAAAGGAGCGAATTTTATCAATGCCCGCAACACCCTCATTGGCGAAAAACCCCTGGAAGCGGCGACAGAGCAGTATCAAGAGGCTCGGAAATTAGCTCAAAGGAATTTGGAGAAAGCGTCATCCCAACTTGAAGAACTGCGATCGCAACCCAATACTACCCCAACAACTCCCACTCAGACGGAAATCGCTCCTCTTAACGACACCTCCCGTCTCAGGCAGCAGCAAATTTTACAGCAGTCGCTTAACCAGATAGAACGATTAACCGCTGAATTAGACTTGCGGCTAGGACTTTTACAAGTGCAGCAAGGACAGACTGATACAGCTCTGAAGACTTGGGGGGACTTGAAGCAGCGGACTGAGACTCCAAATCTAGCGTCATTGGTCGAAACTTCTGCTGTGTTAACTGGACTTTGGAGCAATCCCCCCCGTCTGCTACCAAATTCTGAACAAGTGATTCAAGACAATTTAGACGGTTGGTTTCGCGATCGCGCCTTATCGCAGTTGTACCAACTGCAGCAACGCGGTGAGGTGTTGGTTACGCTCCAGGCAACTGAACAACAGGCAGCTGAGCAAGCCCTGTTGAAATTAGCCCTTATTGGCAGCATCCCAGCGATCGGGGGCTTGAGCGGTGTGGGACTGCTAATTTTTTTGGTAAGTCAGCGGTTTGTGAAGGGGAAGGAATCTTTATTAGCTCAAAACGGTGATCTAGCTTGGTCAACGCCCTGGGATGGTGAGACAGTTTGGCAAGTATTCATCCTGGGCTTTTTCTTAATGGGGCAAATACTTGTACCATTAGCATTTTCCTTGCTCCATGTCAAGGCATCTGGCTCAATGCGAATTCAGGCGTTCTACGTTCTAGCAAGTTACCTGTTCCTGGCATTGGGTGGGCTAGGAGTGCTGTATCTATCAATCAAGTCTTTTTTTCCGTTGCCAGAAGGCTGGTTTCGCTTCAAGTGGCAGAGTAACTGGTTCTTATGGGGGCTAGGGGGCTATTGCGTGGCGCTGCCGCTGGTGGTTATCGTATCGCTGATTAACCAACAACTGTGGCAAGGACAGGGGGGTAGTAATCCGCTGCTGTCTTTGGCGTTGGAGGGGCAAGATCAAGTGGCTCTTGCCATATTCTTCTTTACAGCTGCTCTCGCTGCCCCATTATTTGAGGAATTTTTGTTCCGGGGCTTTCTGTTACCATCTTTAACTCGTTACTTCTCAGTGTGGCAAGCGATTTTGGTAAGTAGTCTGCTGTTTGCCGTTGCTCACCTAAGCCTTTCAGAAATTTTGCCGCTGACAGTGTTGGGGATGGTATTGGGGGTAGTTTATACGCGATCGCGTAATCTTCTTGCTCCCATGCTCGTGCATAGCCTCTGGAATAGCGGCACTCTTTTGAGCCTGTTTATTTTAGGCAGTGGCTCTAATTAGTCAAAACATAAACGCTAGAGTGGTTAGGTGTTGAGGTGTCCTAGCAAGTCCCAGAGTTTATGCAACTTGTCCCAAAAACCATGTTGGCGGTACCAAGCATTAAGCAATCTGTTGCCCCAGCCATAGAGACAATTACCCTGAATGTTGAGGGTATGAAATGTGCAGGCTGTGTGAAGGTAGTGGAACAACAGCTAGCACAGCATCCGGGAGTCTTAAGCGCCTGTGTCAACTTGGTAACGGAAGTAGCAGTCGTGGAGTGTGAAGTCGGTGCCGTTGACTCATCCGCACTAGCGGAGCGGTTAACAGCAGCTGGGTTCCCAACTCAATCCCGGTATCCCCAAGGAAAGCAAGCTGGTAGCAAGACGCCTGCTCCACTAAACCCAGATGAACGACAGCGCCGAGAAATGCAATCTGCATTTCGGCAGTTAGTCATGGCAGGTGTCCTGCTTATCGTATCTAGTGTGGGACATTTACCCGGTGGTGAATCAGTGCTGCCAATTCATAACATCTGGTTGCACTGTGCGCTGGCAACAGTAACGCTGCTGGGACCGGGACGCTCGATCTTGCTAGACGGCTGGCGTGGATTGCGGACTCGTGCGCCCAATATGAACACACTAGTGGGATTGGGAACACTAACGGCTTACACCGCTAGTTTGGTCGCCCTGCTCTTCCCCCAGTTGGGTTGGGAGTGCTTCTTTGACGAGCCGGTGATGCTATTGGGCTTTATTTTACTAGGTCGGACTGTGGAGAAACAAGCCAGAGGTCGCGCAGCGACAGCTTTTAGGCAATTGCTGGCGCTCCAACCACAGGTTGCCCGCTTGATTGCCGACCCTGAGAAAGTTGCTGCTCCCGGTCGCGAGAGCGTAGAAATCCCAGCTGAACACGTGCAGGTAGGGGAATGGTTACAGGTTTTACCCGGAGAGAAAATCCCTGTTGATGGTGAGGTGGTCACTGGGCAGACGACGGTGGATGAATCGATGTTAACCGGTGAATCGGTGTCAGTGTTAAAGCAACTGGGCGATGCAGTTAGTGCCGGTACTCTCAACCAGTCGGGTGCGATCGCTATACGTGCCACTCGCACAGGTAAGGATACAACGCTGGCTCAAATTGTGGCGTTGGTAGAAGCCGCTCAAACCCGCAAAGCCCCAGTGCAAAGATTAGCAGATACGGTGGCTGGGTATTTTACCTATGGCGTTTTAGTAGCTGCGGTGTTGACGTTTGTCTTTTGGTACTTTTTCGGCACCCAGCTCTGGCCTGATGTATTGATTGGGGATTGGGCTAGTAGCAGCGCCGGTTCTGGTCACATCCTGGCTCACCAACACCTTACACACAACACCCAGACATTGCAATCACCGTTACTGTTGAGTTTGAAGCTGAGCGTAGCAGTTATGGTTGTTGCCTGTCCTTGTGCCCTGGGACTTGCCACGCCGACAGCCATTCTGGTTGGCACTGGGGTTGGAGCAGAGCGGGGACTGTTGATCAAAGGCGGCGATGTCCTGGAACAAGTACACCAGCTAAACACAGTGGTATTTGACAAAACCGGAACCCTTACCACAGGTCATCCCACTGTCACCGACTGCTTGCCAGTGCCGAGTTGGGAACTAGATTCAGATTCAGATTTAGGATTAATCCAAAATCCAAAATCGTCTGCCCTCCTACAACTGGCGGCGGCAGCAGAAAGTGGCACTTGTCATCCGCTGGCAGCAGCAATTCAGCAGGAAGCTCATAGACAAGGTTTATCTATTCCAGGTGCAATAGAATTTCACACGGAACCGGGACTGGGGATATCTGCTCTGGTGGAAGGCAAGCTAGTGTTGCTGGGCAACAAAAAGTGGTTAACTCAGCACTTAGTTTCTATCAGTGAGACCGAACAGGAACTCGCTAGGGTATTGGCAAAAGATGGGAAAACGGTTGTTTATGTGGCAGCGGACAGTCAGTTAGCTGGATTGATTGCGGTTACCGATACCCTGAGACCTGATGCTAAAACAGCTGTAGACCAGTTGCGTTCTCTAGGTTTAAGGGTGATGATCCTGACTGGGGATACGCTAGAGTCCGCGAGTGCTGTAGCCCAACAGTTGGCGCTCAGCCCGGCTGATATCCTGGCAGGTGTCAGCCCAGATGGTAAGGCAAGGGCAATCCAAGAGCTGCAATCAAAATCTTCACGCATTGCGATGGTGGGGGATGGCATCAATGACGCCCCAGCGCTCTCTCAAGCCGATGTGGGAATTGCTCTGCAGGCTGGGACAGACGTAGCCATGGAAACAGCTCAAATTGTGCTGATGCGCGTTAGTGCAGCACGTCCGCAGGACGTTCGCTTGACCGATGTTGCAGAAGCGATCCAGCTTAGTCGTGCTACCTTCAACAAAATCCGCCAAAATTTGTTCTGGGCGTTTGCTTACAATATACTTGGGATTCCAATCGCTGCCGGTGTCTTGTTGCCAAGTTCAGGTTTTGTCCTCAGCCCTGCTGCGGCTGGTGCATTAATGGCCTTTAGCTCAGTCAGCGTCGTGACGAACTCATTGTTATTGCGTCGCCTTTGATTATTCATTACAACGAAGCGCTCCCAAAGTTTACAGCTCTTGAAAAACGGTAATTTTGCTTAAAAAAGAGCCCCTATGAACGTCAATCAAGGTTAAACTAAGTCAAGAATAATAACTCATACTGTGGTTAAAGAACCGACACCTAAGGAGGGTGACAGAGACTGGATCAGCAACACTTTTAACTGATTTTACAACCCATTCTTCAATGGCTTTACAACCCAATCACAACCATCTACTAATTATTGAAGACGATCAGGGACGTAAGGAACTTAATCTAGACGGTCCAGTTTATTCCATCGGCAGAGATCCCCGGTGTGATATCCGCTTGTTCTCGCAGTTTGTCTCGCGCCGTCACGCGACTTTAGTCCGGCTGCCACAGGAAGATGGTAGCTACTACTATCGGATTGTTGATGGCGATTCCAAGGGCAAACCTAGTGCTAATGGGCTGCTAATTAACGGTCACAAAATTCCAGCTCATGACTTGAAAAATGCAGACGAGATTGTCTTTGGTCCTCAAGTACGTGCCATTTATTACCTGCTACAAAGAGATACCATTCCATCGGGACCACTCGATGAGTATGATGTTACGTTGATCGGTCCCAACATGATGCCGGATTTTGATGAGTGAATAGCCCAGGTTTTAGTGTTTAAAAGCGCTAATCACAGAACAGCTATCCGGCAATACTTTCAACAAGTTGCCAATTGCGGTTCTCTGTAATTGCCCGATTCACAAGTTCAAACATTTGGTAGCAGTGTTTATCAACCTGGAGTGGTAGTTCTTCGTTTTTAATGACTAAGTTGATACGTGTTTCTGTGTCAGTGGCTGTGGTTCTATCAATCAGCACTTCTACCGTCACCAGCTTAGTGAAGGAAACTTGACCAGGACTCTCACGCGCCATCATGTAGTCACCGGTGTCATAAATAATTTCTAAATTGCAGGCGTGTAGAAATTCCACAAGCAACTGCCGGAGACGATCAACGGAAACTGCAACAGTGAATGAACAAGTATAGCGAGCCATAATTAACCGTTGCCTGGAAACACGCCGTCCAATTTATAATACCGAGCCGCTGCTCCTGAATTATAACTGTACTTACCTAATTAGCTGCCGGTGGTGATAGCTAAAAAATCAATTGAGGTTCATATTTAATCTATGAATGGCAGACTAATTGTCTTTGAAGGCGTGGAAGGCTCCGGTAAAACGACGCAACTACAGCGATGTCACAAGTGGCTTACCAGTGAAGCGTCCTGGCTCCAACGTCTCCCCGACTACGCCAGTTTGCTCAATTCGGAACCGCCCACGCAAGATCCTGAGTCTGCACCAATATCTGTGATTGTAACGAATGAACCGGGTGGTACCGAGTTGGGTTTGGGCTTACGGAAGTTGTTGCTCGCTAAGGCAGAAAAGAAACCGATTCAAGACAAAGCTGAACTGTTGTTGTATGCCGCTGATCGGGCACAACACGTTGAAGAAGTACTCAAGCCCCAGCTGGCTCGTACATCTATTATTTTGTGCGATCGCTACACTGATTCGACCATTGCCTACCAAGGCTTCGGACGCGGGATGAGCATTGATATGATAGAGCAAGTCAATTTGCTTGCTACTGGTGGGCTCCAAAGCGATTTAACAATCTTGCTTGATATTGACCCAGAAATTTCTTTAAAACGAATACAAACTCGCCGTAAGTTAGATCGTATTGAAGAAACAGACTTAGCTTTTCATCATCGCGTTCGTTCTGGTTACTTGACATTAGCTAAAAAATATCCAGACAGGATAGTTGTAGTTGATGCTGCCCAATCTGCTGATAAAGTTGCTCTGCATATTCAAGATATTTTGCAAAAATTTATAAAAGTATAGATCGTTATGGAGTGTCGACGGGGGGGGCGGAGTCGGCGGACAGAATCCTCTGTCCGTCGAACCCGCCCAGAAACTTCCCCCGTCGAACCTCCGCCGTTTGTCAACTCACCAAAATGAGGAGTTTAGGAGATAATTGACTTTTTTTGCACAATTGGTCGGGCAAAGTCAAGCAGTGGAGCTACTGACTCAGGCAGTCATCCAAAATCGGGTTGCCCCAGCCTATTTGTTTGCAGGTGCAGATGGTGTAGGACGGAGCTTAGCGGCTCGGTGCTTTATAGAGCAGCTGTTCTGTGCCAGTGCCCCAACTCATAAGCATCAACAAATTCACAATCGCTTGCAGTTGGGCAATCACCCGGATTTATTATGGGTACAACCGACCTATCTTCACCAAGGGCAGCGACTCTCAGTAACTGAAGCGAATGCTAGTGGACTGAAGCGCAAAGCACCGCCTGTTATACGTACCGAGCAGATTCGGGAAATTGCTCAGTTTCTCAATCGTCCTCCCCTGGAAGCACCGCGTTCAGTAGTGGTGCTGGAGCAGGCAGAAACTATGGCAGAAGCAGCAGCAAATGCCTTATTGAAAACCCTAGAAGAACCGGGACAGGCAACGCTGATTTTGATTGCACCGGCGGCTGAATCTTTGTTGCCGACGCTGGTATCACGGTGTCAGCGTATTCCTTTTTATCGCTTAGACTCAGCTGGGATGGCTCAGGTGTTGCGGCATACTGGACAAGAAATTTTGAATATGACTCAGGTGTTAGCCATCGCTCAGGGAAGTCCAGGGGAAGCGATCGCCTCTTGGCAGCAACTCCAAGTGATTCCACCTGACTTACTCCAAGCTAGTACTCAAATCCCGAAATCTCAGCGAGAAGCCCTTGAGCTAGCGCGTCATATTGACAAAACGTTGGATACGGAAGCTCAACTGTGGTTGCTGGATTATCTACAGCACTGTTACTGGCAGCAATTTTTGGCAGGGGCAATTCATGGATTGCCCCTAGAATATTTGGAAAAAGCCCGTCGGTATTTACTTAGCTATGCCCAGCCGCGCTTAGTTTGGGAGGTAACGTTGCTGACGATCATGCAAGCAGAGGGGCAGAGGGGCAGGTGGGCAGGTGAGCAGGTGAGCAGGTGATTGTGCCAGATAGGTATGCCAGTTGAGTTAAAGGAGGGTAGTTACGCTAACGATCTAAACAATTTTAAAAAGCTGTAAGTAATTGACCGTAATTTTTGCAAAGATAGGATTGATTGCCGCAAGTCAATTTATAACAAAGGGCATGACTGGAAAAGCAATAGATAGTAGCGCCCGTGGCTTTCTCATTCTCATCTTGCCGATTGCATTTTTGATTATCGTCCTACTGAAAACCTGGCCAGTGCTACTGGCATTAGTTGTGTTAAGTGCTAGTTGGAATGTCTGGCAGCGCTATCAATGGCAAAAGTGGTGCCAGCAAGTGAACCCCATCTTCCATCAGCTGATTCAGGAAAACCGAGGAAGCATTACGGCACTGGACTTGGCAATGAAAGCCAACTTCTCTGCGACAACAGCTAAACGGTACCTGGATACTAAAGCCGAAGAATTCGGTGTCCGCACCCTTGAATATGAAGACCGAGGCACGGTGTATTACTTTATAACCGCCAGCACTCTAGGCAGCATATTTGACGACAGTGAACCACCTAGCCAAAATGTGAATAATGTATGGCTTGACCCTTCTCATTCTCCGAAGGGTAGCTTAGGCGGAATAATGCAGCATGAAACAGATTCTCCGCCGTTATCGGACCAAAATCAATTAACACCACCAGAAAATTCGATTGAGCGCGTCAGTCTAGAGGCAGAATCAATTACCACGGGATGGGAGAACAATCAATCAAACGCCATTTCTGTGCCGCACGTGCCTTCTTCATCCTTTATTCCTGATTCTGACTCTGTTACAAAACAGGCACCAATTAATTATGAACAATCGACTCCTGAATCTATCATCCAAGCCGAACTCGCCAAGCGGCTCGATGTTCATTCCAGCACTGTTTATAAACGTAGATCTGATCCAGACTTCTCAGAGTGGAGTCGCAGCAGAGATCCGGAGGGAATTGCCTGGAAATACTCACCTGACACTAAGCAGTTTTCTCCGCTGGAAGAAGAAAGCTAAGCACCGGGTAGCCCCTCAATTCCCACAGCCTCAGATATGGAAGCCAATCCCCGCTCTTCCAACTTTTGCAGTAAACCCTCTAAAATGCGGCGCACCATCAATGGTCCTTCGTAAATCCAGCCTGTGTAAACCTGGACAAGGCTAGCACCGGCAGTAATTTTCTCCCATGCATCTTCAGCCGTAAAGATGCCACCCACGCCAATAATGGGTAACTGCCCCTGAGTTTGTTGCCAAATAAACCGGATTACCTCGGTGGAGCGATCGCGCAGGGGGACACCACTGATTCCACCTGCTTCTTTGTGGATATCAAGCGGTTGTGTCCGCCAAGCAAAATTAGTTGGCGCTAACAGCTGAGTTTTAAGATTATCGCGTCGGATGGTGGTGTTAGTGGCGATAATTCCAGTGAGCTGGTGTGCGATCGCTAATGAAACGATTGATGCGATCGCGTCCCACTCCAAGTCCGGTGCAATCTTTACAAAAATTGGCTTGCCACCCTGGTTTTCTTGCTGCAAAGCGTCTATGAGCGAACTTAATTGGGCGGCATCTTGGAGGGCTCGTAATCCTGGTGTATTGGGTGAAGAGACATTAATAACGAAATAATCTCCCCAATCTTTCAAAAGACGAAAGCTACCTAGATAATCTGCTGCCGCTTCCTCTAGTGGTGTTACTTTAGATTTACCTAAATTAATTCCAATCGGAATCGGTCGGGTGGCAGTCGTGACTTTATCAGCCAACCGTGCTGCGATCGCGGCAGCCCCAGAATTGTTAAAGCCCATGCGGTTCAAGGCAGCTTTGTCTAACGGTAAACGAAATAAGCGGGGACGGGGATTTCCCGGTTGCGCGTGCAATGTCACCGTACCCAGTTCAGCAAAGCCAAAGCCAAGGCTCGACCACACCAGGGCGGCAACGCCATCTTTGTCAAACCCGGCGGCCAAGCCCACGGGATTAGGAAAAGAGGCACCCCACAGTTTTTGTTCCAACCGCACATCGCGCACGCATAAGGACTGTTGTAATTGCGCTTGCAGCCAGTTGGCTGGAGGGCGATGACCAATTCGCTCAATCCCGCTCAGAACGCGAATTGTCTGCTGGTGTAACCATTCTGGGTCACTTTTTAAACCAGTGAACAAAAGAGGCCGGATTACTAGTTTATAAATATCCAAATTTTTAACACTCGCGATTACCCGCTAACCAATCGTTTTGTTGCTGAAGATAGGCTAAGGCTTCCTCGATTTCAACTTGAGGAAATTCAGTGTAAAAGCGACTGACACTGAGGAACAACTCGGGTGTTTCCAACACAATGATGCAATCGCCCCACTGGCGTAGCCAAGGCATCAACGAAAGCGGTGCCACTGGAGCACAGATCCAGACTGCTGCTGGCTGCTGCGCTCTTAAAGCTTCAGCCGCTACCGCCATCGTCATTCCAGTAGCAATTCCATCATCAACTAAAATGGCGATCGCACCCTTTATATTAACTTGAGGGCAAGCAGGAGTTAGTTGAGCAAGTTGAGTCTGAGCTTTGTTGATGGCTTCCTCACGCTGCTCTTCCTGTTGACGAGAATGCTGCCGGCGAAATGGTAAAGGCGTCGTGGTCCACAAAACGTGTCCAGAGGCAGACACCGCACCAATTGCCAACTCTGGGTTTTTTGGATGGCTAATTTTTTTCGCTACTACAATATCCAACGGGCAACTCAATAAACGTGCCACTGGTGCTGCCACTGGCAGTCCCCCCCGTGGCAGCGCATATACAATCGGCTTTAGCGGTCCAGAGTCAGTCGCTGTCTGAATCAAAACGGCATGAATCGCTTGAGCCAGTTGTTCACCGGCATCCGTGCGATCGCGAAATGGGGAAGGTGAAGTTGACATAAGTAAGTGCGCCTCACACATTGCGGCGGACTTGCCTCAATAATGACCGATTTTTACCAAATTCAGATGTTCTCACATTTTCTAACATACGACTATTCATGAGGCTTTCGTGTTCAACTGTTGAGGATAAGCTCTAGAATTGAGGCACGAAGCTAGGGTGCTAAAGGTCATCCCAGCAAATTTTTAGCCACCGATTAAAATCCTCCTGATTTTCATGACCAGCGAAGACCAACTCAGCCTCTTTGACCGCTCAACCGTTGAACAAGCAGCGCTACCAGCGGTTTCGCAGCCAGAGCTGATTCCGACAGACGCCAAAATTCCCATTCCTCCCGGCACCTATTCAACCATTACCCAGGTGGCACAGCATTGCAACCAGTGCCACCGGTGTCCACTGGGAGACACTCGTACCCACGCTGTCGTTGGGCGGGGCAACCTTGAAGCGTCCATTATGATTATCGGAGAAGCACCAGGTCAAAACGAAGACGAAACAGGGTTGCCGTTTGTAGGGAAATCCGGACAGTTGCTAGAAAAAATCCTAGCGTCGGTAAAACTTGATACAGATAAAG